>OBWS01000830.1_pt1 | contig 16161 bp, 10 predicted proteins | sample 1495291 | NCBI WGS metagenome assembly OBWS01 (sample SAMEA2580090, study PRJEB22360) | human gut metagenome | biome: human gut; feature: human-associated habitat; material: faeces | place: Denmark | collected 2008/2010 | reverse complement strand
ACCGCTGGTGCTTTGGTATAACCAACTCGGCATGAATGATGTAGACAGGGTTGGGGGCAAAAATGCCTCCCTGGGTGAAATGATTACTAACCTTTCCGGAATGGGTGTTTCCGTTCCGAATGGTTTCGCCACAACCGCCGACGCGTTTAACCAGTTTCTGGACCAAAGCGGCGTAAACCAGCGCATTTATGAACTGCTGGATAAAACGGATATTGACGATGTTACCCAGCTTGCGAAAGCGGGCGCGCAAATCCGCCAGTGGATTATCGACACTCCCTTCCAGCCTGAGCTGGAAAACGCCATCCGCGAAGCCTATGCACAGCTTTCCGCCGATGACGAAAACGCCTCGTTTGCGGTGCGTTCCTCCGCTACTGCAGAAGATATGCCGGACGCTTCTTTTGCCGGTCAGCAGGAAACTTTCCTCAACGTTCAGGGTTTTGACGCCGTTCTCGTGGCAGTGAAACATGTATTTGCTTCTCTGTTTAACGATCGCGCCATCTCTTATCGTGTGCACCAGGGTTACGATCACCGTGGCGTGGCGCTCTCCGCCGGTGTTCAGCGGATGGTGCGCTCCGACCTCGCATCTTCTGGCGTGATGTTCTCCATTGATACCGAATCCGGCTTTGACCAGGTGGTGTTTATCACTTCCGCATGGGGCCTTGGTGAAATGGTCGTGCAGGGTGCGGTTAACCCGGATGAGTTTTACGTGCACAAACCGACACTGGCGGCGAATCGCCCGGCTATCGTGCGCCGCACCATGGGGTCGAAAAAAATCCGCATGGTCTACGCGCCGACCCAGGAGCACGGCAAGCAGGTTAAAATCGAAGACGTACCGCAGGAACAGCGTGACATCTTCTCGCTGACCAACGAAGAAGTGCAGGAACTGGCAAAACAGGCCGTACAAATTGAGAAACACTACGGTCGCCCAATGGATATTGAGTGGGCGAAAGATGGCCACACCGGCAAACTGTTCATTGTGCAGGCGCGCCCGGAAACCGTGCGCTCACGCGGTCAGGTCATGGAGCGTTATACGCTGCATTCACAGGGTAAGATTATCGCCGAAGGCCGTGCTATCGGTCATCGCATCGGCGCGGGTCCGGTGAAAGTCATCCATGACATCAGCGAAATGAACCGCATCGAACCTGGCGACGTGCTGGTTACTGACATGACTGACCCGGACTGGGAACCGATCATGAAGAAGGCATCTGCCATCGTCACCAATCGTGGCGGTCGTACCTGTCACGCGGCGATCATCGCTCGTGAACTCGGCATTCCGGCGGTAGTGGGCTGTGGTGATGCAACAGAACGGATGAAAGACGGTGAGAACGTCACTGTTTCTTGTGCCGAAGGTGATACCGGTTATGTCTATGCGGAGTTGCTGGAATTTAGCGTGAAAAGCTCCAGCGTAGAAACGATGCCTGATCTGCCGTTGAAGGTGATGATGAACGTCGGTAACCCGGACCGTGCTTTCGACTTCGCCTGCCTGCCGAACGAAGGCGTGGGCCTTGCGCGTCTGGAATTTATCATCAACCGTATGATTGGCGTCCACCCACGCGCACTGCTTGAGTTTGACGATCAGGAACCGCAGTTGCAAAACGAAATCCGCGAGATGATGAAAGGTTTTGATTCTCCGCGTGAATTTTACGTTGGGCGTCTGACTGAAGGGATCGCGACGCTGGGTGCCGCGTTTTATCCGAAGCGCGTCATTGTCCGTCTCTCTGATTTTAAATCGAACGAATATGCCAACCTGGTCGGTGGTGAGCGTTACGAGCCAGATGAAGAGAACCCGATGCTCGGCTTCCGTGGCGCGGGCCGCTATGTTTCCGACAGCTTCCGCGACTGCTTTGCGCTGGAGTGTGAAGCAGTGAAACGTGTGCGCAGCGACATGGGACTGACCAACGTTGAGATCATGATCCCGTTCGTGCGTACCGTAGATCAGGCGAAAGCGGTGGTTGACGAATTGGCGCGTCAGGGGCTGAAACGTGGTGAGAACGGGCTGAAAATCATCATGATGTGTGAAATTCCGTCCAACGCCTTGCTGGCAGAGCAGTTCCTCGAATATTTCGACGGCTTCTCAATTGGCTCAAACGACATGACACAGCTGGCGCTCGGTCTGGACCGTGACTCCGGAGTGGTGTCTGAACTGTTCGATGAGCGCAACGATGCGGTGAAAGCACTGCTGTCGATGGCGATTCGTGCCGCGAAGAAACAGGGCAAATATGTCGGGATTTGCGGTCAGGGCCCGTCCGACCACGAAGACTTTGCCGCATGGTTGATGGAAGAAGGGATCGATAGCCTGTCTCTGAACCCGGATACCGTGGTGCAAACCTGGTTAAGCCTGGCTGAACTGAAGAAATAAAATAAATCCCCGGCGGCGTTCAGTCGCCGGGTTTATGTGATCCCCGAAGATGAAACTTATTCAATCTCTTCACAGACATCCTGAGTTAATCTCCGCATAATATCTTTCCTTAACAAAAACTTTTGTATTTTACCTGAGGCAGTGCGCGGTAGTTTTTCGATTACCACGATATGTTCAGGATATTTATATTTCGCGACCCGTTTACGGCTAAAAAAAGCCACCACCTCTTCCAGCGATAATGAATGATGCGGTGCTTTCAGCACGACATAAGCGCATGAGCGTTCACCTAAACGTTCATCGGGCATCGCAACCACACAGGCATCGTGAATTTTAGGATGCTGCAATAAAATATCTTCTACTTCACGGCTGCTAATATTTTCGCCGCCGCGGACAATAATATCTTTCTTGCGCCCGGTTATTTTTATATAGCCGGCCTCATCCATGCAGCAGAGATCGCCGCTGTAATACCAGCCTTCTTCATCCAGGGCACGGGCGGTTAATTCAGGTTCATCAAAATACCCCATAAACACATTGGGGCCACGCGAGGCTTCTTCACCTTCGCAACCTGGCGGTAAGGTCTTGCGTGCGTCATCGACCACTTTAATCTCAACACCTGCGGCAGCGTAACCATCGGTGTGCATAAAGCGCGACAAAGGATCGTCGAGATTCACCACTGCGTGCGGCGAACTTTCTGTGGAACCATAAACACTTAATAATTTAATGCCGCGCTGCTGGCATTCACGCGCCACTTTTTTGGGGATTGTGGTCCCGCCGCAAAGAAAGAAGCGCAGCGCTGAAAGGTCAGCGGGTTGTTTCTCCAGTAAATTCAAAAGATCATAGACAAACGGCGTTGCGCCGAGCATACAGGTGCAACGCTGCTGCTCAAGCAGCGCGAGACACGCATCAGGAGTGAAAATATCTAACAACACGCTGCGAGCGCCAATTAAGAATGGTGCCGTTACGCCATGCAGAAAGCCCGTTGCATGACCAAGTGGCGCAGGCATCATAAAGACATCCTGCCAGGTCAGATTCAACCGCGCGCAATAAGCCCGCTCACTGGCGAGAATATTGTTATGCGTTAGCATCACGCCCTTTGGCAGACCCTCGGTTCCGGAGGTAAACAGCACCGCGGCTAATTCATCGCCGTGGACCGTTATCGCCGTGGTTAGAGGAGTATTGTCGGCGATAATCTGACTTAATGAGAGAGCAGAGGTGGCGGGAGCCAGTTTGTCCACGCCGACAAGTTGTTGTAGTTGTGGAAGCTGATTTTGCAGCGGCAGGATTAAATCTACCGGACGCGTTTGTTTAAACAACGTCGGAGCAAAGAACATTTTTGCCTGACACTTATTGAGCACCCATACTAGTTCTGCTTCCCGCCAGGAAGGCAACAGCGGTACGGAAACCGCACCGATTTTCAGGCAGGCAAGATAGATAACGGTAAATTCACACCAGCCAGGCAGTTGAAATGCGATGCGATCGCCTGATTCAATACCCTTCGCTAACATCCAGTTTGCCAGACAGCTCGCGGCGTGATCGAGCGCGCTATAGGTGTACGATGCTCCATGATTATCGACCACGGCAATTTTGTCTGGCATCGCACGAGCGGTCTGCTGCCAGTAATCGGCCAGCGAAGCATCGCCCCATAGCCCTTGCTGACGATACGCCGCACGACGTTGTTCGTTAAACGTTAATGTCACTTTCATTTTGGACTCTCGAGACAGAACATCAGGCCCGAGATGCGGGCCTGTGGGATGCATGATTAGCCGTAGCGAAAATCAATACCGAAGGTGCCTGCGGGATATTGCCACTGTTCGAGAATAGTGTTGCCGCACAGCACCCGACAGGTGCCGCACTCCAGACAACCGGCAGAATCAAAATGAATGTTGCCGGCGTCATCCTGCTTATAAAGTCCGGCAGGGCAGGCTTTCATTAATTTACGGAATTCATTGATATCGGGATTTGCCGCCAAAATGATATGCGGGTGGCCCTCATCAACATGGAATTTATTGACGCCTAATTTGATGTCGACGTTAACCGTAGCGTTCTGGCTCATAGCGCGGTTGCTCCCTTAATGCCATCTTTCAGCAAGTTGATCAGCCCAATTTTTTTCGCGTGTCCCATGATCATTTTGCGTACCGGCTGGTTTGGTTTGCCGTCAATGGTGAACATATCGTTCATGATGTCGGCGACAATGCGCGGATACTGACTAAACAGGCGCGGATTTTCCATCAGCGCCGGGATCTTGCGGAAATGCTGCATATCGCGCATAACACAACTTTGTTCCAGCTCACGTTTGTATTGCGCCAGACTGCTGGCGGAGAAATCCGCGCGTTCTTTGGCGGCAATCACTGTTGTGGCGGCAGCCTGAGCTGATGCAATGGCTAAATCCATGCCGCGAACTGTAAAACCCAAATTCAGGCAGAAGCCTGCGGCGTCACCAACGATCATCACGCCATCGTTAACCAGCTGCGGCACCATTGCCAGACCGCCTTCCGGCACCATATGCGCGGAATATTCAAGCAGTTTGCCGCCGCTAATCAGCGGGCGAATGGCGGGGTGTTGTTTAAAATCTTCCAGCATTTGCGGCACGCTTTTTTGCGCATGGGCGATATCACCCAATCCACAAACCAGCCCCAACGATATGGAATCCTTATTGGTATAGAGGAATCCGCCACCCATCAGGCCGTCAGAAGGGGAACCGGCAAACAGCCAGGCGGCACCTTCCTCGCCCGTAATATTAAAGCGATCGTTGATCTGTTCTGGTGTGAGGCCAATAACCTCTTTAACACCAACAGCGTAATGATGCGGATCGGAAGCGGAAACCATTCCCAGCGAGCGGCCAAGCATCGAGTTAACGCCATCAGCCAGAATCACCACATTCGCTTCAAGAACATCATCCCCGGCCTGCACGCCAGTGACCTTGTTTCCTTCACGAACCAGCGCATCGACGCGTACGCCCGGGATAAACTGCGCGCCCGCCTGCTCGGCTTGTTCCATCAACCACGGGTCCAGACGATTACGCAATACGGTATAAGACGCGTGTTGCGGAACATCTGGTTGCTCGCGGTGAAAGTCGAGGGTAACGGCGCTTTCTTCGGTTAAGAAGGAGATTTTCTCGCGTGTGACCTTGCGTTCTACCGGCGCTGATGCTGCAAAGCCTGGAATAATCGCTTCAAGTGTGTGGGCATAAAGACGCCCGCCGGTCATGTTTTTACATCCGGCACTGTCGCCGCGTTCTATCACCAGGACATCCAGCCCGGCTCGCGCCATGACCAGTGCGGCAACGCTACCGGCAACGCCCGCACCGACCACAATGGCATCAAATTTGTCATCCGACATGCGTTATGCTCCCTTCCCGCTGCGTTTACAGCGGGAGATGTGGTTGAAAGGGGAATTAGCGGCTCAACTGGCTAATCAGGGCAGGGACGACTTTGTAGATATCGCCCACCAGACCGTAGTCGGCATAGTTGAAGATTGGCGCATTTTTATCTTTATTGATGGCGACAATCACTTTTGCGCCGTTGCCGCCAACCATATGCTGGATCTGCCCGGAGATCCCCAGCGTCAGGTAGAGATCGGATTTCAGCAACACGCCGGAGACACCGATATAACGTTCACGCTCCATCCAGTTCTCGCCTTCGGCAATTGGACGTGAACAGCCGACTTCAGCATTCAGCACCGCCGCCAGTTCGTGGACCATTTTCAGGTCATCCTGCGCTGCCAGACCACGACCGACGCCAACCACACGTTTTGCTTTGCTCAGGTCCACGCTGCTTGCCGCTTTCGCACGGCGTTCGCGACAGAGAATTTCATGACGCGGGGCAACATAAGGTACCGTTTCTGTCGGGCACTGATGAGCGGTATCACTGGTGCACGGTTCCTGAACACCGGGTGCAAGGGTAATGATCGCCAGCGGGCTGTTGATCTTTTCCTGTGCGAACGCTAACCCGCCATACATCCGGTGTTCGGCGCAAATGTGACCATCGACAATATCCACCGCAGTGGCATCGTTCACCAGCGCCGCATTCAGTTGCACACTTAACCGTGCTGCCAGAGCTTTACCGCGTTTCGTCGCGGCCAGCAGCAACATAGAAGGATGTTTATCTTTCAGCAGGGCAGCAATGCTTTCGGCGTAATTTTCAGTACGTTGCAGCGCATCATTTTGCTCAAGAACATAAATACATTTTGGACCATAAGGCATAACTGCCTGCGCCTGGTCGGTATTTTGTACAATGGCATACACCTGTTGGCCCCATTGCTGCGCGCCGCCAAACAGTTCAGCATAACGTTCAGGATTATCGCTAAAGACCCAGACGCTGTTTAATTGACTCATCGTTTCTTCTCCGTAGGCTTCAGTTCAGGGCTTTCTTCAGATATTCCGCCAGCTCGGCAATGGCCTCCGGCGAATCGTTATCGAGAATGATGTGCTTACGTTCTGTTTGCGGCGGTACGCGAATGCCGGTCAGCTCAGCAAGTGGCGCGCTCTGGCTCCAGCCAATGTCACTTGCCTGCCACTGATTTATCGGTTTTTTACCCGCGCCGAGAATGGCTTTCATCGAAGGAATGCGTGGCATGTTAATATCGGAGGTGACGCAGAGCACGGCTGGAACAGAGAGCTCAATAACTTCAACATCATCTTCAAGCGTGCGTTCAATCACCAGTGTATTGCCCTGACGCTGAATAGCACTCACTGCATTAATCACCGGAAGTTGCAGAATTTCTCCGACCAGCAAGCCAACCTGCTGGGCATAAAGGTCACCGCAACCTTCACCAAAGATCAGTAAATCGAAGCCGATCTTTTCAACTGCTGCCGCCAGTGCTTTTGCGGTATCGAGAGGCAGTGCATGTTCAAGTTGCGCATCCTGCACCAAATACAGGCTATGCGGCCCGCGGGATAGCACGTCTTTGCGTACTTTCGAGTTCTGCAACAATGAGCCGCCAACGGTCAGCGCGGCTATCTCATCGTCATCTGTTGCAATCTGGCTTGCAGCTTCAATGGCATTGAGATCGAACTGGCTGATTTTGGCGTCGGCATTGTCGAAATTCAGGGTATATTCTGGAGTGACAACAATGTCCTGTTCTTCAGGCACCAGCTTAAAGCAGGTTATTATTTTCATGATTTCTCCTGTGAGTCGCATACGGAACCATCTCCGATGGAAGGTAAAAATGGCCTGAAAATAGTGTGCGATAGCGGTGCGGGGTTTTCGACGGAGCAAGCTGTTTTCCTTGCCAACAATCTTGCAAAAAAAATGCGATCGCTAAAACAAAAGTGCAATTTGCGGCAATATAGTTATTCCATGACCGTACAATCTTGCATTCAGTGTAAATAATCTTGTTTAGCTCTCGCTAAACGCGGTTGTATAACCGCAATACACGCCGTATTTTATCCGGCATATATTGTTTTTGCTTGCTCATGGAATAGGGAGGTTGTCATGTATCAACGCTGTTTTGATAACGCCAGCGAAACGCTGTTTGTCGCCGGTAAAACGCCACGGCTTTCACGTTTTGCATTTAGCGATGATCCAAAATGGGAGTCCGGACATCACGTTCATGACAATGAAACCGAGTTGATTTACGTCAAGAAAGGGGTAGCAAGGTTTACCATCGATTCTTCGTTATATGTCGCGCACGCCGATGACATTGTGGTGATAGAACGTGGCAGGCTGCATGCGGTGGCCTCTGACGTTAACGATCCGGCAACGACGTGTACCTGTGCGCTGTACGGCTTTCAGTTTCAGGGGGCTGAGGAAAATCAGCTACTGCAACCGCATTCTTGCCCGGTAATTGCCGCAGGGCAGGGAAAAGAAGTTATTAAAACCTTATTTAATGAGCTAAGTGTGATTTTGCCGCAAAGTAAAAATAGCCAAACATCTTCGTTATGGGACGCATTTGCCTATACGTTAGCAATTCTTTACTATGAAAACTTTAAAAATGCTTATCGTTCGGAGCAGGGATATATTAAAAAAGATGTTCTGATAAAAGATATTCTTTTCTATCTGAATAATAACTATCGCGAAAAAATCACTTTAGAGCAGTTATCGAAAAAGTTTCGTGCCAGCGTCAGTTATATTTGCCATGAATTTACCAAAGAGTATCGTATTTCCCCTATTAACTATGTTATTCAACGGCGTATGACGGAAGCGAAATGGTCACTCACTAATACTGAATTATCACAGGCAGAGATCTCCTGGCGTGTGGGTTATGAAAATGTCGATCACTTTGCCAAACTGTTTTTGCGCCATGTCGGCTGTTCGCCCAGCGATTACCGCAGGCAATTTAAAAACTGTTTTGCGGAACAAGAAATCTTATCTGAATTTCCTCAACCGGTAAGTCTTGCCGGATAAATCTGGCGGCGCAGTTTGTTAAGAAGCTGCGCCGCCTGCAGATTATTTGTTCTGATAATCTTTCAGGATCTGCCGACCCGCTACGTAAATCATAATTTCGTCTGTACCGCCGCCGATACGTTCACAACGGACATCACGCCAGAAGCGAGAGACGCGCGCCTCATCGGTATAGCCCAGACCGCCCATGATTTGAATCGCATCATCAATAACTTCCATTGCGGTACGTGCGCAGTACAGTTTTGCCAGCGCCGCGCTGGTGCGCAGTGACTGATGCTGATCGGCTTGCCATGCCACTTTCAGCACCATGTTGCGCATGTTGTCGATCTTAATCGCCATCAGCGCCAGTTTTTCCTGGATCATCTGGTTATGACCAATGGGCTTACCAAAAGCGATACGTTGGTTGGCATAGCGGGCGGCATCTTCAAAGGCACACTCGGCAAAGCCGGTGCTGCGCGCGGCGTTGATCAGGCGCTCCATCTCAAAGTTGTACATCACATTGAGGAAACCCATTCCTTCTTCGCCCACCATGTCGCTCTCTTCAACTTCCACGTTGTCGAGATAGACTTCGCAGGTGCTGAGCATATGCCAGCCGATTTTATGCAGCGGGTTAATCTTAATGCCGGGCTTACTGGAGTCGACCCACCACAGGGTGAAGGCTTTTTTGGGATCTTTCGGTTCTGGATCGCGCGCCAGCACCAGCATATACGGGTACTCTTTCGCGCCGGTAATAAAGGTTTTCTGGCCGTTGATGTAAACCTTGCCGTTTTTACGCGTGTAAGTGGTGGTGGCGCTGTTGTTATCTGAGCCTGCGCCTGGTTCCGTCAATGCCAGGGCATAGGCGGGATCACCCGTTTCCAGGGTGCTCTCTGCCGTTTTACGTAGCTGCTCTGCAGAACCGAAACGGCGCATACTGTGAATACATTGACCGTTGGTGATCAAAAATGCCGGGGCACCGCATTTTGACACTTCCATCAGCGCCAGCATTTGGGTGACGTAATCCGCAGGGATACCACCAAATTCTTCCGGCACGCCAAGCATGGAAATACCGTTATCCGCCAGTGCCCGCATAAATTCACGCGGGTATGTCCCGTTTTGATCGCAGGTGCGGAAATACTCTTCCGGAAAGTTAGTCGTAATCAGTTCGCGAATACTGGCCAGCAGCAGTTCTTGTTCTTCAGTTAAAGAAAAATCCATCGTGATACTCCTGTTAATGAGCCGCTTCAGGCAGGACAAAACCCATCGCCGCATCGATAAATAATCTTTCGTCCATCAGTTTGAGTTCTGGCGAAATCACTGGGGTGAAATCCATTTTGTCGAGAATATCTTTTTGTAAATCGACGCCAGGGGCGATTTCGATTAAATGCAGGCCGTCTTCTTTCAGCGTGAATACTGCGCGCTCAGTGATATAACGAACATCCAGCCCTCGCTCGAGAGCGATTTTTCCGCTGAAAGTAATTTCCGGTAGTTCCCGAATAAATTTCTTCACCCGTCCTTCCTGGACGATATTTAATTTGCCGTCGGTAATTTCTGTTTTTAAACTGCCCGCAGTTAATGTGCCGCAGAAAACGATTTTCTTCGAAGTGGCACTGATATCAATAAATCCACCGGTGCCCATGATTTTACCATTGAATTTATGCACGCCGACGTTACCGTGCTGGTCGACTTCAGCAAAACTCAAATAACAAACATCCAGACCGCCACCGTGATAAAAATCAAACTGGGACGTCATATCCAGAATGGCACGGGTATTCACGTTCGCGCCAAAGGCGATCCCCTGTGAAGTAATTCCGCCAATCGGACCTGTTTCTACCGTCAGAATAAAGTCATCAGCACAACCTTCTTCTCGGGCGACCAGGCCAATGCCGTCAGCAATACCGACGCCGACATTCCCCACCGCGCCTTTACGCATTTCGAATAATGCGCGCCGTGCAACTAATTTACGTTGGTTTAGGGGCAGGCTAAGTTTGGTGCTGTCATCAAGGGTGAAGTCACCAGAAATAAAGCGGTTAACCGGCGCACCGCCATACAGTTGGGTTTGATCCGGATCGACCACCACAATATCCACCAGATAACCCGGAATACGGACAGATTTAGGATGCAGCGTGGCTTTCTTAACCATTTTCTGCACCTGCATCATCACAATACCGCCGTTATTGTGCACCGCCTGGGCAATAACCAATGCGTCGAGATACATCACCTCATCTTCAAAAGTGGCGTAGCCTTCGCTGTCGCAGGTGGTAGCGCGAATGAAGGCGATATCTGGCGCAATCGCTTTGTAATAGAGATATTCTTGGTTATCAAACTCGACCAGTTTAATCAGGTCTTCTTTAGTGACTTCATTCAGTTTGCCGCCTTGCTGGCGTGGATCAACAAATGTCCCGATGCCAATATCACTAATAATACCAGGCTGGTGGGCTGCGGCGGCGCGTAAGGTTTGTGTAAGTACACCTTGTGGATAGTTATAAGCAATAATTTTATTTTGTTCTGCGAGATCAGAAATACGCGGCGATTGTCCCCAGTGACCGCATAATGCCCATTTCACCAGACCTTCTTGTGCCAGCGGACTAATACCACGGTCGGCGCGATCGCCAAGCCCTGTTGGACTAATAATCGATAAATTACGTGGTGTTTGAGTCTGTTTATATTTATCAGCAAGAGCAGTAATTAACGTGGTGGCTTCCAGAATACCGCCGCCAGCGCCTAACACACAAAGTGTTGCTTCGTCGGGAATATAATTCACCGCTTCCTGTGCCGACAGGACCGGCACTCGTCCATTAATACGAGGTGGTTTTACAGGTTTCATTGTTAATTCCTGATTCAGATGTGATTTTCCCTACGCCAGATGGAGAATTAGCGCACAGAGACTCACGAAATATTTTTATTAAATACGGTTAAATATATTTTTTTAGTTCGGCGGGGGAGGATGTTCCCGCCGAAATATTATTGCTTATGCCTGATGTAAAATAGTTAATACTGTGCGCAAATCATTTACCGAGATTTGCCCTGGTGCAGAGGCCTTTTTTACCGCACCAAAAGTTGCCGCCGAGCCAAATACTTCACCAGCCAGACGAGAAATTACGCCAGTTTTTGCCATTGACATCGTGATGATTGGACGATCGGCATACTGCTCCTGCATCTCCAGGGTCGCGGCAAGCAACGTCAGCACATCGCTGGTACTTTGCGGCATCAGCGCAATCTTAGGAATATCGGCGTCGAAGGACTGCATTTTGCGCAGACGGGCAATGATTTCTTCGGCTTCCGGCGTTTTATGGAAGTCATGGTTGGACATGACAACTTTCACATCATGCGCGTGGGCGTAGGCGACGGTTTCTTTAACCTGATCATCGCCGGTAAATAACTCCAGATCGATCATATCAACCAGGCCGCTGTCGATGGCTGCACGATTGAGTGCAATATAAGCCTCGGTGGAAATCGCCTGCTCGCCGCCTTCTTTGGCACTGCGGAAGGTAAACAGCAGCGGTTTTTCTGGCATGGTTTCACGGAGAATTTTTGCCGCCGCCATGACAGAATCCACATTGGAGAGGTCGGCATAGTGGTCAACACGCCATTCCAGAATATCAAAGTCCGCTTCACGATAGGCGAGAGCTTCAGATTTCACGCTGGCGATATCTTTCGCCATCAGCGAGACGATGATTTTAGGTGCGCCCGTACCAATGACGAGATCTTTTACAGTTACGGTTTTCATTTTTTACCCTTTCTGCACGCGGTCAGCCTGTCAGGCACCGAACCCCATGACCTGTTTAACATATTCCAGAGGGAAATCTTTGCCAGTCCATAACGTGAACTGTTCAGCCCCTTGCCACAACAACATGCCGTATCCATCAATCGTTTTGCAACCAGCTTGTTGCGCCTGCTGCAATAACTTCGTCATATGCGGGTTATACACGCATTCAGTGACCAGAAGTCCCGGATGTAACAGACTGATATCATTAACCAATGATTCATTCTCAAGGGGTTTCATACCCACTTTTGTGCCATTGGTTAAAATGTCGGCGGAAGCCAGGGCTTCAGCAAAGGCTTGCTGATCGGCGAGATCGGTAACCGTGACGACACAATCGGTGTTTTCGTTAACCCGCTGCGCGAAGGCGAGGGCTTTATCGAAGAACTCATCCCGACGGTTAAAGAGTTTAATTTCTTTTAAACCTTCAATTGCCCCCTGCGCGCCAATCGCCGTTGAGGCACCTCCGGCCCCTAACAGCACCATCGTTTTGCCTTTGATATCAAAACCGCTCTCTTTAATGGCGCGAATATGGCCCGTGCCGTCGGTGTTATAGCCACGCAGATAGCCATCATCATTAACGATGGTGTTGATGGCACCCACCAGTTTGGCCGCTGGCGTTAATTCATCAACATATTCACACGCCAGTTGTTTGTTCGGCATTGATACACCAGTTCCGCGCATTTTGAGGGCTTTTAATCCTTCAATTGCTCCGGGAAAACTATCGTTATCCACTTCAAAAGCCATATAGGTAAATGGCAATCCCGCTTTTTCTAAGGCTTTATTCTGCATTTCAGGCGATAAACTGTGGCGGATGGGATATGCCATCAGCCCAATCAATTCGTATTTTGCGGTAACATCCATAATTAACTCCTTTAACCTCTATGCTTAATTGTGTTTAACCGGGTGCTAAATTTACGCTCGCCAAACCGCACATCATTTTCAGGAATAATGAAAACGCGGTAATAGCGGATAAAGACAATAATTGCGGTAATCAGGGCCAGCAGCGCGAAAGTAAAATCGAGAGCAATGATATATTGCAGGCCGATGTTCGACAGATAACCGGTAATCAGCGGAATAACAAAATTAGCCAGTCCACCCATCATCATATATATACTGGTGACTTTGGCTTTGCTTTTTGGGAAAAACTCTGACATGACCGAAACGCCGAGCTGTAAAATGCCGCCAGCTGCTGAGAAACCGATAACAAAGGCTCCGGCATTACACACCAATGGAGAAGGGTACAGGTAGATAATGGCAGCTGTTATTGTTGCCAGTGCAGAGTTAAATACATTAGCCCAGATGGGCCGGACCATTTTTTTCAGCAGTGCGGCAAAAATAAAGACACAGACCAACGAGCCCATACTGTAATAAGAGATGGTTTTTAATGCCTCAGCTTCTGACATACCAGCAAAAGCCATCGCATATTTGGGCATCCACACCACAATCACATAAAAGGTCGAGAATGCGGCTACACCGAACAGTACTGATGAAACACCTTCCAGCCAGACTAACGGTTTGCTGTTCATTTGCGGTAATTCATTAGCTACGCTGGCGTCCACCAACTGGCTGGGGAATTTGCTTTTCAACAGCATCAGTGTGATCAGTACAAACAGAATACCCGGAATAATCAGCCCATAGCCGTACCAGATGTTATTGAGCAACATATAGCTCACCAGCATTGGGTAGAACATTTGCCCGAATGACACCATCGCTTTAACCAGTATGACCGCCGAACCAGAGGCTTTCGGAAAGCATTCCATGAGCGCGGGGTAGCCACCCGTATCCAGCGCTGAGTTAGCGATACCTACGCACACTGCCAGACAGTAGGCGAGAGTTAAATTCGGGCAAGCGGGAATACCAAAGAAGAATAGCAGATACATTATTACTGCCATTAATATCACCGCCCGACGACCAAACTTATCGGAGATCACACCGAAGAATAAAATACTGATCAATCGCCCCAAACCGATACCGGAAATTAAATAGGCAATGCCCGCGTTGTCAGTGGAAAACTTTTCTGCCAGAGATGACATATTTTGGGCAAGCGTAATAACACTAATGCCGTGCAGGAAATAGCTGAAGTAAATACAAAGAACAGCCAGGATAAATGGCGTGCTGAAAGCCTTATTTTGAGACATTTTCACAGCTCCTTGCTGAAAGATAATTTCGTTACCGTACGTATTGTTCTCCGACGGTTCACATAATTACTATACTGAAGATGATTTTCCCTGGGTACATGGCATAAAGTTTATGTTTCCAGGAATATTGCATGTCATAGTTTGTTTTTTATCGCGATTTTCGTTAGTTGGCGCAGAAAGAGTTATTTATCCGTAAGATCTTGCATGACCTGAAAAGAATATTGCATTACCCACCCGGAGCGACATTTTCCTTTAGCGAGTGATGCCGCGTTTCTTTGCGGCTGCGTAAGCCGATAAACAGTGCCAGTAAAAAGCCGATGGCAGCGATGGCGGTATCGAACCACATAATATCGGCAATACTTCTTTGGGACAGATGAGCCGTAGTCAACGGAATAGTAAAGGTCGCAATACTGCCCGCACTGTAATAGATCCCTGTAGCTTTACCTTTAGCGTAGGGGAAACGTTCAGCCATTAATGTCAGGCCAATTTGCACAACACCTCCAGCAGAGGTAAAACCAATGACAAAAGCAAATATTATCACCACATAAAATGTGGGATGCAGGCAGACGGTAAACAGAGCAGTAAATGAGATAAAGGTGTACAGCATGAGTAATGTTGTTGCTCGAACGGTATTACGAATGAGTGGAGCGGTAATAAATACACAAAGCAGCGAACCCACGGTGTAGATACTGAGTAGTTTGATCGACATAGTGTATGACATGCCTGCAACAAATTGTCCGTACTGTGCCAGCCACTGGCTAACCAGATAAAACGTTGCCATTGAGATATAGCCATATAAGGTATAACTGGCTAAATCGATTATTGAGCAGCGATGTTCCGTAGAGCTGGTGGTTTTCTTTATGACAGGTAAGCGACGACCCGGATGGGGTGGGAACGTACAACGGTATAAAAACAGAGCGTTAATAAACATAATGCCTGCGGCAATCATAAAGGACCAACCGAACCACAGTTCAGCCCACACTAACAGGCTAATGATTAGCGGTAATAAAAATTGCCCGCTGGAAACAAATGCTTTAATTAAAATATTGGCTGTACCCGGTGAGCGTGGAAAAGCTTCCATCAAACTGGGATAGGTGCCTGCATCGAGAAAACTGTTTGCCATTCCCGCCAGAAAGCCAAAAACATAAGCGATAATGATGTTATTGGTGTGCAGGATGCCAAAAAAGAAGGCCATATAGCAACACATCCCGAGCATGATAAAAGGGCGGCGACCAAAGCGATCGGATAATAATCCTGCAAAAAGCAAGACACTTAATCGACCAATACCCAGCGATGAGATAACTATTGAGACGCCTGCGGCATTAGTCTGCCAAAGCGTCTCCAGCGAGGCCATATTCAGGCTCATCAAAATGACGCCCATACCATGCACCAGGTAATTAAAATACAACCCCAGTGCGGTAGGGTAATAGGGATTTTTCATAGGTTCTACTTAGCAAAGGTGCTTTAAAAAGTGAAGCGATGTTGTGTCAGCATCCGTTCATTATTGTTGTAACAACGACAATTCCTTTCTTTGGAAAATTAACAAAGGCGCTCCAGATCATGTGCATATAATTCAGC
>OBWS01000825.1_pt1 | contig 16186 bp, 15 predicted proteins | sample 1495291 | NCBI WGS metagenome assembly OBWS01 (sample SAMEA2580090, study PRJEB22360) | human gut metagenome | biome: human gut; feature: human-associated habitat; material: faeces | place: Denmark | collected 2008/2010 | reverse complement strand
GGGTGCGCGCCGATCGGGTTGAAGTAGCGCAGCAGCATCGTGTTCCAGCGGCTGTCGCTTTTGCAAAGATCCTGCAAAATCTGTTCGATCATCGCTTTTGTTGTTCCATAGGGATTCGTGGTCTGCCCGGTGGGCATGTCTTCGCGGTAAGGGATGGGATTGTTTTCACCATATACCGTGGCGGAGGAGCTGAATACCAGCCGCCTGACGCCGTGCAGCTCCATCTGCCGCAGCAGATTCAGGGTGCCGGTCACGTTGTTGTGATAATACAGAACGGGCTTTTGAACGCTTTCTCCCACCGCCTTCAGGCCGGCAAAATGGATGACCGCGTCGATCGGCTGTTTCTCAAAAATCCGCCCCAATTTCTCTTCCTCCAGCAGGTCGCAGCAGCAGGATGAGAAATCGCGGCCGGTAATCGTGCGCACCGCGTCCAGTGCGGCGGGGGAGGAGTTGCTGAAGTTATCCACCACGCAGATATCGTAGCCGTTTTGCAGCAGCTCCACGCAGGTGTGGCTCCCAATAAAACCGGCGCCGCCAGTGACCATAATATGTTTCATCAGATTATCCTCCGCATTGTTCCGGGTTCTTTCTGCCCGGAGATTTTGTCCAGCCCCAGCAGCCGTCGGGCGTTGTTCCAGCAAATGTCCTCCAGCATGCGGTCTGGCAGACCCAGCCGTTCGAGAAAGCGCATCTGTTCTTTCGGCAGGCTCCAGGGGCAGTCGCTGGCGTAGAGCACTCTCTCCGAACCGTGATGCAGAATCATCCGCTTGGCCTGCTCCGGGTCGATGAGCAGGTAAGACATCGAGGTGTCGAGATAAACGTTTTCCATACCGATCAGGTATTCTTCGGCTTCTTCGCTGCGCCGCATTCCGCCCATATGCGCCGCAATAACGGTCATGCGCGGAAAATCGCGCGCCACCTTTGCCAGAGCCTTCGGCGGCGTGTGCACCACATGGGGGGAAACCGGATCCCACCCTGCGTGAAAGGTAACGGGCAGCCCCAATTCCTGAAGCGCGTCATAAACAGGGTACGCCTTTTTATCATCCACGAAGAAGCGCTGGTACTCCGGGTGCAGCTTGACCCCAAAAAGCCCCAGGCCGCGAATGCGCCAAAGTTCCTCAACGGCGTCCGGTGCATCCGGATGAACCGAGCCAAAGCAGTAAAAGAAATCATCCTGAACCTCTGCGGCCCAGTTATTCACGTTGGTCTGCTGTTCCGGCCTGGTCGCAATATTCAAAACGGCGGCGCCGGAAATCCCCCATTCCTTCAACCGAGTCCTGGTGTCGGAGAGCGTCGCCTTCGTCACGGGGGGAACATGACTCGTCTCGCCAATTCCGGAAAGTGCTTTTGGAGCCAGAAAATCTGGAAACATGTGAACATGCATATCAAAAATCATGGAAAACAGGGTAAGTCCTTTCTTAATAATGATACCGCTTTCAAAAAGCCTGCACAATGCTGGTACAGCGGGTTCTTCGCCGCCTGCGCAGGGGGCGAAGTTATTCACTTTCTGAAAGAGGAAGGATACGCGGCAAACTTCAAAACGAGGCATTGAAGCGAATGGGGAAACTGTACGGAGCCGGCATCGCGGCGGTTGTCGTCGGTTTTCATCAATGAGTACCCGAAAGGTGCGCCGCGGGGTTTGCAGGTTGGAAACCGGACGGTGTAAAAACTCATTGACGATACCATATTGTTTTCATTTTACACGCTTTGAAATAAAAAAACAAGGCATAGTGTCCGCCTGTGCCGGTACACTATGCCTTCGCCGGGCTGCTTACTGGTAAGTGAACAAGTTGTTCTGCTCCCCCTGCTGTTTCAGTTCGGCAAGCTGTTTCTTTGAATTTTCACGCTGTACCAACAAAAGATCCGTTGTGGAACGATTGAGAGCGGCAGCCTGGCGGAACAGCTCATTGATTTCCGAAATCAAAACAAGGGCCCGTTTTTCGTCCGGAGAACAGACTGCTTCCTCTAACTGCAAAGACATCAAATCGCGCAGTCTTTCCTGTTCGGCGGGGGGTTGAAGATCTGTTTTTGATCGAATCAGAAGGTTGCATTTGTCCACCCGCTGCATCAGCTGGCCGCGCTGCTCCAGCAGCAAGTCCAAGTCAACCGTTTCTTCCAGAGACTGAACCTCCATCTGCTTGGTGATGTTCAGAATCTGTTCCATCAGTATTTTCTTTTGCTCCAGGCATACCAAAATGTCCTGCGTAAGCATGATATACTCCAATCTTTTCTGCGGCGATCTTTATTTCTTCATATGAACCAGCTTTTCCGCCTGTACCCAGGTGTCACGCATTTCGTCGACAAGCGGGAGCAGATCGTCCAAAAGCTGCGGGTCACGCCGGATTTCTGAACGAATAATCTGCTGATTGCAGAAGTAGTACAAATCATACAGCTCTTTTGAAATCGGGTACTTGAAGTTCAGCACCGAAGAAAGATACTGAAAGATATTTTTGCACTTTTCCGTGCATTTTTCAGAGTTGGTATAGTCCTCCTGCTTCATCAGCAGAGAGGCGTGATGAAGGTTCTTTATGACTTCATCGAACAGAAGCACCAGTTGTTCCCCGCGCGACATGGTGGAAATGGACTGCTGCTTATATTGAAAAATTGCATTGCTTTGCATGATACACCTCTGATTTTACCGTCAGGTGGAGCTGGACTGCATAAAGAAGCTCGCCTGACTATTCATTCGCGCGATATAAGTTTCCAGAGCGGTAAATTTATTATAATAATATTCCTGCTGGGATTTGAGCCGGGTTTTCAGCGTTTTGATCTGAGCGTCATAGTCCTTCATCTTTTTAGCCAGATCGCTCTGATCCACCTTGCTGGTGGTAGACCCCGCCTTTGAAATCAAAAGCCCTGTATCGACCAGACTGTCGTTTGTGTACTTTTTGAGGAGATCCTGCATCCGAGTGGCAATGCCGTCTGTGGAGGTAAACAGCTGAGAAACCTTATCGGGATCGGAATTGAGCGCCTTTTTGAGCTTGTCCTCGTCCACAGTCAGCTTTCCGTTGTCGGAATAGCTGGCGGAGGAGATGCCGATCTGGTACAGAGCGCTGCTCATCGAAGAAACCACATCCGTCATACTGTGGCGCCAGTCCTGAGCAAAGCTGCTGAGCGTAGAATCGTTAAACAGCATGCCCTGCTTTGCCTTTTTCTCCCAGGCGGTGATCTGGCTTTCACTCATTCCGCTTTTCTGTTCGTCCGTTAAAGGAGCGTAGATGCCGTCCGTCGGCTTCTTCTCTGTGTACATTCCGTTGACTGTGGTCAGAATGGCATTGTAATCGTCGATAAACGTTTTGATCTTTGTCACAAGATCGTCGGTTTTCGATTCCACCGAAAAGGTGATGGGGTCCATATCCGGTACTTCTTTTCCGTCAACCGTTTTGGTCGGAGTCGTTTTCTGCAGCTCAAAGTTCACGCCGTCCATGGTAAAGCTGTTGCTGGCTCGAGTGATGGTTTGATAGGACTGCCCGTTGTCGAAGCTGACCTCCATCACGGCATCCTGGCCGAGTATGTTTTCGGTGATGCCGCTGCCGGTGTCACCGAATAAAACCTGAGACAAATTGCCGGATACATCTGAAATGTTCACATGACTGTTGGCGCCGCCGTTTTTCGCGACGATGCTGAAACGATCCAGCGTGCTGGAATAAGTAACGGTAACGTTGGCATCCGGATCATTATTGATGGTTTTTATGATCGTGTTGATATTATCGGTCGCTTTAAAGGAGAATTCTTTTCCGTTGACGGAAATTTTATATTCGGAAAGCAAATCGGTATTCCCGTTGGTGTCCGTTGCAGTAGACAGGGGAGTTTTCAGATCTCCCTGCACATCCCGCAGGGTTTTGTTCAGGTTGATGCGGTTCGATTCACCGGCATACACCCGCAAGGCGCCCTCCACACCCAGCACTCCGCTTTTACTGGAGGAGGAAAGGGTCAGTACATTGGTGCTGTCTTCCAGGGTTTGAAAGGAAAGGGACCCCGTTGTATTATCAAAGGAAACTTTTACTTTATCAGAACCATAAGCAGAATCCAGCTTTGCCTGCAAATAGTTTGCAAGTTCATCCGGCGTGTCATAGTTCTCCACCTGGGTTGCGTCAAAAGAAACGGTTTTGGAAAGTCCGTTCAGGTCAAACGTGAGGGTGGAGCCGGAAAGAGAGTCGCTTAAATAAGTGGAATATAAGGCGCCTTTGTCGACCGCATTTGTGAAATCGTAACCCGTAATCTTGCCCGAGCCGTCTGTTTGAGCAGTCAGCCCCAGCCCGCCGAGCAGATTCTGGCTGCCGCCCGTAACAGATACCGAGCCGAGAGAGGAACTGGCAGAAACCTTGCCGCTGGCATTCACGGTAAAGTTAATTTTACCCGCCAAATCCTTGCTCGCCTTTACTGCTTCGTTCAGTTGGATTTCCAAAACCTTGTTGTACCCTTGGTTATAAGCGTCCGTTCCCTCAACCGGGAGCGAGAAAGCGGAGGGGACGGTCAGGGTATAGTCAGTGCCGCCGATATTCAGGTTCAGTTTGGAACCAGCCGCGATCGAATGGTTTTTAAAATAGGCTTCGTTTATTTCTGTTACTCCGGTTATGGCTGTGCCGGAATCATTCGCCTTCAGCCCAAGCCCGTTGAGCAGAGCGTCCGAGCCGCTTTTGACGGTAACAGCAGCGGTGGTGTTTTCCGCATCTATATTTTTCAGAGTGAATTTGTTGCCGTCTATAGAGGCTGCCAATTTGTCGCTAAGCCCCTGATCCTTCAATTGCTGGTTGATTTGATTTTTAATATCCTCAGCTGTCTTGGTGTTTCCGTCGGAACCCACCGTCAGGGTGTACTCTTTCCCCTCGAAGCTGATCTTCATGGAAGCGCCGGTCACGGCGCTCTTTGTCCATACAGACTCAATTTTTCCGGTTTGTATCGTCTGGTTTGATACCTTGTTGCCAGCGGTAAACGACGCCTGCGTCGCAAGCTGCGAAATTGATTTAATTTTCATGTTTTTCGCAACATTAGACAACCCGCTAACATTCACATAGGAAGAAAAGTTGTTTTTAATCGAGGTGCTGTTAAAGAAATTGGCGTTTAAAATGCTGCTGCTCGAGGAGGAGCTGAGATATTTGGACTGAAACTCAGCGACCGATTTTAACAGAGTTCGGTAAGCCTCCTGCTGCCAGCTGGCAACCTGTTTTTTCTGGCCGGCAGTGTCAATTTTTTTCTGTATTCCGCTCGTAAGCTGTTTCACCAGTTCGTCGGTGTCTAATCCAGACATTAAGCCGCTCATACGCTTGGAAGAGCTTGCGGTGGCATAAAGGGAAGAGGAAGATGTGCTGGAATTGGTACTTAAAGAAGACATTTAGAAATCCTCCTGTCCGATCAAATATACTTCTTACTTTATATATCGTACTATTTTCATAAATCCTTAGAGAAAAAATCAGAAGAATTCGCTGCGATTTTCGGAAATAACAATTGCATTTCCCGAATGAATATTGTACACTTAGTGCATAAGTTTTGTTGTACTATTGCTCAGAAATGTGAGCAAGAAAGAAAGGAAGCCCATGAATTTTGTTCCAATCGATCAGCTGAAAGAAGGCATGAGGCTGGATCGGGACGTGTATTTGTATGATTACAAGACTTGTAAAGTTGCCATGCTGCGTTCCGGGCAGGTTTTGACCAGCGCGTACATTCAAAAGCTTTGCGAACTGCAGGTTTTAGGGGCATATATCCATTCCGATGATGATCAGGAGGAACAGCCGGTACACAGGCTGCCGCGACCTCGTCCGCCGATTAAAAGGACGCTTAAGCAGGAAGCCGTCACCAATCTCGAACACGTTTACGAGATGTTTGATAAGAATGCGCAGAGTATCAATATCAGCCATATCAATCAGACTCTGGATGTTTCTAAACAGCTCGTTACAGCACTGAAAAACAATAAAAACATCGAACTCAGCATTTTTAATTTAAAGCTGTACGATGACTACACGTATAATCATTCACTCGGCGTGTCGATTCTGGCAATTGCCATCGGCATTTCCATGGGAATGAAGACCAGAGATTTATACGACCTGGGCCTTTGCGCATTGTTGCATGACATTGGGAAGATGTCGATCCCGATTGAGATTATTGCAAAACCGGCCAGACTTACGCCGGAAGAGTTTGAAGTTGTGAAGCTCCACCCGTATAAGGGTGCTGAGTTTTTTTTAAAGCATCAGCTTGTCAGCAAAAAAATCTGTGCCGGGATTTTGACGCATCATGAAAAATTTGACGGCTCCGGTTACCCCAACGGCCTGAAGGGCGACGGCATTCCCTTGTTCGGCCGTATTATTGCGGTTGCGGATGTGTATGACGCGCTTACTTCCGTTCGGCCTTACCGAAAGCCGTCTTCCCCCACGGAAGTGCTGGAATATATTATGGGGGGGAGCGGCACCGCCTTTGACGTGGAAGTGGTCGAGGCGTTTTTAAGAAAGGTTTCTCCGTACCCGGTTGGCTCCTGTGTCAGGCTGAGCAACGGCGAAATTGCGATTGTTGTGGCGCAGAATGCCCGGCACCCGCTTCGCCCCCAGATTCGGCTGCTCAGTACGCCGGACAAGATACTGGATTTGTACAACGATCGAAACTATCTTTCGCTCGTGATCGAGAACGCCTGCAATATCTCCACGGAAGATCTGGATGAGGAGCCCGAGGAGGAGAAGGAGCAGGAAGAAAAGATCATCAAATGAAGCTGTAAAGCTGTGAACAGTCTGCGGACAATCCGTCCGCAGACTGTTTTTTTTGCAGACTGTTTTTTTGATGAAAAAAAGCGGCCGGAATCTCTCGGCCGCCTCACAAACAGGGTACTATGAAATGCGCAATGAAGGATCAAACGTCTCCTGCCGGGGCCTGTCGGGAAACAGCTTCGTCCGGCGATCGGTTTGCGTTGCCGGGTGATTTCCCTTTGGCGGATTTCTTTCCCGTCAATGCGCAGGCATGTGCGGCAGAATGATTTTACAGCTGCTTCAGCGCCTGTTCCACCTGCTTGATTTCATCGTTGTTCAGAATCTTTTTCGGGTCTACCAGCAGCACTACCTTGTCGTGCAACCGTCCGATTCCGGTGACGTAGGTGTTGGCGCTGTTGCCGGAAATCACGGTGGGGGTAGACGAGATGTTTTCCTCCTCAATGACGGAAACCTCGTTGACGGAATCCACCAGAAAGCCGATATAGGCTTCTTCCAGCTTCGTCACAATAATGCAGGTGCGGTCGGTGTATTCCAGTTCGGGCTTGCCGAAGCGCAGCCGGATATCGATCAGCGGGATGATGCTGCCGCGCAGATTGATCACGCCCTTGGCGTAGGCCGGCGAATCCGGCACGGGGGTAATCTCCTGCATGCCGATGATTTGCACCACGTCTGAAATCGGGACGCCGAAGAGCTGGCTGTCCAGAAAAAAGGTCAGATATTTTCCGTCGAGCTCCTGATTGGCTGTGTCCAGAAAGTCGATGGTATCGATGGTATCTTGCACTTTCGTCACCCTTTCAAAGTGATATTAAAATGAGCTTGTGTATTGCCGGGGAACCTCGAAAGCCGCGACGAAGCCTCAGGCGCCCTTGTCTTCCGGCTGGTTGTCCGCATTCGCTTTGTTCTGCGGGTGCTCGTCCTCGTTTTCGGTCAGAATCCGCTTTAGATTCAGCAGAAGCGCGGGCCCCTTGGAAAGCGTTACGATCCCGGTTACAAAGGGGTTGCTTTTTTCGCGGCCAAGGCTTGGCGTTTCGTTGACGTCCGCGACGGCAATATCGGTTACGTCGTCCACACTGTCTACAATCAGGCCGATGACGGCGTCCTCCCACTGCGTTACCACGATGCTTGTCTGCTCACCGTATTCCAGCTCGGGCTTTAATAGCTTCAGCCGCAGATCGATCAGCGGCACGATTTTGCCGCGCAGATTGATCACACCCTTAACATACGGGGGCAGCTTCGGCATCAGTGTGATTGACTGAATGCGCACGATTTCCACCACCTGGCTGCTGGGAATGGCGAAAATCTGACGATCGATATAGAAGGTCAGATATTTTTCAGACGCATTCAGTTTTGCTGCGTTTCCTGCCGCCAGGGAGGAAACCGGATTCGGGTTATTACTCATATCATTTCACCACTTCTTCCGCCGCGGCCGCGGCGGTTAATTTGAAAAGAAAATATACGTCAAATCGTCTATTACTCAATTTATATATCGGCCGAACGAAAAAGAAAATGAAGAGTATTCTCAAAAAAACGGCGCCAAAATCGATCATTCTTCAGAGAATTCCGGCATTTCGGGCGCCGATGGGCCCTTTTTTGCATCCGAGGCCGCGGGGGGCGACTGCGGCTCGCCGTAATTGAGGAAGTACAGGTACAAATCAGCCACGGCTTGATACAGCTCCGGCGGAATTTCGGCGCCCATGTCCATCTGCGACAGCAGGGAGGCCAGCGCGTCGTCCTGAAAAACGGGGATGTTGCTTTCCTGCGCAACCTCTATGATTTTGGATGCGGTATAGCCGACTCCCGCCGCCACCACGACCGGAGCGTTGTTTTCCGCCTCGGAATAGCGCAGGGCGGCCGCGCGCTGCTTGTTGTTATACTGTGACATCGACGATTCGCCTTCCCTCATGAATTTTTTTCAGAATGGTTTTTGCGGCCGAGGGAGGGGCCCCTGCCGACAGCTCCACCGTCTCCGGCTCCAGGCCGTTCCGGGCAAAAATTCCGGCAACCGCTGCGCTGATTACCTTGGCGTCGGGGGCGAATTCCGCGGGGCAGTTGAGCCGGGCGCTGATCTTTTTCCCGGTCAGTGTCAGAAAGGCTTCAAAGTAGCCCTTGGACTTGATGTCGAACGTCAGAATGATCCGGCGGCTGCGTTCCTGCTCCTCCGCCGTTCGTTTTTCGTCGGCTTCCTCTTCCTTTTCAATCCAGATTTCGCCGAACAGGTACTTGCCCTCAAAGGCGAGGGGGAGGAACAGATGGTGGAACGGCATATACACGCTGTTGTCCATCAAAAGAGAGGAAAGCGTGCTCTGGAACAACTCCTGCCCGCGCTGCGACGGGCCGTTTGCGTTTTCCGTCAGCAGCTGAAGTACGGAATCCAGCAGCTTGTTTTCTTTTGGGGTTTCCAGACGCCCCATGTGATTCAGAAAGACGGAGGTCATTTCGTTGAGCTTATGAGGCGGAAAATTCAGATCGTATTTGCAGTAATCGAGCAGAGCGGTGTATTTTTCCGCCAGCTCCTCGCGCGAGCTGATGTTCAGGCGCGACAGATCGTGTACCAGCAGCGTGATGTTGTCGCGCACACGGCCAAAGTCGTTGGTGGCGGAGATATACCGCCGGATAAATGGGAGAATTTTTTCTTTGAGCACAGAGAGGTTCCGGTTCAGGTTTTCAATCGGCAACTCCTCGGTCAGCTCCTGCGTCATCTGCTGCAGCTGGCCGCTGTACGGCTGAGGAATCTGTTCGCTGATCTGGATCAGCCGGCGGATCACCGAGCGGGTGGTGTCTGCGGCGCCGGTGTAGGCGTTAAAGGCCTTCAAAAACTGCGCCGTTTTCTGCTCCAGCTGCTCGCCCGGGTTCTGCTCGAGAATCTGCCGCATCATTTGAAACAGCGCGCCCGAAAACTGCGTCCGGTTATTTTCCTGAAACAGCAGATTCTGCACGATTTCCTCTCGCCCCATATTGATGACCTGCGTCAGCTGGCGCAAAGGATCGGAAATGCCGGCAGTCTGCTCCGCGCCGGCCCGTCCCATAACCTCAAACACCAGCTTGCCCAGGCTCTGCGAAAGATCCGGCGTTCTGCCAAGCTGCTGAATAAAGCGGTTGAATACGGAGTTCCGGTTCAGAAGAAACGAAAATTCGGCGCTGCCCTGCTGGCCGGACTGTCGGTCGGCATTGGCGGGCGGCACCAGCGCCGGGTTGACCACGGCGCGGTCGGTCGGCTTTGCGGGGTTCATCCGGTTCACATTTTCTCCGCCTGGAATAGGAGTGGTGATTCTCAGGTTATCTGCCATAAACGGGTACCTCTAAAATTAAAATTTATAGAAATCGATGGGAAAAAGTTAATTATTTGCGACTCAATCCGATATAACATTATGAGAAAGAATGAGAAAGACAGAATTTTCTGGCTTTTCAAGTTTATTCCTTTTCGGAATTTATTAAGATAGGCGGTGGCTATCATTCATGGATAACAATATGGAATCTTTGCTGGAAGTTTTTTTATTTGAAACCAACGGTTTGCTGACGCACCTGGATGAAATCCTTCTTCGCTGCGAGCAAGCGAGCGATTTCGATTCGGACAGTATCGACGAGATCTTCCGCATTATGCACACGATCAAGGGCTCTTCTGCAATGATGCAATTTGACAGCATGGCTACGGTGACTCACAAGATGGAAGACCTGTTTTATTACGTAAGAGAACACGGTATTTCCTCGGAGTACAACGAGCCGCTCACGGACTTGATGTTCAAATCCAGCGACTTCTTGAAGACGGAAGTTGAGAAAATCGAAAATAACGAACCCCTTATTACAGATATCGGCAGTTTGGAGGAAGAAATTAATTCTTTCCTCAAAAAGATTTCCGGGAAAGTCCCCGAAGACCCCGGGGCAGCCGTGCAGGCGCAGCCGGCCGCCCCGGCGGAGCAGCCGGCTGCGGAGCCTGTTGCCGCCTCGATTCCCGAGGCACCCGTTCCGGCCCCGGCCGTTCCCCCCGTACAGGCTTGGCAGCCCGCCGCCGACGGCGAGGAATACCTCTACCCGGTGCGCGTTTTCTTTGAAGAAGAAACGGAGATGGTTCACCTGCGCGCCATGCTTTTGGTGCACGCCATCGCCGAAACCGGCGTTCCGGTGCGCAGCGTGCCGGAGCATCTGGATTCCGATTCCACTGCGGCGGATGTCATCGGCAGAGAAGGGCTTCTGGTGTTGTTCCGCACAAAAGAGGAAATGGAGTCCTCGCTCAAGAGCATCGAAAACTTTGTGTACACCAAAAATTATACCGTTCTTTCCCCGCTGACGCAACAGAAGGAACAGGCGAAAAATATTAAAGAGGAAAAGACGGCCGCAAGCAGCGAGCCCGCCGCGAACAACGGGAACGGCAATCATCTGGCCGTCAAGCAGAATCTCATCAACGTCAACCTGTCAAAGCTCGACAATCTGATGGATCTTGTCGGGGAGATTGTCATTACGGAATCCATGGTAACGTCCTCCCATTCCGTGCAGACCGACGACAGCGGGGTGGATAACAGCTACACCAAGGCTTCGCGCCAGCTGCGCAAGCTGACGGACGAGCTGCAGGAGATCGTCATGTCCATCCGCATGGTTCCGATTTCGGGCGTGTTTCAGAAAATGCGCCGCATTGTGCGCGACATGAGCAAGAATCTGGACAAGGACGCGGAGCTTGTGCTGGTCGGCGAGGATACCGAGGTGGACAAGTCGATCGTGGACAATATCAACGACCCGATCATGCACGTGGTGCGCAATTCGATGGATCACGGCCTGGAGGATAAGCAGACCCGCATCGCAAACGGCAAGCCCGCAAAGGGAACCATTACCCTGACGGCGCAGAACACCGGCGGCGAAATCCTGATCTCCATTGAGGACGACGGCCAGGGAATCAACCGCGAGGCGGTGCTGGCCAAGGCCAAGCGCCAGGGCATGCTCAAAAAGAGCGAAAAGGAATATTCCAACCGCGAGGTCTACAATTTTCTGCTCATGCCCGGATTTTCCACGAACGAGGTGGTCACCGAATATTCTGGCCGCGGCGTGGGAATGGACGTTGTGAAGAAGAATGTGGAAAAGGTTGGCGGCGACGTGACGATCTCGAGCGAACCCGGCAAGGGAACAAAGGTGTTGTTCAAGATTCCGCTCACTCTGGCGATCGTCAACGGCATGAAGGTCTCCGTGGGCGACACCATGTTCATCGTCCCCACCAATAACATCAAGCAGCTGGTGAAGGTGACGTCCGATCAGGTGCTGTACGATACCAGCGGCAACGAAATCATCACCATGCGCAACCAGTATTACCCGCTCATCCGTCTGCACTCTGTGTTCGGCCTTGAGCCCCGCGCGAAAACGCTGGAGGATTCCATCGTTGTACAGGTGGAAAGCCACGAGAAGGTGTACTGTATCCTCGCGGATGATCTGCTCGGGGAGCAGCAGGTTGTGGTAAAGGGGCTGCCCGCATACCTCAATCAGTTCAATATTAAGGATACCGGGATTTCCGGCGGTGCCGTGCTGGGCGACGGCAGCATCAGCCTGATTCTCGATGTCGTCAACCTTTATAATAACAATTAAATCGCAGAGGTTTCGAGTCAAACGGCACAAGCCCATAGGCAAAGAAAGGGCGGTGTGGGGGATGGCGCTGCAAAAGCTTCCTCTTGAAAAGGCGTTTATGCTGGTGGAACCCGGCCCGGTTCTTCTTGTCACGACAAATGACGGGAGAAAAAACAACATCATGACGATCACCTGGCATATGGTAATGGATTTTACCCCGCAGATCGCTCTGACGACCGGCCCGTGGAACCACTCCTTTCAGGCGCTGCGGGACACCAAGGAATGTGTGCTTGCGGTTCCGACGGTCGACCTTGCGGAAAAGGCGGTTGCAATTGGGGACTGCTCCGGCGCCGATGTGGACAAATTCCGGGAATTCGGGCTGACGCCGGTTCCGGGGCTGCGGGGAAAAGCGCCGCTGATCTCCGAGTGTCTGGCCTGCCTGGAGTGCCGTGTTCTGGATTATGTGGAGCCCTATGGCATCTTTATCCTGCGGGGCACTCAGGCCTGGATGGATTTGGAGCGCAGGGAGCGTCGCACATTTCACGCGAACGGTGACGGAACCTTTCGCGCGGATGGAGAGACTCTTTGCCTGCGCAGCCTGATGGAGGATAAACTGCCGCCCGGCGTATAGCGGTTCGCTCCGTTCTGGGGGAACCCAAAGATACGGGGCGGCTTTGCCTGATTTCAGGGAACAAACAACTAAAGAAACGGTTCAGGGGAGGCGTTTGATTTGCAGATTCATAAAATCGCGGTTATTCCCGGCGACGGGATTGGCCCGGAGGTCATTTCGGAAGGCTGTAAGGTGCTGGAGCAGGTCGCCCGGCTGGACGGCGGCTTTCGGTTTGAGTTCACCACGTTTCCGTGGGGCTGTGAATATTATTTGAAAAACGGCAGAATGATGGCGGAGGACGGAATCGAGCGGCTCAGCGGCTTCGACGCCATTTTCCTCGGTGCGGTCGGGTTTCCCGGCGTGCCGGATCATATTTCCCTCTGGGGGCTGCTTTTAACGATCCGCAAGAGCTTTGACCAGTATGTCAACCTTCGCCCTGTAAAGCTGCTGCGGGGAGCACCCTGCCCGCTGAAGGATGTTCGGCGGGAAGACATCGACATGGTTTTCGTGCGCGAAAACAGCGAGGGTGAATATGCGGGCAGCGGAAGCTGGCTCTACCGCGATACTCCCCGCGAGGTGGTGCTCCAGAACGGTGTGTTTTCACGGCACGGGTGCGAGCGGATCATGCGCTATGCGTTTGAGCTGGCGCGCCGTGAGCAGAAAACGCTGACCAGCGTGAGCAAGGGGAACGCTTTGAATTACTCCATGGTGTTCTGGGATCAGATATTTGCTGAGGTGGGTCGGGAATACCCGGATGTAAAGACCGCCTCCTATTTGGTGGACGCGGCCAGCATGATGATGGTAAAGCGCCCCGAGGCGTTCGAGGTGATCGTCACCTCCAATCTGTTCGGCGATATCCTCACCGACCTTGGCGCCGCGATCGCCGGCGGACTGGGTCTTGCGGCCGGCGCGAATATCAACCCCGAGCGCAAATATCCCTCCATGTTTGAGCCGATTCACGGCTCTGCGCCCGACATTGCGGGCCGCCAGATCGCGAACCCGCTCGCCACCGTTTGGGCAGCGAGTCAGATGCTGGATTTCTTTCACCATGATGCTTGGGGCAGGCGGCTTCTGGACGTGATGGAGGATGTGCTGACAGAAGGGAAGATCCTCACTCCCGATATGGGCGGAACCGCGACCACGGCGCAGGTTGGCGACGAGATCGTGTCCCGTTTGGGCCGGTGATCGTTTCATTCGGGCGCTGTACTGGGCGGGGGCCTCAACACCCAGAATTTTTTCACTGAAGAAAGGATCAATATGATACGTCTGACAGACCAGGAATTCCAGACTATTGTCACCTATATCAAAAACAACTATGGGATCAATCTGGCAAACAAACGCCAGTTAATAGAAGCACGCATGTATTCCGTTCTGACGGAAAAGGGCATGAAGAGCTTTTCGGAGTATATGAACCTGATCCAGCAGAAGAATCCGGAAGAAATCACCCTTCTGCTGAACAAGCTGACGACAAATCACACGTATTTCATGCGGGAACCGGCCCATTTTGATTTTATTAAGAATAAATTTCTGCCGCTTCAGGAGCGCATCAATCGCCGCAGGCTTGTGCGGATTTGGAGCGCGGGCTGTTCCTCCGGTGAAGAGGCCTATACCACCTGCATGGTTCTGAAGGATTACTTCAGCCTGGGCCGCGCGGGTTGGGATTTTCGTATTCTCGCCACGGATATTTCCGAAAAGGCGATGTCTGCGGGCAAAGCCGCCGTGTACAGCGCGGAATCTCTCAAAAACGTGCCGCAGGGCTGGCTGACCCGTTATTTTGTCAAGCAGGGGGCGGACCAGTACCGCATCAACGACGATGTTCGCCGTCATGTGACGTTTCAGCGGCTGAATTTGATGCAGCCCTTTCCGCCGATGCAGCCGTTTGATCTGATTTTTTGCCGGAATGTCATGATCTATTTTGACCAGAACGACCGCAACAGACTGATTAATAAATACTACGACATGCTCGTCCCGGGTGGTTTTTTGCTGATTGGGCATTCAGAAACCATACAAAGGGATAGCTCTAAATTTATTTACCTGGAGCCGTCGGTGTATCAGAAAGGACAGTGAACCTATGTCGCTCAATCGTATCATCAAGGTTCTGATTGTGGATGATTCGCTGTTTTTTCGGACGGCGCTGCAGAACGCCCTGCTGAAGGATCCGGGAATATCTGTGGTGGGTACCGCAGGCAGTGCGGCCGAAGCGGCGAAGAAGATTCAGGAGCTTTCGCCGGACGTCATTACCATGGACGTGGAAATGCCCGATATGAAGGGCACGGATTTTTTAAAAAAACTGATTCCCCGGCGGCCCGTACCGGTTGTGCTGGTCAGCTCGCTGGATCTCGGTATTTTTGATGCGCTCGACGCGGGCGCCGTCGACTTTATCCGCAAGCCCGCCGCAAGAACCGATTACAATATGTTTTTTACCGAGCTGACGACGAAAATCCGGATCGCCTCGACCGCAAGAGTCAAGGCGAAGGCTCCCTCCCCGCTGGATTCTCTGCCGACGCCCGCGCTCTCCCCCAATAACAAGGCAGAAAAAATCATCGCCATCGGCGCTTCTACCGGAGGAACCGAGGCGACGCTCGAAATCCTGAAAAAGCTGCCGGCAAATATTCCGGGCATTCTGGTCGTGCAGCATATGCCGCCCGGATTCACCAAAATGTACGCGGAGCGCCTCGACCGCCTTTGCAGCTTTTCTGTGGCGGAGGCCAGAGGCGGCGAACGCGTGGAGCCGGGCACGGCCTATATTGCGCCGGGCGATAAGCACATGACCCTCGCCAAAGATTCCAGAGGCTACTACATCAAATGCGCTGCGGGCGAAAAGGTCAGCGGGCATTGCCCGTCGGTGGATGTGCTGTTTCGTTCGGTCGCCGAAACGGCGGGCAAGGACGCCATGGGGGTCATCCTGACCGGGATGGGCAGCGATGGGGCCAAGGGCCTGCTCGAAATGAGAAAGCGGGGATCCTTCACAATCGGCCAGGACAAAGCGTCCTGTGTTGTTTACGGCATGCCGATGGTCGCGTTCGATATCGGCGCAGTGGTTCGTCAGGCACCGTGCCCCTCCATCGCGGGGATCATCATCCAGCATCTGAATCAGGCGAAATAAACGCGCCGGAATCGGCGTGAAGCAGAATAAAAGAACAGGGGACGGATTCTTTGAAGCAATCCCCAAAAGTGAGAGAAATAATTTGACCGGGCGGCCAGGAAGGCTTATTGTCTGCAAATGTGCGGGCGACAAACCCTCGCGGCCGCTTTTTCACCGTGCCCTTGATTCACAGCGACTCTAGCCCTCTTAACAAATTTCAAAGCGCATGGGAGACAAGCCGCCGGCACAGCC
>OBWS01000818.1_pt1 | contig 16296 bp, 14 predicted proteins | sample 1495291 | NCBI WGS metagenome assembly OBWS01 (sample SAMEA2580090, study PRJEB22360) | human gut metagenome | biome: human gut; feature: human-associated habitat; material: faeces | place: Denmark | collected 2008/2010 | reverse complement strand
GTTGTCTCGAGCCGGCTGCCGGCGGTGGAGCGGGCCATCCTCCGCGAGCTGGAGCAGCAGCTTCGAAAGCTGCGGGCAGTGCAGCGGCCGGAGCCCGGGGCCGAGCACCCCTATACCCAAACACTCGACGCGATCGACCGTGAGATCCGCTCCGCCCAAAAACAGCTGGACGCCGCCTGCGAGCTTTTGGAGCGCGGCACCTACACGCCCGAGCTGTTTGTACGCCGCGAGGCCGCCATTCGGGAGCGCCTGGAGCAGCTGCGCAATACCCGCAGGGAATTCGCCGGGAAACTCTCTGCCGGGCCGCCCGCCGCGGTGATAAGCGGGAAAATCGAGGAAGTGCTGCGCCTCTACCCCCATCTGGACGCGCAGAGCAAAAACCGGCTTTTAAAATCCGTTCTAGAGCGGGCCACCTATTATAAAGAAAAAGGCTGGAAGCCGGCACAGTTTCGGCTTGAGCTTTTTTTCAAGCCGCTCTACCTCTAAGACGCACACTCCTGCGACAAAGACTGCTTAGAAGATTTGCGTGTATACTTTACGCCGGATAGACAGCAGTTGATCAACGAAGCGGCAACTGTCAAGATTAGAAATGTAGAGGTCATCACGGTTTATCTGGATCTGGAATCCGTCCCCTTTAACAAGGGCTTCTATTCCGTAGACATGACCTTCTTCTTTGATGTTGCACTGGATGTTTACTGCTCGCCTACCGCCGGTTCCGTTCAGGTGAACGGCATTGCCGTATTCAACAAAAAGGTGATTCTGTACGGCAGCGAAGGCAACGTAAAGATGTTCAGCTCCGATAATGGGCTGGATGATCTGGAGGTTCAGTCCTGGGCCTGCCGCGCGCTGCCCAAGGCAACCGTGCAGGTGGCGGAACCCGTTGCCCTGTCTGCCAGAGTGTGCGACTGCCCCGCGAATCCCTGTGAGATCTGCTGCCGCATTCCCGACTGCATCTGCAGAAGATATGGCAGTGATTTTGTGATGGATCCTGTTCGCCGCACGGTATACGTCACCATCGGTATTTTTACCATCGTGCAGATTGTGCGCAATGTGCAGATGCTGATCCCCGCCTATGATTTCTGCATTCCGGAAAAAGAGTGTGAGGCCACCTCGGATGACCCGTGCGAGCTGTTCCGCCGGATCGATTTCCCCACGGACGAATTTTTCCCGCCGAAATCCGGGGACTGCGGCTGTGAGGACAGGGGCTGCCGCCAAAGGTAAGCGGTCAAACCAACCCATGCACCCTCCAAACCGTCAAAAGCGCTTTATGAATTTCAGGGTGGATTCCTCTTTTGCGGAATCGCCCTGAAATTTTTTATTGGAGCTTACAGGGGCGAGTCAGGTGCGGAAGTTTTTTCATAAATGCACCGCGTGGCATTACCGGCCCGACATTTGCGACTACCGTGCGGCTGCTAAAACAGGCAGGGCCTGCTCTTTTCGCCGGAGCACCCGCCCCACGGAGCATTTGGAGAGACGAACCGCCGATTTCTCCCGGCTGCCGCAATACCCGCCGCTGTGCAAAGAAAAAGAGCCTGCCGCCTGCAATTCGCAGGCAGCAAGCCCTCTCGGCCGCTAATTAAAATGATTTCTCACCCTTTTTGCGATTCATTTCCATCACGCCCTGCCGCTGCTTTTTGAGCTGCCGGTTACGCGGCAGGCGTGTGGGGAGCTTTACATATCCCCGCCACAGGCGGAATGGAATGTCCTTCCGGCTTCATCGGAAAACAGAAAGGGCATGGATGAGAAATGACACTGAATCCATGCTCTTCCGTGTTATCTCTGTTTGGGTTATCTCTGTTTGGGCAGCAGCACCGTAAAGCGGCTGCCTTCGCCCACGGTGCTTTCCACGGTGATCTTCCCGCCGTGCGACTCGACGATGGATTTGGCGATCGTCAGCCCGATTCCTGTTCCGCCGGTCTTTCGGTTGCGGGATTTATCCGTGCGGTAAAAGCGCTCGAAAATATACGGCAGCTCCTCTTCCGGGATGCCGATCCCGGTGTCCTTTACCCGAAGAATACTTTCCGACTCTGTTTCAAATGTCTCCACCTCAACGCGCCCGTTCGGGGGAGTGTAACGCAGCGCGTTCGACAGAAGATTCATCACAACCTGAATGATTCTCTCTCGGTCTGCGTCCGCATAGGCCGGGCTGCCACAGGCCGAAAGAGCTATCCGCTTTTTCATGCCCTCGGATTCCAGATTGCGAACCGCCGTCAGCGCAATCTCATGCAGATCCACCCGGGTTTTGACGAGCTTCAGGCTGCCGTCCTCAATATTGGCCAGCCGCTGCAAATCGGCCACCAGGCTCGCGAGCCGCTTGATTTCCTCCTGGCAGCTTTGCAGCCTTTCGGGGGTCGCTTCCCAAATTCCCTCGATCATCGCTTCCAAATGTGAGCTAACCGCCGACAGCGGCGTGCGCAGCTCATGCGCAACATCGGAGGTCAGGCGCTTGCGGAGGCTTTCCTGCTCAGACAGCGCCTCGGCCAGATGATTGATGGCGGTCACCATTTCCTGCAGCTCGCGGGTATTGGGCGTGCTTTCAAATCGAATTCCGTAATTCCCCTGTGAAATTTGCGTGGCAATATAGGCCGTTTTCGAGATGGGCCGCGCGATGCGGCGCGCCAGCAGGGTTCCCGCAGCAACGGCGAACGCGGCGGACAAAAGCCCGACCGCCAGCAGGATGCCGTTCAGGGTTTTGATGAACCGGTAATCGTTCTCCGTAAAAAAGTAAGGCCCGTAATAGGTGATGGAGACCGAACCGGCCTGCTTCCCATTGCGGCTGATCGGATAGGTGCGGGTGACGAAAGCCCCGGATTTTTTCGCGTCCTTCATCCGGTCTGAAATTTCGCCCATGATCTGCCCGCACAGAGACATATCGTGATTTTCGGCGTCCCACAAAAGCGTTCCGCGCGCGCCGTAGATTTTGAGAATATAGCCGTCGTACAGCGAATACATGCCGATGGTATGCAGAAAATCCCGGCTCCAGCCGCCCGTAAGATCGTTGTATTGATGGCCGAGATCATTGACAATGCTCACGCTGCGGTCGTTTTCCTGCCGGATCATATACTCCTCAAATTCGCGGTTGATGAACCAGTTCGAGGCGGCGCTGATCAGCGTGACCATCACCAGCAGAATCAGTAAAATAGACAGCGACAGCTGTGCCCGAAGACTGCGCAGCATGCTCATTCCCCTCCAAACTTATACCCCAGGCGGTGAACCGTGAGAATATACACGGGGTCTTTGGGGTTATCCTCTATTTTTTGCCGCAAATTCTTGATGTGACTGTCCACCGTGCGGTCATAGCCGTCAAACGCGCTGCCGAGCGCCACGGCGATCAGATCGTCGCGGGTAAACACCTTGCCCGGGTACTTCATCAGGGCGGCCAGCACCCGCGTTTCAATCGGCGTCAGGTTCACCGGCCGCCCCGATTTTAAAAAGATGTTTTTTTCAAAATCAACCACCAGATCGCCCCCGCAAAATGAATTGCGGGCCATGAGCGGCACCAAATCATCCTGCGCTCTGCGAAGCACCGCTTCCGCCCGCGCGGAAAGCTCTTTCAGGCTAAACGGCTTGGTGATGTAGTCATCCGCGCCGATCCCGAGGCCCGCGACCAGATCGTCCTCTTCCGACTTGGCCGTGAGCATTAAAATCGGCACACGCGAAATTCTGCGGATCGCTTTGCAGACCTCCTCGCCGGAAATATCCGGGAGCATGAGATCGAGAATCACGAGCGCTATATTCTGCGAATGAAAGATTTTCAGCGCTTCGCCACCGCTTTCCGCGGAAAAGACCTGAAAGCCCTTGCTCTCAAAAAGGGCTTTCAGGACTTCCAGAATTTTGGGTTCGTCGTCCACCAGCAGGATATTTTTGTTTTTCGGTGACATTTTCTTCCCCTCAACCGTAAAGGATGCGCCAAACGGGAACCGCACAATCGCGGTTCCCGTGCTCAAATGCGGCAATGTGTTACCTTCAGTTTACCGGATCGGGCGCGATTCGGCAACGTTTATTTTCAGAAAGCGGCAAAGCGCCCAATAAACGCTTTCCCTTCTTCCCGCCCGCCGTCTTCCCGTTTCTTTTAGTCGCAATGCCCATTTTAAAAAAGCTTTGATTCCCTCCCCGCCGAAACGGGGAAGGGAATTGCTTTTATCCTGACTTTTCAAAAAAAAACCGAACTATCCCCGAAGCGCTCTTCCTTAGTAGGTCCGCTTCCAGTTTGCAAAGATATCCTTTGATTTTTTCAGAAAATCATACGAGACGGTGATGGATTCCTCTTTCACCGTCTTATCCTGCGCAAAAATCGGCCACGGATTGCAGCCGCCCGCTTCTACCTCCACACGATCCATAGAGAATTTGTTCCCGCAGTTTTGGCAGATGAGCAGATCGCCGGACTGCTCGTAATACCCCCGGCCGGAATCATAGCAGACCTGGCAGGTATTGAACGCCGTGCGGATTGTTCCGTCCGGGGCCTTGACAGCGATGACCTCCATTTTGGTGCCGTCTACCACCACCGGGTAAAAGGCTGCCTGTTCCGTCACGTTCGAGGCGGGGATCACGAGATCGCCGTCCTGTACGGCCGCCTGGCCGGAAGCCTGCTGTGTGCTCTGCTGCTCCGCCGCACCGGCCGGATTTTCGGAGGGCGCTCCGCCGCTCGCGGAACAGGCGGTCAGCGCGAATGTCACCGCGAGTGTGAAAAGGATGGCCGATACCGCCTTGCGCGCCGGTTTTCGACCTGCCGTAATTTGTTTCGTCATCTCCATAACTCCTTCTCTTCCAGGGAATCCTGGGGGGGTCTTTCGTCCGCAGGGCGTTTGCTCTGTACCCTTTTGTCTCTGCCCGTCAAAGCCAAACCGATCAGAATGGCCGCGGCCGGTAATATGCAATGCCAGTGGAGCAAGAAAAACTGCATGCTGTTCTGCCTTTCCCGCTATCCGCAGCAGCCGTCGGGCAGTTCATCAGAACCGTCATCCTGTGCGGCCGCCACCGTACCGTCTTTGCCCACTACCGTAATGCTGGAGCGCACCATACCCATCCAGCAGCTGAACGCAAAGGTTCCGGATCGTTTCGGCGTAAATGCAATCCGATTATCGCCGGTTTTCAGGTCGATTTTCAGATCGTATTCCGGTATCACAATGGATTGGTTGCAGCCGTTCAGGGAACCCTCCGGCGCTTTCAGCGTCCATTTGACGGGAACCCCCTGCTGAACCCGGATCGCCCCGTACCCACCGCTGCTCACCGTGGACGTGACGTACTGCACGCCGTCCTTTGCTGTGGACTCAGCCGCCCGGGCCGCGTCGGCGTCCGCTTCCCCCGCGCCCGTCTCAAAGGTCTCCGGCGGCCAGATCATCGTGCGAAACGCCGCCGCTTCTTTTTTGACCGCGGCTTTATCCACGTTTTTCAGGCTGTCCACCACCTTCACGTACCCATAATAGGCGTTGTCTCCGGTGGAGAAATCAAAGCTCTTTTCCGGAGAAAAGAACACCGGGTTCTCCCCTTGATTTACGATGAGCTTCGTGGCATAATCAGGGATTAAAATCTGCGTTGTGCTCTGTTGATCCGAAGCGGCGTTTACGATATTCCACTTGACGTCCATTCCCGACTGAACCACGACAACCGCGGGGCTGAAGCCCTGCTCGGTCAGCTTGACGGTGACCTCCTGTACCCGGTAGCTGCTCGCGTACTTCGTTTCCTTTGCAATGGCCAGCCGGTCGGTCGGGATTTGATACCCGGCAGGAACCGCCCCAGCCGCGTTATTGCCGACCGGGTTCGGGGAAGCGCTTGCCGGAGCGCCCGCCTGCGTTACCGTAATCGAGCCGTGTATCATTCCCATCCAGCAGCTGTACTGGAATTTGCCAGCCGCGGTGGGATTGAATTCAATCACGTTCTCTCCCGTTTGAAAGGAATATTTTGTAATTCCGAATTCCGGAATGTTGATTTGATAATTGCAGCCGTTGATGCTCCCCTCCGGCGCGTTGATCACCCATTTGACGGGAGTTCCCGCCTGTACGGTGATATTGGGGTATTGCCCCGAAGAGAGGGTGCTGGCAACGACCTGCTTGCCGTCCACAATTTGAATTCCGCTGCCCGCGGAACTGCTGCCGGCTGCCGCCGCCGTCGTGCTCCACGTGCTCCACGCGGCTATGGCCATCACCGCCACAACGGACGCCGCGATGGTGGAGGCCGTTTTCTGGTCGGGCTTGCGGAAGGGAACACTGGCCACGACCCCGACCGCGCAAAGCGCTAAAATCACAGCGAGCAGGCGATCCGGCGGCAGGAAGCCCGAAAGGCTCCCCCCCTGGGAGAGCATCGCCAGCCCCAGCACGACAACCAGCACCGCACCGACGCGCATAACCCTGTTCGCGAATTTCTTGCCCAAAGCCGAAACCAGCGAACCAAGCCCCAGCATCAGCGGCACGGTGCCCAGGCTGAACAGCAGCATCGAAAGGGCGCCCGCAAACGGATTGCCGGAGGCCAGCGCGACGATCTGCATGGACTGCAGGGGGCCGCACGGCATGAACCCGTTGAGCAGCCCGACAATCAGGGGGCTTTTGTTTCTCGCCTTTTCCATGTTGACCCTGCGGGCGATAAATCCGGGTACTCTCGGCTGCAATCTGCGCAGCCACGGGAACAGGCCGAGCATATTTATGCCCATGACGACCATGAACACGCCCGCAATCAGCTTTAAAATTCCCTGCGCCAGCACCGGTACCCCCGCACCGGAGCCGCCGCCGAACAGCAGGCCGATCGCCCCCAGAATAAAACCGACGGCAGTGTACGAGACGACCCGCCCCAGGTTATACCAGGCAGCCGGTGCAACGGTGGAAAATCGGCTGGTCTTTGCGTCTTCCGGTGCTCCCGGGCCTTGAGCCTCCCCGCGCGGAATGCATTGGGAAAGATTGATGCCGCCGCACATCGCAACACAGTGGAGCGACGTGATCAGTCCGACCACAAACAGCATTCCGTACCCCATCCGGGTGTCCGCAAGCTGGCTCGGCACGAGCAGATTCAAAATTCCGAACTGCTGTAAAAGCACATACAGCGACACAATAATGACCAGCATCCCGACGATGCCGCCCACCCCCGGCGAGGAGCTTTTGCGTTCGGCAAGCACCTGATAATCCAGCTTTTCGATCACCGCGCAGATGTCGTGCAGAGAAACGAGATCCGTATCGTAGGTGATTTCGGCGATTCCGTCGTTGTAGCTCACCTTCGCGCTTTTCACGCCGGCGGTGTTGCGCAGCTTTGCTTCAATTTTGTTTTGACAGTTGACGCACGTCATTCCGCCAATGTGCAGCCGTTTGCTCTTTACAGCGGATTCCATTGGGAAGCCTCCTCCCGAGTGATTCTGAAAGAAAGTATACCGTGTAAATTTGAAGAAGTTATGAAGGAAAAAGCAGCGGCTTTTGCCGTTACGCCGAACAGCCTTGCGCACTGAAATGCGGTTTTGCCTCCCGATTTGTCAAAATAAAAATGGCACGAATGGGGAATCGCCCGTCATCCATGCCATATCCCAAATTTTTTTTGGCCCTGAAAAAGAGCAAACCGGGAGCGCCTGCTGAAAGCGCTCCGGACGGTTCAAAAACGGATTGTATATTTTATAAGGGGACAATTCTGCTTTGGAACAGCCGGTTCAGCCGTATTTTTCCTGCAGCTCCCGCAGCATTTGCAGGTAGGTCTCCTGCGTTTGGGTCTGCTGCGCGTTTTTCTCAAATTCCTGCACCCGCTCATCCACCGACTGCAGAACATCCTGCGCCAGATGCTTTTCCGCGTAGGTATAAACAATCTGGTTTTCTTTTTCGATATGGCGCTGCAGCAGATTGGCATAGCCGGCCGCCTCGGCCAGAATATTCAGCTTGTAAATGGTTTTCGGGTCGTCCCGGTACTGATTGAGCGCTGTTTCCAGATTGGAAAGGTGCAGCCGCCCCAGGTCGTGCTCTACCAACATGCCGTGCTGAATCAGATTGACGCCGATTTGGCCCAGACGCTGCGTCATCTCCTGAAACAGAATCTGCTCCTCCTTGCCATGGTGGTGCTTGTCGGCATAGTTTCGGGCGAAAGCAAGCATCCTGCGAAAATCGCCGTCGTCCACTTTCTTTCCCTCCAGCACACCGCAGCAGGCCTTCCTGATGACAGTCAGCAGCTCCAAAATATGATCGTGTTCCTCTACCATCAATTCAATGCTGTACATTTCGTCATCCCTTTCCAACTGTAAACCGTCCGTTTTCTCCGGCGGAAAAAGTCAGTCCGCTCCCGGAGAGCATCCCCTGTATCATTCTCGCGCGAAGCGCGTAATATACGGCCGCGTCGCCGCCGGCCTGCTCCCAAAATTCGTGATGCAGGCACTGGGTCTGCCGCCACGCGACATGATCCTCCTCCTGCTCCAGAACCTGATTGACATGGTCGCAGGGCATACCGTCCAAAAGGGTGTCGCCAAGGAGCCGGAACGCCCCTGCGGCGCTCGTCCCTTGCGGCACGGCATTGGCCTGCCCAAATCGGTAAGAAATCTCTTCCAGCGCAGAAAGCCGGGAGGCGTCCGCCTTTAAAAGCTCCGTAACGAGCACGGCGAAGCGCGCTTCCTCCGCATGGATTTTCTGCTGCAGCCACCCGTGAATATTCCCCTGGTCGATGCTCTCTTCCAGCGGGCGCAGATCGGCGGGGCCGCAGTCGGCATCCAGCTTTTCGGCAAAGGAGCCCCAGCCGTTTTGCTCCGCCGCATGCAGAATGCTTTGAATCCACTCCTCCTGAAACTGAATCTTATGATAAAGCCAATGGTGAATCGGGCCTAAAAAAGCGCTCATATCGGTATCCTTTCCTGAAAAAGAGGGCTGTGAACGACACACATATGCATCTTTCACGGCCCCCTCTGCTCTGTTTTATTTTAGATTATCTCGCAACCCGCTGATTGAGCTGACCAAGCACCGCTTTCGGGTCAAGACCGTGCACCATGCAGGCCTCCGAAAGGGACTCCATCTGGGAAGAAGGGCAGCCCAGGCAGTGCATGCCGCACTCCACCAGAACGGGGGCGGCGTCCGGATACTGCCGCAGGATTTCGCCGATCAGCATATCCTCGGTGATGGAGGGCTTGCTCGCCGCATCCTTGCCGAAAAACAGCTCCAGGTCGTCCTCTACGCTGCCGATTCCGGCAATGCCGAAGTTCTCAACCAGTACCTTTGCCACATTGGGAGAAAGGAAGGCGGGCAGCGTCGGGCCAAGGTGAATGTTCTTTACGCCGAGGTGCAGCAGCGCCAGCAAAACGATGACGGCTTTCTGCTCGTACCAGGCAATGTTGTATACGATCGGCAGGTCGTTGATATCGTCCAGGCCGAACACTTCCTTCAGCTTGAGCGCGATCACAGCCAGCGAGTAAGAGTCGTTGCACTGTCCGGCGTCGAGCACGCGGGGAATGCCGCCGATATCGCCGAGGGCGAGCTTATTGTATTTGTATTTTGCGCAGCCCGCAGTCAAAATAACCGTGTCCTTCGGCAGTTCTCTGGCAAAATCGGTGTAGTAATTTCTCGATTTCGCACGGCCGTCACAGCCGGCCATGACCACAAACTTTTTGATCGCGCCGGACTTAACCGCATCAACCACGGCGTCTGCCAGAGCCAGCACCTGATTGTGCGCGAAGCCGCCGATGATCTCGCCGCGCTCGATCTCCGCGGGGGAGGCGCAGCGCTTTGCGTGCTCGATGATCTCAGAGAAATCCTTCTCCTCGCCGATCTCGCCCGGGATATGCTTGCAGCCGGGGAAGCCTGCGGCGCCTGTGGTATAAAGGCGATCCTTGTAGCTGGCCTTCGGCGGCACGATGCAGTTGGTGGTCATCAGGATCGGGCCGTTGAAGCTCTCGAACTCTTCCTTCTGCTTCCACCATGCGTTGCCGTAGTTGCCGACAAAGTGGGAATATTTCTTGAACGCCGGGTAGTAATGGGCGGGCAGCATTTCGGAATGGGTATATACGTCCACGCCGGTGCCCTCGGTCTGCTTGAGCAGCATTTCCAAATCGCGCAAATCGTGACCGGAAACGAGAATGCCGGGGCGTGTGCCAACGCCGATATTCACCTTGGTTATCTCCGGGTTGCCGTAGGCGGAGGTGTTGGCCTCGTCCAGAAGCGCCATGCCCTTCACGCCGTACTCACCGGTTTGGAGCGTCAGAGCGATCAGGTCGTTCACCGTCAGGGAATCGTCGAGCGTTTTCGCCAGCGCGCTCTGCAGGAACGCGTCGACCTCTCCGTCGTCCTTCAGCAGCGCATTTGCGTGCTTGCTGTAAGCGGAAAGGCCCTTGAGGCCATAGGTGATCAGCTCGCGCAGGCTGCGCACATCCTCATCCTTTGTGGAAAGCACACCCACCTCGGCCGCTTTTGCCTGAAAATCCGCACGGCTTGAAGAGGTCCAGCGCGCCGCCTCGGGCAGAGCCTCGGGGTGAGCGACCTGCTTGAGCAGATCCTGCTTGCGGAACAGCGTTTCAAAAACGCGGTCAATGATCGCGTCCTCATCAAAATTCGCGTTGGTGATCGTGGCAAACAGATTCAGCGTAATCAGGTGATTGGTCTCGGCGGAAATCTCCTTGCCCTCTGCCCGCAGCTGTGTGGTAACAGCGGACAGGCCCTTTGTCACATATACCAGCAGATCCTGCATGGCGGCAACCTCCGGATTTTTTCCGCAGACACCCATCTGCGTGCACCCGGTGCAGCCGGCAGTCTCCTGACACTGATAGCAAAACATTTTATTTTCCATGAAAGTATCCTCCTTTATTTTTGCTCGGTGGCCTCACAGCCTTTTGTTGTTCTCATCATACCAGCCGAAATTAAAAAAATCCGTAACACCGGTTACGGATTGGGAAAATTATCATACAGTTTTTTGAAAAATTGATTTTGCGTGAAAATAGAAATGTCTTCCCCTGCCGCAGGCGAGAGAAGACATAAACGGCCTATTCAAAATGAAATAACAATATCAATTGTTTTGCAGTGCATCAAAATCGACAATTTGAATCTTTCGTTTTTCGATTTGGATGATTCCCTCCTCCTGCATCTTCATCAGCTCTCTGGATAAAGAGGGCCGCGCGGTGTTCATAAAATCGGCCAGCTCCTCCCGGTTCATCGAAAGCGTCACCCGGCCGTCGGGCGACGCATTTTGCAGCAGCACCTTCGCGATCTTCTGCCGGAGGGTAGCACACGATACGATTTGAAGCTTGCGGTTCAGGTAATACGCCTTCTGCGCAAGAATCGACAGCATATTGGAAATCAGCTTTGTGTGGTAGCCGCAGTTTTCCCCGCAGGTGTTGTACAGAAAATCCCTTGGAATCTGCAAAATCTGCGCGGGAGCAACCGCCTGCGCATAGTGGTCGTATTCCCGCTTGTTCAAAAACAGAAATACCTCCCCAAACAATTCCCCGGGCTGCTCCAGCGTGGCCACAATACTGCGCTTCCCCGAGCTGGAATCGTTGCCGACAACGACCGCCCCCTCCAGCAGCACCAACAGCTTTCGGGGAACATCGTGCTGGCGGAAAATCATCTCGTCCTTTTCGTAGCGCACGATTTCCGACCGGCTGCATGTCAGGCAGTTTTCGATGTCGCTCTCCGACATTTCAAAAAACAGCGGGCTCTTTTTCATTTTTGAAATCATAGTTCATTCCCTTCCTACCGCAATGCCGTAAACCGGAAGACAGTGAAATCCTTCCTCCGCATTTCTATTGTACCATGGCCCCCGCACGAAGCAAAGAGATTCTTATTTCTAAAAATAAATTGAAATACATTGCAGTCAAACACAAAATCAGATATCATCTAGGTGAAGGTGATAACATGACGCATTTGACAGAACAACTGAAGAGCTTTTCCCTTTTTGAGGGAATGGTTCAGGAAAACATACAATCCGTCCTGCATTGCATTGGCTATACCGTTCGCACCTACAACAAAGGGGAATTTATTTCTCTGACCAGCGAACAGGTGAAATGGGTTGGAATCCCGCTCACCGGCTCCGTACAAGTGCTCAAGGAAGATTTGTGGGGCGACAGGGTGATCCTGGCATCCATCTCGCAGGGCCAGGTGTTCGGCGAAACCTTTGCCTGCAGCCGGGACACCGTCTCGACCGTGTCGTTTCTTTCGGCGGAAACGTCGCAGATTCTGTTTCTGCCGTTCCACCAGCTTTTAACCTCCTGCGGCCGTTCCTGCGCGTTTCATCACAGGCTGATTGAAAACATGGTGACGCTGATCGCAGAAAAGAATTTTCAGCTCATGGAAAAAATCGAAATCATTTCCAAAAAGAGCCTGCGGGCAAAGATACTCACCTACCTGGGGCAGGAAGCCCGCCAAAACGGCAGCCTGCGGTTTGAAGCGCCGTTTGGGCGGGTGGCGCTCGCGGAATATCTGGGTGCGGACCGAAGCGCATTGACCCGCGAGCTGCACAGCATGAAAGCGGACGGGCTGATCGAATTCCACAAAAACACGTTCACCCTTCTTCAGCCTCAGGCTGGGGGGTACGACGGCTAACGGGCCATTTTAACCCGCCGTACATTTCGGAAGGGTCATCCCTTCCCGTTTTCTTCGTACAGCCTGCGCAGCTCCTGAACATTGTATTTTAAAATCAGCCCGTGTCCCGGGGCGATGATCTGAATAGGAAGCTTCGTTATCTCGAACACCACTTGTTTTTCTTCCGAAGAAGCGGGGCCGAACACCTTGGTGTAATACTCCTTTGCCGCCTCCAGCAGCCGGCCGGCCGGGTAATCGCGGTCAATCGGCGGCTCCGCCGCGGCATACTGCCCAAACAGGTCATTCGAGAACAAAATACGGGGCGCCTGCCAGAAGGTGACCATGTTGTCGTCCCAGTGCAGGCCCGGCGTTTCAATAAAAGAAAAACGGTGCTCCCCCATTTCTATGGTGTCTCCGGTGTGAACAACCCGGTAATCCGCCGCAGGCAGCACCGCCGAAAGGCGTTTGCGGCAGTTCTCCGTACAATAAACCGGCACATTCGGATTTTTTTGAAGCACCGCAGGCAGCGCGCCGCTGTGATCCTCCTCCGAGTGATTCATGATGACGGCGTCCAGCGGCTTTTCGTCAATCGCGTCTGCCAGCTCCTCCAGGAGCATGGGGGCAAAGCGCTCCGGCAAAGTATCGATCAGAACATTCACCTTCCCGGTGATCAGGTAGGCCAGAAAAGAAAATTCCCTGTCCGGCTTGATAATTGTTTTTGCGATGGTACGGCATTGATTTGAAATGAGATATCTCATTGTTTTTGCCTCCTTATTCCTTTGGCATTATTCAAGCAGAAAAAATCCGTCAAAGATGTTGCGTGTGCAACATCTTTCAAAAAATATCTCTTATATACTGTTTTTGATGGAAACAAGTGATACCCTGACCATTTTTCGGTAAACTAACGAAAGATAAATCGAACGGAGGTACTCCAATGGGAAAGAAATTAACAGATAAAGTCAGCTGGGTCGGCAAGGTGGACTGGGAGCTTACCAGATTTCACGGGGATGAATATTCTACACACAGAGGGTCGTCCTACAATTCTTATTTGATACGCGACCAGAAAACCGTGCTGATGGATACGGTGTGGCAGCCCTTTGACAAGGAGTTCGTCGCCCGCCTGAAGCAGGAGGTTGACCTGAACAGCATAGATTACATTGTGATGAACCACAACGAGGTCGACCACAGCGGCGCTTTGCCGGAGCTGATGCGTGAAATTCCGAATACGCCGATTTACTGCACGGCCAACGGCGCAAAGATTTTGAAGGGCCACTACCATGAGGACTGGAACTTTGTGACCGTGAAAACCGGCGACACGCTCGAGATCGGAGACAGCAAGCTGATTTTTGTGGAAGCGCAGATGCTTCACTGGCCCGACACCATGTTCACCTATATGACGGGAGAAAACATTCTTTTCAGCAACGACGCCTTTGGACAGCATTACGCAACCGAGTCTTTGTATGACGACGTGGTGGATCAGTCGGAGCTGTTTGCCGAGGCTTTGAAATATTATGCCAATATTCTCACTCCGTTCAGCAAATTCGTCACCAAAAAAATTCACGAGGTTTTGGGTCTGAACCTGCCGGTCAGCATGATCTGCCCGAGCCACGGCGTGATCTGGCGGTCTAACCCGACGGCGATTGTGGAGCAGTACCTGAAATGGGCGGACGATTACCAGGAAAACCAGATCACGCTGGTATACGATACCATGTGGAACTCCACCCGCAAAATGGCGGAGGCCATCGCGGCGGGCATCCGCGACACAGACCCCTCCATCACCGTTAAGCTGATGAACTCCGCAAAGGAAGATAAAAACGATATCGTTTCCGAGGTATTCCGATCCAAGGCCATTTTGGTAGGCTCCTCGACCATCAACAACGGCTACCTGTTTTCCATCGGCGGCATGCTCGAGATGATCAAGGGGCTGAAGTTCAAAAACAAGCGTGCGGCGGCCTTCGGCAGCTACGGCTGGAGCGGCGAGGCAGTTAAGCAGATGACCGAAGAGCTGGAAAAGGGAGGCTTTCAAATCGTGAACAGCGGGCACCGGGCCCTGTGGGTTCCCGACGAAGACGAGCTGGAAAGCTGCCGGGAATTCGGCAGGCAGTTTGCCGCCGCCCTTTAAAAAGAAACACAGGCTTTCACAGGCCGCAATCAGCAGATAAAGGAGGATTTCTATGAGCGCTGAAATCAACAACAGAGAATACCGCCAGCAAGTGTTAAAGGAACTGATTTCTCAGCTGCACGACGGCAAAAGCGTGGATGAGGTAAAAGAACGGTTTGCCGAAGTGTTCGGCAATGTTTCCGTGGAAGAGATCGCGCAGGCAGAGCAGGCTTTGATTCTGGGCGGGCTGCCCGTGGGCGAGGTGCAGCGTCTCTGCGATGTTCACGCCGCGGTTTTTAAGGGGTCGATTGAGGAAATCCACCGGCCGTCCGACCCGGCCAAGATTCCCGGCCACCCGATCAACACGCTGTGGCGGGAAAACCGGGCGCTGGAAGCGCTGATTCAGGACTTGCAGAGCAAGCTGTCCTCCGAAGCCGGCACGCAGAGCGAGCTGAAGGACGGCCTTGCCGGACTGATGGAAATCGACCGGCATTACAGCAAAAAAGAGAATCTGCTCTTCCCTTATCTGGAGCGGTATGGGATCACCGCTCCGCCCAAGGTGATGTGGGGCGTGGACGACGAAATCCGGGACGAACTTAAGGAGATTGTGAAAGAGCTTGCGGCGGAATCCGCCGGCCGGCTTGCGCCGCGGCTGGAGGCACTGTTCAATCGGATTACCGAAATGATCTTTAAAGAGGAGAACATCCTCTTCCCCATGCTGATTGAAAACCTGACGCAGGACGAATGGAAAACCATCGCCGACGAAATCGCCGACCTGGGGTATTGCCTGATTGACGGCGCCCCCGACTGGAAGCCCTCGGCGGAGAACAAACCGCAGGCGGAGCTGCGGGAGGAGGCCGGCCCCGGCGTTATCACCCTGCCGACCGGCGTCTTGAAAACGCAGGAGCTTGTCCGGATGCTCGACACCTTGCCGATCGACATCACCTTTGTTGACAAGGACGACACCGTAAAATACTTTTCGCAGGGTGCGGAACGGGTCTTCCCGCGGACAAAAGCCATCATCGGGCGAAAGGTTTCCAACTGCCACCCCCCGGCCAGCGTGCACATCGTGGAAAAGCTGGTGGAGGATTTTCGGGCCGGCCGGAAGGATCAGGAGGACTTTTGGATCAAGATGGGCGACAAATATATCCTGATCCGGTACTTTGCGGTCCGAAGCGAGGCCGGCGAATACCTGGGAGTGCTGGAGGTCACGCAGAACATCCGGCCCATACAGGAGATTACTGGGGAAAAGCGGCTCGTTGAGGACGCCGCACAAACAAATTAGGAGGGCATTCATATGAGCGCACAGTATTTGAAAAACATTGAATTTGAAAAGGAACTGGAGCTTTCCTCTTTGGTGCAGTACCAGGAGGGTCAGGTCGTAAGCCGCACTCTGGCCCAGAATCCGGCGGTCAGCATCACGCTCTTCTCCTTTGACCGGGGAGAGGAAATCAGCACGCACTCCTCCGACGGCGATGCCATGGTGACCGTGCTGGAGGGCGATGCGCAGATCACCATTGGCGGGCAGGTGCATTCCGTAACACAGGGGCAGACCATCGTGATGCCGGCGGGAATTCCGCATGCGGTCGCCGCGGAAAAGCCCTTTAAAATGCTGCTGACAGTGGTGTTCCCCTACCCCAGAGCCTGATCATTCTTCGGCAGGCGCTTTCCGTTATGACGAATACCGACAAGCTGAATCAACCGGGCGGCGGCCGCATTCCATGGGCATGCCACGGA
>OBWS01000810.1_pt1 | contig 16451 bp, 15 predicted proteins | sample 1495291 | NCBI WGS metagenome assembly OBWS01 (sample SAMEA2580090, study PRJEB22360) | human gut metagenome | biome: human gut; feature: human-associated habitat; material: faeces | place: Denmark | collected 2008/2010 | reverse complement strand
ACCAAACCATTCCCCTATTGTCAATGCTTTTTTTGAAGTTTTTTCGGTTTTTTTTAAAAAACTTTCATTTTCTCTCGAAAAGATGCACTTCTGAGAAGTCTGTTCTGCGAAAAGCGTTGGAAAAATCCAGGCCCAGAGCCACTTTTTCCGGGAAGAGGTCGGAAAGAGGCTCCAAAACAAATCCACGGTTCAAAATACCGGGGTGCGGCAGACGAAGCTCCTCTTCGCGCAAAACAACATCTTCATATAAAAGCAAATCCAAATCAATCACGCGCGAGCCATGAAATTCGCGGCGTTCGCGGCCAAGGCCCGCCTCGATGCCGAGGCACGCCCCCAAAAGAGCGCGGGGAGAAAGCTCCGTAAGAAGCAGCGCACAGGCGTTGAGGTAATCATTCTGGGCACTCTGCACCTCTACGGGCGCGGTTTCGTAAAAACGGGAAGTGGCGATCACCGTTGTTCCGGGCAGATTTTTCAGCGCCTGAAGTGCGTGTGAAAGGTTTTCGAGCCGGTTTCCCAGGTTAGAGCCTAATCCGATCACTGCTTTTTTCAATTAAAATCACTTCGCTTTCTGGTAATCAATATCGCCGTGTACTCAAACTCCGCCTGAATCGGAGCCTCCGGCTTTTTGAGCAGGACTTCCAGCTCCATTACTGCGGGGTATTCCCGAAAGAGCTGCTCCGCGACCCGCTGGGCAACCCGCTCCAGCAGATCATAAGATTGCTCCGTCATGACGCGGATCGCCGTTTTGATTATTTTCGCATAGCTGACTGTGTCGTCGATGCTGTCGCCGGCGCACGCCGCAGATAAATCCACAGACGCGGTGAGATCGACCACGAAATGCTGGCCGTCGCGCTTTTCTTCCGCGTTGACACCATGATATGCAAAAACACGCAATCCCTTTACTATAATTTTATCCAAGACTCGTCCCTCCCACTTTTTCGCTGAGCACCGCGTACGCAACCTGCGCCGCCTGCACCGCTTCTGAAACATCGTGTGCGCGCAGAAGCTGTGCTCCGCCGGCCTGCGCCAACGTATGGGCCGCCAGCGTGCCGGGCATTCGATCCTCCGCAGGCGGATTGCCGCAGCTTTTGCCGATGACGCCCTTGCGCGAGGCGGCCATCAGAAGCGCACAGCCGTCGATACGCACGGCACCGACGTTCGCAATCAGGCGCAGATTCTCTTGATCTGTTTTACCGAACCCCACACCGGGGTCAAAGCAGATGCGCTCCAGCGCAATACCTATTTCGTGCGCCTGTCGCAGCTTGTCCTCAAAAAAGCGCCGCACGCGAATCAGAATATCCTCTTCGGGATCTTCCTCTAAAACGTGCCCGTTGTGCATGATGATGCAGCCGCAGCCGCTCCCCCGCACGGCGGAGAACATCCCAGGGTCGGTAAAGCCGTTCACGTCGTTGATCACGTCGGCGCCCGCGGAAAGGGCCAGAGAGGCCACCTGCGGGTAAAAGGTATCTACAGATACCGGAACGCTCAAGCGTCCCTGAAGGGCTTTCAGAACCGGCTCAATGCGCTCCCACTCCTCCTGCGGAGGAATGGCGGTAAACCCGGGTCGGGTTGACTGCCCGCCGATGTCGATCATTCCAGCACCCTGCTCCTGCATACTGAGCGCATGCGCCACCGCGTCCTCCGGGTGAAAGTTTTGCCCACCGTCGGAAAACGAATCGGGCGTCACATTTAATATGCCCATGATACAGGCCGGGCCAATCAATGATAGGAAATATTTTCCCGCTCGAAATCCGCTCATCGGCGACCGCCTCCCGCCAGCAGCGCCATCACCTCGCCGCGGGTTTTTGCCTCTGTTCGCATCGCTCCCCGCAGGGCGGAGGTCTGCGTAACCGCCCCAGCCGCGCGGATACCCCGCATCGTCATGCAGAGATGCTCCGCCTCAGCCACAACCGCCACGCCGTACGGTTTGAGATTGTCGAACAGAAAATCCGCGATCTGCGCCGTCAGACGCTCCTGAACCTGGGGGCGCGACGCAAAGGTTCTGACAATCCGCGCAAATTTGGAGAGCCCGATGATCCTGCCGTCTTTGGGAATATAGGCGATATGCACCTTGCCCACAAAGGGCAGCAGGTGATGCTCACAAACGGAATACAGCGGAATATCGCGCACCAGAACCAGCTCCCCGTGCTGCTGCGGCTCCTGAAAAATCTTCAGGTGCTCCATGGGGTCTTCCTCCAGCCCCGAAAAAATCTCGGCATACATTTTCGCGACGCGGTCCGGCGTTTCGAGCAGTCCCTCGCGCTCCGGGTTCTCCCCTACCGCAAGCAGCAGCTCCGTTACCGCCGCCTTGATTCTCTCCTGATCCATATCCAAAGCCTCCCAGCCAACTCTTATTTCCACTCGGGCAACATTCCTGCATCTTTCTTCCGGATCTAGGCCGAAAATCAAGCATTGTGTTCACTCGCGGTCTGTTTGCGGACATTCGACAGGTAAAATCGCCAAAAATAACGCGTGATCTTTTCTTAACAATCGAATCATGCTACAATTTAGTAATAGCATACCGAAAACATCGTGAATATGCAATAGATTACCCGCTCGTTCCCGAAAATTTGCGGGGAGCGCGGCACCAATAAGGAGGATTTCCATCTCATGCATTATGAAGGTACCATTTTTCGCCCGCCGTCGGAGGCCGACAGCCTGCTGGTTCAGGTGACGGTGGGCTGTTCGTGGAATAAATGCACATTCTGCGACATGTATTCCGATAAGCAGTTCCGCGTACGCAATCTGGATGAAATCAAGGCTGATCTGGTAGAGGGCTCCCGCTGGCGCGATCAAATCCGCCGTATCTTTTTGTGCGACGGCGACGCGCTGGTGCTAAAGACACCGATGCTGCTCGAGATTCTGGGAACCATCCGTGAGCTGTACCCCGACCTTCAGGCGGTTCGCGTCTACGCTTCCGCCAAGGACATCCTGCGCAAGAGCCATGAGGAATTATGTCAGCTGCATGAGGCGGGGCTTGAGATGGTTTACATCGGCCTCGAATCCGGCAGCGACAAGGTTCTGGAGGAAGTCCAAAAGGGCATCACCAAGGCCGAGATGATTGCGGCCGCAAAGGCAGCTGCCGACGCGGGCCTGCGCCTATCGGTCAGCATTATCTCCGGCCTCGGCGGGCAGGAGCTGTCGCGCGAGCACATTCTGGAAACCGCGGACGCCCTGAACCAGATGCAGCCCGACTATGTGGGCATGCTGGTTCTGCACGCGGGCAACGACACCGACATGTTCCGCAAGATTGCCGAGGGGACGTTCCGTCTTCCCTCCGCGGTGCAGGTGCTGGAGGAGATGAAGCTGCTGATCGAAAACCTCGATTTAAAGCATTGCTACTACACCAGCGCGCACGCCTCCAACTATATTGATGTGCGCGGGCGTTTGCCGGAGGACAAAGAGGCCATGCTGCGCAACATTGAGCGTTTAACCGAGCTGGTGCGCAAAAGAGAAGCGCGCCGCTAACGCAAACGGAGTCCCTGCGGCGCGCAGGGCCGCACAAAAGGAAAAACCGCCTCCGGGAGTGAATCCCAAGGCGGTTTTTTCTGTATAAAACCTCAAGCTAAACTAAAAAGGCGAACAAACAAATTTAACCGATTTTTGCCAGGATGACAAAATTCAGCACGAACAGAATGGTGGCGACCCACAGGATGGGGTGAATCTCTTTTGCCTTGCCCTTCACCGTCTTAATGACGCAGTAGAAGAGGAAGCCCGCGGCGATACCATAGGAAATGCTGTAGCAAAACGCCATGAAGATACCGGCGAAGAATCCGGGAATCGCGTCTTCCATGTCTTCCCACTTAATGTCGCGGAAGGAGCTGAGCATCATGATACCGACAATAATCAAAGACGGGGCGATGGCCGCGTCGGGAATCGCACTGACAAGCGGCGCAAAGAATGCGCTGAGAATAAACATGGCCGCGGTGACAACACTGGTCAAACCGGTGCGTCCGCCCGCGCCGATACCCGCGGCGCTTTCCACATAGGTGGTGGTGTTGGAGGTGCCGAAGATCGCGCCGATGGAGGTGGCGGTCGCATCCGCGAACAGCGCTCTGTCCATCTTGGACGAGAAACCCTGATTCTGTTCCAGCGTCTTTTCATCCTGCTCGGAGAAAATGCCGGACTTGCGGCCGGTGCCGATAAAGGTGCCGATGGTATCAAACGTATCAGACAAGCTGAACGCGAAAATCGTCATCAAAACGAGAGGCAGCTTTGAAGCATCCGCGAACAGCGACTGCATGCCGGGGTTGCCGAACGCCGCGCCAAAAGTCTCAGGCAGCTGGCCGACCGCGTCGGAAAAGCTGACGGAATTGCTCATGGAGGTCAGGCCCAGCGGGATGCCGATCACCGCAGTGACCAAAATGCCGAGCAGAATCGCGCCTTTTACGTTGCGGATGATCAGAATCACGGTAAAGATAATGCCGAACAGCGCCAACAGAACCGCCGGGGTGTTGAACTGCACAATCGCGGGGACGATGCTGGAATTCGCAACGACCGTGCCGCCGTCCAGAACTACATTCTGGCCGGGGTCGGAGGTGAAGGTGAGCAGACCGCACTTTTTCACGCCGATATACGCGATGAATACGCCGATGCCGCCGCCGATCGCGTGCTGCAGCATGGGAGGAATCGCCTCGATAATCATTTTACGGATTCTGGTGACCGTAATAATGATGTTCAGGATGCCGCACAGGAAAACCATCGCGAGAGCTTCCTGCCACTGAAACCCCAAACCGAAGCAAACGGTAAAAACAAAGAAGGCGTTCAGGCCCATACCGGGTGCCTGCGCATAAGGTACGTTGGCAAACAACCCCATCACAAGGGTGCCGATCACCGAAGCGATAATGGTCGCCAGAAAAACCGCGCCCCAGGGCATTCCCGTCTGCGACAGCATGCTGGGGTTTACCATAATAATGTATACCATGGTAAAGAAGGTGGTTACGCCCGCCATAACCTCGGTTCTAACATTGGTGTTCTGACCCTTCAGATCAAAAAAATCTCCCTTGGGGTGAAACGCAGCCTGTTTGTTTTCCGCCATTCATTCATTCCTCCTGAAATAAAGTAAGAAGCCAAATGCGGCTTCTTAGGGATTTTGCCTATCTTTTAGGACTTGAATCAACAATCCTAAGTATAGAGAATTCCTCACTCAAAATCAAGTGTGCGAATCGACAAATTTTTTGATTTAGAAACAGTTTATTCATAACTTTTTTAAGAATTTTACATGAATTCTTTCTTTTTTAGAAATAATTTACACTTTACTTTTATATGATGGTCATAATTTGCAGCTTTTTATGTCTTGTTTGAAAGAAGGGTTTGTTCCACGGAACAAACCCTTCGCCACCCGTACAAAAGGCACCCGGCTCAGTAGGCGACGCCCTGCCATTTCATCGCTTCGGCCACCTTCAAAAAGCCTGCGATATTTGCACCGATCACCAAATCCCCTTTGTGGTCAAACTCCTCGGAGGCCTGATACGCATTATGGAAAATATTTGCCATAATCCATTTCAGCTTTGCGTCCACCTCTTCAAAGCTCCAGGAATAGCGCATGGAGTTCTGGCACATTTCCAGACTGCTTACCGCAACACCGCCCGCGTTAGAAGCCTTGCCGGGAGAGAACAGAACGTGATTGGCGCGGAAAATCTCCACCGCCTCGGGAGTGCAGGGCATGTTGGCCCCCTCCGCCACAACGGAGACCCCGTTGTTCACAAGCTGCTGCGCCTGTTCGCCATTGATTTCGTTTTGGGTAGCGCAGGGCAGGGCCACATCGCATTTTACACTCCAGATTTCTCCGCAGCCCGGGGTATACACCGCTCCGGGAACACGCTCGGCATACGATTTGATTCTGCCGCGTTCCACCTCTTTGATCTGCTTGACCACTTCCAGATCGATTCCGTTTTCATCGTAAATATAGCCGTCGGAATCCGACATGGCAACTACCTTTGCCCCCAGCTGCGCCGCTTTTTCGCTGGCGTAAATTGCTACATTCCCCGAGCCGGAGACCACTACGGTTTTCCCTTCAAAGGAATCCTGCTTGATATGAGACAGCATTTCCTGCGCAAAATAGCACAGTCCATACCCCGTCGCCTCTTTGCGCACCCAGGAACCGCCGGAATACAGGGACTTCCCGGTGAAGGTGCCGGTAAATTCGTTGCTGAGCCGTTTATACTGGCCAAACATAAACCCAATCTCGCGGGGGCCTACCCCAATATCGCCCGCAGGAACGTCGGTATCCGCCCCAATGTGTTTGGTCAGCTCTGTGGCAAAGCTCTGGCAGAAGCGCATGACCTCGCCCTCGCTTTTGTCTCTTGAGTTGAAATCCGCGCCGCCCTTTGCGCCTCCGATCGGCAGACCGGTCAAAGAATTTTTAAAGGTTTGCTCAAATCCGAGGAATTTGAGGATAGAAGCGTTTACGCTGGGGTGCAAGCGCAGCCCGCCTTTATAAGGGCCGATCGCGGAGTTATATTGAACGCGCCAGCCGCGGTTTACCCGCACCTCGCCTTTGTCATCTACCCAAGACACCCGAAACTGGATCATTCGTTCCGGCTCCACAAGCCTTTCTATAATACCCGCCTTCACCAGATCCGGTCGTTTGTTGACCACGGGTTCAAGGGATTCCAATACCTCCTGAACGGCCTGAAGAAATTCCGGTTCGCCTGCGTTGCGTTGGCATACAGCTTGATACACGGACAACAGATATTGACTCTGAAAAGACATGTGGATTACCTCCTCTACAAATTGTTTAGATTATACTCTTTATTTTGAATTTTTTCAATAGATACGATTCATTTTATTGTATTTTATTGATTTTTTAAGTATTTTCAGTTGTGTTAATCTGCATTTTATGAAACTAATAATGTATATAATTTCATTTATAAGCCTTGTAGCATACCCGCTTTCCCCTGTGTTTTCGCTCAAAATATGGGCGCATTTTGTCATAAACATAAGAAAGGAACGGTTCCAGGTGAAGGAACCGTTCCTTTTATGCAGATGAATGATACGGAACAAACCTCAAATTGCGGACTCAAACGCTTATTTTACGCGCTCTTTCAGCTTCTCGAGCTCGTCATGCAGCTCTTTGGGCAGCCTGTCGCCGAATTTCTGGTAGAATTCCTCAATGCCCTCGGCCTCTTTGGCCCACTGCTCCTTGTCAACCTTCAGGATGCTGCGCAGCGTCTCGAGAGAAATCTCATCCTCAATGCCTTTGATGTTGATATCCTCCGCCTTGGGCACAAAACCGATCGGGGTTTCCTCCGCATCCGCTTTTCCCTCCACGCGGGCGATAATCCAATCCAGCACGCGCATGTTGTCGCCGAAGCCGGGCCACAGGAAATGACCCTCGTCGTCCAGGCGGAACCAGTTGACGTTGAAGATCTTCGGAGCCTTATCGCCCAAAATCTTTCCCATCTCGATCCAGTGGCCGAAATAGTCGCCCATATGGTAGCCGCAGAACGGCAGCATGGCCATGGGGTCGCGGCGAACCACGCCGACAGCGCCGGCGGCGGCGGCGGTTGTTTCGGACGCCATGATGGAGCCGACAAACACGCCGTTGTTCCAATCGCGGGACTGATAGACCAGCGGAGTGGTCTGCGCGCGGCGGCCGCCGAAGATGATGGCGGAAATCGGCACGCCCTCGCCCTTATCCAACTCGGGGCTGATGCAGGGGCAATTCTTGGCGGGCGCGGTAAAGCGGCTGTTGGGGTGCGCACCCTTGTCGGAGGCAGTGGTGCCGTCCCACGGCTCGCCCTTCCAGTTCAGCGCGTTCTTGGGCGGGTTCTTATCAAGGCCCTCCCACCAGACGGTGTTGTCGTCGAGGTTATGTGCAACATTGGTGAAAATGGTGCCTCTTCTGGTGGACTCCAGAGCATTGAAGTTGGATTTGGCATTCGTGCCGGGCGCGACGCCAAAGAATCCGTTCTCGGGGTTGATGGCATACAGTCTGCCGTCCGCGCCGGGGCGCATCCACGCGATGTCGTCGCCGACTGTCCAGACCCTATAGCCCTTACTGCGGTAGCCCTCCGGCGGAATCAGCATTGCCAGGTTCGTCTTGCCGCAGGCAGACGGGAACGCCGCCGAAATATAGGTGACCTTGCCCTCGGGATTCTCAATGCCCAGTATCAGCATATGCTCCGCCATCCAGCCCTGCTGGCGGCCCAGATTGGAAGCGATGCGCAGCGCAAAGCATTTTTTGCCCAGCAGAACGTTTCCGCCGTAACCGGAGTTCACGGAAATGATGGTGTTGTCCTCAGGAAAATGGCATATGTAGCGCTTTTCCTGATCGATCTGGCATTTGCAGTGCAGCCCGCGCACCCACTCGGGATTATCGCCCAGAACATCCCAAACCGCCTGCCCAACACGGGTCATGATCGCCATGTTCAGCACAACGTAGATGGAGTCGGTCAGTTCCACGCCGATTTTTGCCAGAGGAGAGCCGACCGGGCCCATGGAGTAGGGAATCACATACATTGTGCGGCCCCGATAGCTGTCCCTTGCAATATCATAAAGCATTTCGTAGGCTTTTTTCGGCTCCATCCAGTTGTTTGTGGGGCCTGCATCCTCTTCCTTGCGGGAGCAGATAAAGGTACGATCCTCCACGCGGGCAACGTCATTGACCGCTGTGCGGTGCAGATAGCAATCCGGCAGCTTTTCCTGATTGAGCTTAATCAGCTCACCGGTAGAGCAGGCCTCCGCTCTCAGCTGTTCGATCTGCTGCTCCGAGCCATCGATCCAAACGAGCTGATCGGGCTTGACAAGAGCTTTCATTTCTTCGATCCAGTTCAATACCGATTTGTTGTTTGTCATTCCATTTCTCCTTCCGGCCTGTTGGCCAAATCACGATAACTCTGGTCTTATTATAATCGATTTTGGCCCAGGAATCAATTGATATTTGTGGATTGTTTACCAAAAAACAAACGGAATAACTGTTAAGTTCGTTTAAGGAATCACGAAAAAAACACCGCTTGCCATTCTCTTCCAATCCGGCTTTTCTCTTTCCGGCGAGGCCCGCCGATTCTTTCTCCGCCGGTACGAGGGAAGATCATTCCGGTTTTTCAAAGGTCTTCGCAAGCGATTTTATGCTTCAAAATCGAGCTGAATATCCATGGTGGCGAGCGCGTTCAGAGAGAGCCCGGCGCGCCTGCCCGCCCGAAATTCGTAGTACCCCTGCGACGCCACCATCGCGGCGTTGTCCCCGCACAGGGAAAGCTCGGGCCGGTAAAACTCCCAGCCGTTCTCCGCGCAGAGCCGCTCCAGCTCGCGCCGCAGCAGCGAATTGGCGGAAACGCCGCCCGCAATCACCAGCCGGTGCTCCCCGGTCTCACGCATGGCGGCGGTCACGTTGCGTACCAGGCAGTCCACCACCGCGCGGCGGAACGAAGCCGCCAGATCGGCGCGGGGCAGCTCCTCCCCTTTCTGCGCGGCGTTGTGGATCAGATTGATGACCGCCGTTTTCAGGCCTGAAAAGCTGAAATCGAACGGCGCGCCGTCCACCGACGGGTGCGGCAGAGAAAACGCGTCCGGATTTCCCCGCTCCGCCTCCTTGTCCAGAAACACGCCGCCCGGGTAAGGCAGGCCCATGGCGCGGGCCGCCTTGTCGAACGCCTCGCCCGCGGCGTCGTCGCGCGTACAGCCCAGCACGCGGAACCCGGTATAATCCGTCACGCGGACGATATGCGTATGCCCGCCGGAAACCACCAGGCACAAAAAGGGCGGCTCCAGCGCGGCGCTCGTGAGATAATTCGCCGCCACGTGCGAGCGCAGGTGGTGCACCGGCACCAGCGGCACGCCGGACGCAAAGCTCAGCCCTTTCGCAAAGTTCACGCCGACCAGAAGCGCGCCGATCAGCCCCGGCGCGGCAGTGACCGCGATGGCGTCCAAATCCTTTATTTTCATTTCTGCGTCGTCCAGCGCCTGCCGCACCACACCCGAAATCGCCTCCGCGTGTCGGCGCGAGGCAATTTCGGGCACCACGCCGCCGAATTTACGGTGCTCCAGCACCTGCGACGCAATCACAGACGACAGCACACGGCGGCCGTCCTCCACCACCGACGCGGCTGTTTCGTCGCACGAGCTTTCAATTCCCAACAATCTCATTTCTGTTTCCCCTTTGTCTGATTCCACGGTTTTTCGCCCTGCGCCCAGCCCTGCTCCGTCCAATACGTCCGGTCCGCGGGGTTATCCGCAAACTTGAATACCGCCTGCTTCATGATAAAAAACAGTCCCTTTGTCCGAATGGACGCCGAAGGGCCCTTTTTCAGGCTCCCATACAGCCGATCCGCCGACCGCACCAGAGAACGCTCCGCTTGGTTACGGCGGCCTTCCTTCATATCGTCAAATCCCTCGGCCCATAAGGCGATTCCGCAGCGGAAGATCCGGCTGATTCCCCAATACGACAGCGAACGGGCAATATTACTGATCGCGTACCCGGTTCCCGCGCCGGCCGTGGTGGAAACAACCAGTGCGCTTTTATGGAACATCTCCCGGCGGGGGCGGTGCGCCATAAACAGATACCCGAAATGGTCGAGCAGGTTTTTCATCGGCGCCGCCATTTCCATCACGTACACCGGCGAAGCGAAGATCAGGCCGTCGGCCTCCAGCATCGCGCGTTCGATCGGCCCCACATATTCCCGGTGGGGACACTTCTCTTCCGTTTTCATAAAACAGGTATAGCATCCTGTGCAGAACTTCGGCAAATCCTGCGGCAGATAAAATTCGGCAAACTCCGCAGGCTCCAAAGCGGCCAGCCGCTGTTTGACGATCTGCACCGCGCGGTATGTATTCTTTTTTCGGGGGCCGCCATACACAATACAGTATTTCATCGGAACCCTTCTTTCCTCAAAAGGCTTTTGTCATGATCAGGCCATCCTCTTTCGGCTGCTCGTACATTCCCCGGCGCACACCGATTTTTTCAAATCCGCAGCTCCGGTACAAACGGATCGCGCTTTCATTCGAGACGCGCACCTCCAGCGACAGGGTTGCCGCGCCGCGTGCAATTGCCGCCCGCTCCAGCGCCTGCATCAGCAGACGCCCGGCTCCGCGCCGTCGGAACCTTGGGTCTACCGCAACATTCGCGACATACGCCTCCTCCAGAATGCAGTGCATCCCGGCATAGCCGGCGGTTTCTCCGCCGCACTCCGCCACCAGAAAGCAGGCCGTCGGCTCCGCGAGCTCGGCGGCGAGGCCCTCACGCGACCAGGGCAGCGAAAAGCAGAGCCGCTCCAGCGCGGCGAGCGCGTCCAGATGGTACTCCCGCATCGGGACAACGCGGAGTTCTTCAGCGCCCCAGCTCATGCAAAAGCTCCTCCAGCGCCTTTTGAATCTGGTCGCGGCTGGCGCGGTAAATGGCCATGCTGCCGCCGAACGGGTCGCCAACCCCGCCGCCGAGCACCCTGATTTTCTCCTGCGGTACTCCCGACGATTTGAGCACCCCGGCGTGGCTCTGCATCATCACCACAAACAGATCGGCGGATTGCAGCATTTCCTGCGAAAGGGGCTTGGCGCGGTGATCGGAAAGATCCACGCCCAGCTCGCGGCAGGCGGCCACCGCGTTGGCCGCCGCGGGCTCGCCGGGATTCGCGAACAGCCCGGCGCTGTCACAGGTGATGTCGGTGATGCCGCGCTCGGCCAGCAGCCTGCGGAACAGGCCCTCGGCCATCGGACTGCGGCAGGTGTTGCCCGTACAGATAAAGATGATTTTCATACGCATTCCTCTTTCTTCCCGGCTGTCCGCCGGGGAGCTGAACGATGGGTTTATTCCTTTGCGTCGTACCATGTTTTGCCGACCTTGGCATCCGCCAGCATCGGCACGGAAAGCGAAACCGCGTTCTCCATTTCCTCCGTAAGCAGCTTCGCCGCCGCCTTGGCCTCTTCCTCCGGCGCTTCGACGATCAGCTCATCGTGCACCTGCAAAATGAGCTGCGCCCGCATTTTTTCGCGGGTCAGGCGCTCCGCCACACGAATCATCGCGATTTTGATGATGTCCGCCGCAGTGCCCTGAATCGGCATGTTCATGGCCACGCGCTCACCGAACGAGCGCAGGTTGAAGTTGCTGCTGGTCAGCTCCGGCAGGTAGCGCCTGCGGCCGAACAGGGTTTCGGCATAGCCGCGCTCCTTCGCCAGCTCCACCACACGGGTCATGTAGCTCCGCACACCGTCGTAGTGTGCCAGATACGCCTTGATGTAGTCGTCCGCCTCCTTGCGGGTAACGCCGATGTTCTTCGACAGCGAAAACGCGCCGATGCCGTACACGATGCCGAAGTTGACCGCCTTGGCGCGGCTGCGCATGATGGGCGTGACCATCTCCTCCGGCATGCGGAACACCTGGGCGGCGGTGCTGCGGTGAATATCCGCATTTTCGCGGAACGCCTCAATCATATTTTTGTCGTTGGCCACATGCGCCAGAACCCGCAGCTCAATCTGCGAGTAGTCGGCGTCTACCAGCACCCACCCGGGCCGGGCGATGAAAAAGCGGCGCAGCTCGCGCCCCTGCTCGGTGCGCACGGGAATGTTCTGCAGATTCGGCTCCGTGGAGCTGATGCGCCCTGTGCGCGTTTCAGTCTGGTTAAAGCTCGAGTGAATCCGCCCGTCGGACCCGATCACCTTGAGCAGGCCGTCACAATAGGTGGATTTGAGCTTCGTCAGCCCGCGGTATTCCAGAATCAGCTCAACGGCGGGGTGGTCATAGCGCAGGCTTTCCAAAACCTCCGCGTTGGTGGAGTAGCCGCTTTTTGTCTTTTTGCCCGTATGCAGGCCCAGCTTTTCAAACAGCGCCTGACCGAGCTGCTTCGGCGAATTGAGGTTGAACTCGTAGCCGACCTGCTCGTAAATGCGGCTCTGGATTTCATCGATGCGGGTCTGCAGGCCCTTGCCGTATTCCTCAATGCCCGCCGCGTCCACGGCAAAGCCGATTGTTTCCATACGGGCCAGCACCTTTGCCAGCGGCAGCTCGATGTTTTTGAGCAGGTCGAGCTGGCCGTTTCGTTCGATTTCGGCCGTCAGGCGATCGACCAGAGCGGGCAGAAGCGCCGCGCGAGCCGCATCCGCATGCTCCCCGTCCGGACCCGGAACGGGCACCTCATATTCCGCCGCGAGCCGCTCCACCCCGTAATCAGACGACGTGGGGTTCAGCAGGTAGGCCGCGAGCAGGGTATCCATGCCAAAATTTTTGACCTCTACGCCAAGCCGCTCCAGCGCGGCGTAAAACGGCTTGCTGTTGTGGATATTCTTGACGATCTTCGCGTTGCCGCACAGCGCGCGCAAAAACGCTTTTTCGGGCTTCAAGACGAATACGGTTCCGTTCATCGGCAAAAGCAGAGAGGAAATTTCGTTCCCATCGTACACCGCCGTCAAATCCGCACGCCCCTGCTCCTGCAGGGGGATCAGCAGCCCCGCGCCGTCTGCCAGCGCCTTCACCGGCAGGGAATCCGCCGTTTTGCTATGCTCGGGAGCCTCCGGCGCCGCGGCGTCGAGCCCCAGCTTCGGGATCAGCGAAAACAGCTCCAGCCGGGCCATCAAACGGGCCGCGGCCGCCTTGTCGCCCGGCCGCGGGCGGTACGTTTCCAGCTTCGTATCGATCGGCACGTCCGTACAGATCGTGCCCAGCCTGCGGCTGAGGTAGGCGCTCTCCTTCCCCTCGCGCAGGCGCTTGCGCATCCCCTCTTTGATGTCGATGGTGGCTAAATTTTCGTAGATATAATCGATGTCGTGAAAGCTGCGGATCAGCTCGCCCGCGCCCTTGGGGCCGATGCCCGCGACGCCGGGGATATTGTCGGAGCTGTCGCCCTGCAGCGCCTTGATCTCGATCATCTGGGGCGGCTCCACGCCGTATTCCTCGCGGATTTTCTCAGTGTCGTACACCGTTACCTGCGGCTGCCCGAACTTGGTTGCGGCAAGGCGCACCGTGACGCCGTCGCCCACCAGCTGTAAGCTGTCGCGGTCGCCGGTGGCGATCACGCATTCCGCGCCCTGCTCCCGGCTGGCCTTGGCCAGCGTGCCCAAAATATCGTCCGCCTCAAAGCCCGCCTGCTCCACCAGAGGGTAGCCGAGCAGCTCCAGCAGTTCCTTTAAAACAGGCAGCTGCTCCGCCAGCTCTTCCGGCATTCCCTTGCGCTGGGCTTTGTAGCCGTCGTACTCCAGGTGGCGAAACGTGGGCTCCCTGCGGTCGAACGCAATAGCGACCGCATCCGGCTGCGTTTCATCCCATATTTTTTTGAGCATGGTCAGAAAGCCGTAAATCGCATTGGTAAAATGGCCGTCCTTCGTGGTCAGCAGCTTAATCCCGTAAAACGCACGGTTCAAAATACTGTTCCCGTCAAGCACCAATAACTTCATCATTCTTCTCCATTCCTCCGCTCCGCGGGGAGCGGAAACGGTTGTCTGTATTTTAAAACACCTTGTTTCTGTCTGAAACCGAAAGGCGATTCTATACGATTATTATAACATGATACTAAGTACAAAACCCCACCCGGCTATGAAAAGCCGCTTTACAGGCGGTATTATCATAATTCCATGGTTTCTCCGTCCCGGCTTATTCTGTTTCCATGCTCCCTCAGGCATCGAAAGCGTTGCTTTCGCCCATGCCGTGAGGTTATTATAACATCTTCCAATGAAAAAATTAAGTGCTTTTCCTCCCGGATTGTGGTATATTATGAAGATAGTATATTTTCATTTTTAGATCGAAAGGATTTTTCTGTTTGAAACTGGGTTCTTTTCAAATTGAGGGCCGCGCGGCTCTGGCACCGATGGCCGGGATCACCGACGCCTCGTTCCGCCAGCTGTGCGTGGATTTCGGCGCCGGGTATGTCGTGACCGAAATGGTGAGCGCGCAGGGCCTGACGTATAAAAACTACAAAACAAATCAGCTGATGAAGCTGTCTGATACAGAGCGGCCTGCGGCGATTCAGCTGTTTGGCGACGAGCCGGATTACCTGGCGCGCGGCGCGGAAATCGCGATGAACTTTTCTCCCGACGCCATCGACATCAATATGGGGTGCCCTGCGCCGAAAGTATGCGACACCAGCGGCCGGGGCCATGGCAGCGGCAGCGCGCTGATGAAGGAGCCCGAGCTCTGCGGCAAAATCGTTGCGGCAGTCAAAGCCGCCGTGGACGTGCCGGTAACGGTAAAAATGCGCAAGGGGTGGGATAAAAACAGCGTCAACGCCGTAGAGATCGCGCAGATCTGCGAGGCGGCGGGAGCGGACGCGATTGCCGTTCACGGGAGAACCCGCGAGCAGATGTACCAGCCCAGCGCGGATTGGGAGATCATCGCCGCAGTCAAGCAAGCGGTAAAGATTCCTGTGATTGGCAACGGTGATATCACCGACGCGAAAAGCGCCGCCAAAATGCTGGAGCAGACCGGCTGCGACATGGTGATGATCGGTCGCGCCGCTTTGGGGAACCCCTGGATTTTCCGCGAGGTTCACGCATACCTCACAACAGGAGTGCTCCTGCCGCCGCCCACCCTGAATGAGCGGCTGCTCGTAATGCTGCGCCATGTGCGCGCCATGTGCGAGGACAAGGGAGAGGACCGCGCCATGCGAGAGGCCCGCAAGCATGCCGGGTGGTACCTGAAGGGTCTGCCGAACGCGGCGTCCTTCCGCCGCGAGGCCGGGCAGCTCACCGTTTTTCGCGATATTGAGCTGCTGGCGCAGAAGGTGCTTTCCTCCGCGGCAGGCGGAGTCTCACGCTGAACGGCTATATAACAAAAGCCCTCAGCCACAGTTTTTTCCTGTGGCTGAGGGCTTTCTTTTGTAATCCGTTTTCTCCGCATCATTCCTGCGTCGGTATGCGGCTTTTTCATCTATTCCGTTTTGTTTTCCCCCGCTGCCTGCCCGTCCACATACCCTTCTCCGGCAATATAGGCAATCACAGCGCCCAGCGACAGAATCACGCCGCTGACCTGCTGCGTGGTGTCTGCATCCGCCCCGAACAGCGCCAGCACACCGACTACGAAGGCCGCAATCGCCAGCCAGAATTTACGGGACGTCAGCTTTTGCGCCCAGTTGATTTTGCTCATTGAATCCCCTCCTCTCCGTCAGATGGAGCTCGATGCTTCAGCGCACATTAAAATTGCACTGTACGGTCTGTCCACCCGACGTGACCATTATATGTCCATGCCTTACCGCAGGTTCCGGCGGCAGTCCCTGCACATCGATGAGCCAGCCGCGGCCTTTCGGGTCAAGGCGCGGCTCCGATACGGCGATCACATCCCGGCCGACGATAGTTACCGCAGGCCTTTCCTGGCAGTGGGCAAGCACCGTGTATTTTTCACCGCTGTTCATGTTTTTGCTTGAGGTATCCAGACGCAGGCCGGAGCTATTCGAGGCAGCAGCCAAAGAAAAATCCCTGAGGCAGTAATTGAGGTCGACTCTCCGGCTCACCCCCGGCATTGTGCCGCTGCTGGTGTACTGCCACAAGTCGTATTGACCGGGGTAAGTCGCCTTGTCGTTATACTGTGC
>OBWS01000809.1_pt1 | contig 16459 bp, 11 predicted proteins | sample 1495291 | NCBI WGS metagenome assembly OBWS01 (sample SAMEA2580090, study PRJEB22360) | human gut metagenome | biome: human gut; feature: human-associated habitat; material: faeces | place: Denmark | collected 2008/2010 | reverse complement strand
GGATCGTTCTTTATCTTTTCAAATTTAACTGTTATACTTAATGGGAATCAGGTCAAGGGTTCCTTTCCTCCGCTTTGCCGGGAGAAGCATCCGCTTTGACCTGCCGTTTTGCTTTTCTATCATATCACACTGGAGGCCATTTTTCCATGAAAAAATGCTTAACGTCCGTACTGACTTTATTGCTGACCATTTGCGTGATAGTCTCGTCGGCTCCGGTCTCTGCGGCGGCATACAACATAGATTTTACCCTGAATTCCCAAGCGGCGCTGCTGGTAAATTTGGACACCAGCACCGTTGTGTTCGAGCAGAACGCCGACAAAAAAATGGAGCCCGCCTCCACGACGAAAATCATGACGTTTATTGTGGCCTCGGAACAGATTAAGGATTTATCCGGCACAAAAATCACCGTGAAAAAATCGGTGATCGATCAGCTTCAGGGTACCGGCAGCTCGCTTTCAGGCGTGCTGGAGGGAGAAGAGCTGACCGCCCTCCAGCTTCTCAACTGCCTGATGGTTCCCTCCGGCAACGACGCCGCCATGGTGCTGGCCGACTACGTCGGCGGCGGCGACATCGGCAAATTTGTGAATCTGATGAACGAAAAGGCGAAGGAGCTGGGCTGCAAAAACACACACTTTGCAAACCCGCACGGCCTGCACGACGACCAACACTACACCACGGCGCGCGACCTGTACGTCATTACAAAATACGCCATGACGCTGCCGTACTTTACCGACATCACCTCGCAGACAAGGTATGAGCTGCCCGCGACCAACAAATACCCCAAGCCCCGCACGCTGGTAACAACCAACTACCTGACCGACCGTTACATCGGCGGCAGCTATTATTACCGCTACGCCAAGGGCATCAAGACCGGCTCGCACGATCAGGCGGGGTACTGCCTGGTTTCTACCGCAATCAAGGACGGATACAGCTACATGGCGATTGCACTGCACGCGCCGAAAATCGATTCCGCGGGAAAGTCCATCACCACCCGCGGCGAAATGATCGATTCCAAAAAGCTGTATGAGTGGGCGTTTGACAGCCTGCAGATTAAAACCGTGGTGGAAAGCGGCACCAGCGTTGGCGAGGTACCGCTTGATTATGCCTGGAACAAGGATAAGCTGCTGCTGGTGGCCGAAAAAAGCTACGCCACCATTCTGCCGAAAGGCGTTTCCGCCTCAAGCGTACTGATTACGCCGAAGCTCCCCGAAAAAGTGGAGGCTCCCGTGAAAAAGGGACAGGTTGTGGGCACGGCGGTGCTCAGCTACGCCAACCAGGAGCTAACGACGATTAACCTCGTGGCCTCCGAATCGGTGGAGCGCAGCGAGCTGCTGCATTCCGCGGATGTCGCCAAAAAGATCGTTACCTCTGTCTGGTTCCTCGCGATTGCCGGAATTATTGTGGCGCTGGTGATTATCTACCTCGTTCTGGCGCTGCTGTACAACAAAAAGCGTAAGCGCCTGCGCAAAGTGAAAAAATACCGCGACATGTAAAAAGAAATCCGTTGCCTGTCCCTGTTTTCAGAGGGGCAGGCAATTTATTTTTTGTGAGAAAATGTAAGTCTTTCGTTTCCCTCTCCTGCGATTGGGGGAAAAGCATGTTCATACCAGAAAACCTGCCGCCGGAGCGCACAGCGCGTTTTGGCGGCAGGTTTTCGAAATCATTTCCCGTTATTCCAGCGCGGAAAACAGCTGACGCACCTCGGCCCGCAGGCCCCGGTGCTCCGGCAGCTCCATCGCCGGGTCGTGAACCAGCAGCTCCTTTGCCTCACCCTGTGCGAGCTGCAGCAGCGCAAAATCGGCGCTCATATCCGCGATTCTCAGCTCCGGCAGACCGTGCTGCCGCGCGCCGAAGAAATCACCCGGGCCGCGCAGGCGAAGATCCTCGTCCGCAATCCGAAAGCCGTCGGTCGTTTCGCACATTACACGCAGACGTTTTTGCGCCTCCTCATTCTGCGCGTCCGACACCAGAATGCAGGTGGATTTTTCCGTGCCGCGCCCAATTCGCCCGCGCAGCTGGTGCAGCTGCGAAAGGCCGTACCGCTCTGCGTTTTCAATCAGCATCACAACGGCGTTCGGCACATCCACGCCAACCTCCACGACCGTGGTGGAAACTAGAATGTCCGTGCGCCCGGCGGCAAATTCCTCCATGGCGCGATCCTTTTCCGCGGGGCGCATCCTGCCGTGCAAAACACCGACTGTGTTGGCAAAGAACCACTTCTCCTGCAAGTCCTTCGCATACTGCGTAACCGACGCCATGTCGCTCTCGCTGTCTTCGATCAGCGGGCAGATGATGTAGCACTGCCGCCCGGCATCGATCTTTTTGCGGATGAACCCGAACGCGCGGGCGCGTTTTGCGCTGTCGATCACATACGTTTCAGTTTTCTGCCGCCCCGGCGGCAGCTCGTCAAGCACGGAAAGCTCCAGATCGCCGTAGATCATCAGCGCCAGCGTACGCGGAATCGGCGTGGCGGACATGACGAGGATATGCGGGTGATCTCCCTTTTGAGTGAGGGCGGCGCGCTGCGCGACCCCAAAGCGATGCTGCTCATCCGTCACGACAAGACCCAGCTGCCGGAACTCGACCGTTTCGTTTAAAAGAGCGTGTGTTCCCACCAGCAGGTGGATGCTCCCCTGCCTGAGCTGTGCGAGCAGCTCGCGCCGCTTTGCCGCCGGAACAGAACCGGTGAGCAGCGCCACGTTCAGATGAAACGGCTCTAAAAAACGCCGCATGGTTTCATAGTGCTGGCGGGCCAGAATCTCCGTGGGCGCCATGAACGCCGCCTGCATTCCCGAGGCGATCGCGCTGTGGCAAAGCGCGGCGGCCACGGCGGTTTTGCCGCTGCCGACATCGCCCTGCAGCAGCCGGTTCATCGGGTAATCACCCCGCATATTCGCAATGCACTCCGCCACGGCCCGCTTCTGCGCGCTCGTGGGCACAAAGGGCAGCGAACGGAAGAACTCCGCCGAGGCGTCCACCTCCAGCCGCAGGGAGGTCTGCTGCCGCCCGCGGCTTTTCAGGCGCAGCAGACCGAGCTGCAGCACCAGAAGCTCCTCAAAAATCAGCCTGCGGCGCGCCTGCTCCAGCGATTCGCGGTCCCTCGGAAAATGGATGTTTTCCAGCGCAAAGCGCAGGCTGCACAGATGGCAGGCGCGGCGCATCGGCTCGGGCAGCGGGTCCGGCAGGGGATTCGGGAGCATCCCCAGAGCGGCGCGCACCGCAACGGAAATCTGGCGCGAGGTCAGCCCCGCCGTCTGCCGGTAAACGGGACGCAGCGGCAGCAGGCGGTCTGCGGGCATAAAATCGGGCGAGGTCATCTCGCGGCGCAGGAACGACCCGGTCACCTTGCCGCGCAGCAGATACTCCTTGCCCTCGAGCAGCAGATTCTTAGTATACGGGTTATTAAAAAAGGTGATCTGCACGTCGTGCCGCCCGTCGGTGGCTCGCAGCTTATACAGCGTCATGCCCGAGCGGATGCGCTGCTCCGACACCGGAGACACCACCGTAACGCGCACAACGCACGCCTGCTCCGCCGGAGCCTGCGCCAGCGGCACCGGCTGGCTCCAGTCCTCGTAATCGCGGGGATAGGTGCGCAGAAGAGCGCCGACAGTGGGCGCCCCCAGCTTTGCAAACAGCCGGGAGCGCTTTTCGCCGACGCCCTTTAATTCCTGAATATTTTTCTGAAACAGCGATGCCATGGCAGCTCTTCTCCAAACGGAAGTTATTCCACGGAAACGATAAAGTAATACACCGGCTGGCCGCCGTCTACCAGCGTAACCTCTACGTCGCCGCTGATTTTGGACTTAATGCGGTTATACGCGTCCTTGGCCTGGCTTTCGGTGATATCCTTGCCGTAGATCAGCGTGACGAACGAGGTGGTGCGGCTGATCATGGAACGGGTCAGCTTCACAACGGTATGCACCGGATCCTTCTCGATCATATCGAGCTTGCCGTTTTTCAGGCCGAGGATGTCGCCCTCCTTGATGCGGTGCCCGCCGAATTCGGAATCGCGGGCGGCAAAGGTGACCTGACCGGTCGCAACCGAGCCGGCGGCCTCCATCATGATGACCGTGCTGCGCTCAACAGACACCTCGGGGTCATACGCCAGCATGGCGGAAAGGCCCTGCGGGATGGTACGGGTGGGCAGAACGACCACCTTGCGGTCTTTGACGAGCGGAATCGTCTGCTCCGCCGCCATGACGATGTTTTTATTATTCGGCAGCACCATGACGGTCTTGGCCGGAGTAGCCAGCACGGCTGCCATAATATCCTGTGTGCTGGGGTTCATCGTCTGGCCGCCACTCACCACCTGCGAACAGCCGAGATCCATAAACAGTGAACGCAGGCCGTCGCCGGCGGCGACCGCCACAAAACCGATCTCTTCCTCGGGCGCCGCGACTTCCGGCGCCGCAGGGCGCTCTTCCACAGGAGCCGGGGCCGCCTTGTTATTTTCAGCGGCAATACGGTGCTGCTCCTTCATGTTCTCGATTTTAACCGTCAGCAGCTGGCCGTATTCCAGCGCCTTTTGCAGCGCGTTGCCGGGGTTTTCGGTATGCACGTGCACCTTGATGATCTCTTCGTCATCCACCACCACGACACAGTCGCCGATCCCCTCAAGGAACGGGCGCAGATTCGTCTGCGGATCGGTTTCAATCTCGGGATCGCGGCCCACAATGAACTCGGTGCAATAGGTAAACGTAATCTCCTGGTCAAACTCCGCAGCCACGTTGCGGTGGAATTCCTCCGCCGCGCTCTGAACACCCGCGGCCCCCGTGCCGGTGCCGGGCGCATTCTGCTCGCTGTCCAGAATCACGCCGTCCTGAAAGACGGAAAGCATTCCCTCAAAAATCAGGCACAGCCCCTTTCCCCCGGCATCCACAACGCCGGCCTTCTTCAGCACGGGCAGCAGCTCGGGCGTTGTTTCCAGCGCTTCGTTGGCCCCCTTGCAAATCGCGGACCATACGCTCACGGCGTCGTCATCCAGCTCGGCGGCAGCCTGTCCCTTTTCAAACGCCACGCGCGACACCGTCAGAATCGTTCCTTCGGTGGGCTTCATCACCGCCTTGTAGGCGGCATCCACGCCAAGGCCGAGCGCCTTGCACAGATCGGCACCCGTCGCCTGCTCCAGACCCTCAAGCCCTTTGGAAAAGCCGCGGAACAGCAGCGAGAGGATCACGCCGGAATTTCCGCGCGCGCCCCGCAGCATGGCAGAAGCGACCGTATGGGCAACGGCGCCGATCCCCGGGGCTTCATCCGACTTTTCCAGCTCTCTGGCCGCCGCTGAAATCGTCATAGACATATTGGTGCCGGTATCCCCATCAGGAACGGGGAAAATATTCAACCCATCTACCAGAGCCTTGTTCCTGACAATATGGTTGGCACCGGACAAGATGGCGCGCTTTAATTCAGCTCCATTGATCAATGTGTCGCATCTCCTCTTCAATTGAAAATTTGTAAAAAGGGAAACTGCCGAAAAGGCACAGCAGCTCCGAAAATTTAAAACTCTTGTAAAATGGAAAACTGCGGCGCCCGCCTGTGCGGTCCGCAGGGTAACTTCTCTTTGGCTTGTGCCGTGAGGTTATTATAACATATTGTTGACCCGGATTCAATCCATTTATTCCCTGAAGGCGCGCAGGGACGGCGAAAAAGCACGCCGCCGCTCCATAAGCCGAAAATCCGTACGCCACGCAGACACGGGTTCACAGGTGAAAGCCGAAAAGGAAGCCCTCAAACAACATTTTTTTACCTTTTCCTCCATTTGCTCATTATCGAATCAAGGTAATTTTACTAAAATATGCAACAAATTGCAGAATGTATTGGTTTTATTGACAACGAAAATGAGTTGGTGCTATAAATAAATCATTCCTCAGTGATTGCTTCTGCAATCCACAATCGATTGTATTCCGTCATTTTGCAGAAACAGGATAAAAGCACAACTGTCGTATATATGCGCAGTATGCGACAATTGCCGACAATTTTGATTTGAATAAGGAGAACACCACATGAAAAAGAAAATCATCAATTGGAAAACCATTTTCCCCGCAATCTGCATTCCGCTGCATGACGATTACAGCATTAACGAACCCGAACTGAGAAGGTATGTTCGCTGGCTGGCCTCCTTCGATGAAATCGGAGGATTGGTATGCAACGGTCACACCGGTGAAATCACTTCCCTGAGCCGGGCCGAGCGGAAAAGAGTGGTGGAGATTGTCGCAGACGAGGTGGGCGAACAGGTGATGATCATTTCCGGCATCAACTGCGAGAACACCGCGGAATCCATTGAAATGGCAAAGGAAGCAAAGCAGGCCGGCGCAGACGGAATTCTGCTGATGCCCCCTCACATGTGGCTGCGATTTGGCATGCACCCCGACGCACCCTTCCGCTATGTAAAAGATGTGGCCGAGGGCGCCGATATCGACATCATCGTACATCTCTACCCCGCTACCACCAAGGCATTCTACCCCGTGGAGACCCTTGTGAAAATGTCCAATGAAATCGGGCATGTCAAGGCAATCAAAATGGGCACTCGCGTAACCCCTCTGTACGAGCACGATATTCGCGTGCTGCGTGAAAAGGCTCCTCAGGTGTCTTTGATCACCTGCCATGATGAAACGCTGCTGACCTCCATGTTCCCCGGTTTGGACGGAGCCCTGATCGGCTTTGCCGGATGCATCCCCGAGCTGATTACCGAGGCTTGGAAAGCGATGAAAGCGGGCGATTTCAAAAGCATCCGCAAATATGATGATCTGATCTACCCGATCTCTCAGGCAATTTATGGAATCGGCCAACCCTCCGGCGAAGCGCACGCTCGCATGAAAGAAGCGCTTGTGCAGAGAGGCATTTTCTCCTCCGCGCTGATGCGTCTGCCGGTTCTTCCTCTGAGCGACGAAGAAAAGCAGACGATTGCGCTTGGCCTGAAGAAAAGCACCGCCGGAAAAGCAGCTCTGTAACAATTGCGGAACACCTGAATAATCGGGCTTTCTCACGCACAAATACAGGGACAATGATGAGACCCAACACTAGGCCATTTGGAGGCGATTAAATGAATGACACAGCTGAAATCGGTGCACAAAGCGCACAGCAGGAAGAAGTCTTTGACGCAGAAAAAATTCAGCGCCTTCCTATTCGAGAACTCCTGAAGAGAGTTGGCCCCAGCATTATTCTAACAGGCATAGCGGTTGGCCCAGGTTCCATCACAACGGCGTCTATGATCGGTTCAGAATTCGGCTATACTCTGGTCTGGCTGTTTTTTCCCATTATGTTTATGGGAATCAGCTTTTTGCTCACCACCCACCGCATCTCCCTTTTGACGGGCATGCCCACCTTTCACGCCATTCGCCACTACTACGGTTCCGGCGCTGCCAAATTCGTCGGTATCGCGTCCTTTCTATCGTGCATGTTCTTTACGATTGGTAACATCTCGGGCTGCGGCGCCGGTATGAACCTGATTTTCGGCATTAACTGGAAGATCGGCGCCACCATGCTGATCGCCGCGCTGGTTTATTGCTACTTTTCAAAGGGCGTTTACAACCGCGTGGAAAAGATCATTGGCATCTGCATCATTGGTATGCTGGTTGCATATTGCACCACGCTGGGAATCGCCGGCGGGCCGGACCCCGGGCTGATGATAAACGGCCTGACCCACTGGAGCTTTCCGGCCGGCAGCTTTGCCACCGCTCTCGCTTTTATCAGTACCAGCGCGTCCATTAACGCCGGTATTTACGGCACTTATCTGGGGCAGGAAAAGAAATGGAAGAAAGAAGACCTGTTCAACGGAACCGTGCTCATTGACGCAATCGCACAGAGCATCGGCGTGGTTCTGATCAGCGGCGCGATTATGCTGGTGGGCGCAATTGTTCTGCACCCCAACGGAACAAAGATCACAAGCGCTGTTCAGCTTGCGGATATGCTGATTCCCCTGATGGGAACATCCGCAAACGTGGTCATGGGCGTGGCCCTGCTGGCCGCAGCGTTTTCGGCGCTTTTGGGCAACACGCACAGAACCGTGGTTCTGCTCAACGCGGGCTTTAACCAGCCCACCTCCTTGGAGGACAAAAGTATTAAGCGCAACGCCATGATCGTGATTGCGATCGCCGCATTGATTTGTTTTACTTACGGCAAATCCCCCGTTCAACTGATTTACCTGGCCAATGTAGCCAGTGCGATTGCCACTCCCGTGGCCGGCGGATTCATCTGCGCCATGATCTGGCGCAAGGATGTGAACCAGGGAGTAAAGAAGCCAAAAATTCTGCGGGTATGTATGCTGATCAGCTACTTGTTCTGCCTGATTCTGACTCTTTCCACGCTGGGTACGGTGCTCACCAGATTCGTATCCTCAATTGCCGCGCTCTTCTGACATCCGTGTTTCTGGCCTGCTGCGGGCCGCCGATCCGCTCCCCCAATAAAACCACCCCCAGGCGTGCCGCGGCTGCGTCTGGGGGTTAGTCCGTTTTTTATGTCACACAATTGATCTTTCTGAAAAAAATGATACAGTTTAGACAGAATGAAAAGTACAATCGATTGTAGATCCGTTTTTCTCATTTTCCTTGTGTACTGTAACGGAGGGATATCATGGCGACACTCAAAGATGTGGCAAAACTGGCCTGCGTGGATGTAAGCACCGTATCAAGAGCCTTGAATAATGCTTCTTACGTTCATCCCGATACCAAGGCCAAAATATTTGAAGCGGTAAAGCAACTGAGCTACCAGCCGAATCTTCTGGCCAAGGGGTTACGCCAGGGAAAGCGGAATACCATCGGCCTGGTGATTCCCAGCCTAAAGCTGACAATTTTCGGTGAAATCGCCCAGAGCATTGAATCAGAGGCGCGAAAAATGGGGTACGGCGTGATGGTATGCAGCACGGAGAACAACCCCGCACAGGAGGAAGAATGCCTCTCGCGCCTGCGAAACGGTTTTGTGGATGGAATCATCATCGCTTCTACCGGGAAAAACGGCAGATTGCTGCGGGACATTCAGTGCAGCGGCATTTCGGTTGTACAGCTGGTTCGGGCGCAGGAGCCATGTTTTTCCAGCGTGGTAGCCGATTATTTTTCCTCGGCGTATACCAGTGTGCAATACTTGGTAACAAAAGGGTGCCGGAAAATTGGCCTGATCAACGGAAATCTGGATATAACCCCATACCGCGAGCGCTGCCGCGGCTACCAAAAGGCAACCGCGGAATATGGCATTTCACAGCATATTTTCAACTCGCAGTCCTTTGGCTGCGACCATTATGCAGACGGATACAAGGGAGCGAGCACGCTGCTGAACGGCACCCCCGGGCTGGACGCGATCATCACCGCCGTGGATATGCAGGGAATCGGTGCCCTCCGTGCACTGAAACAAAATCACATTTCGGTTCCCGGCCAGGTAAAAGTGATTAGCCTGACAGGGCACTCCATCGGCGGAATGCTGGAAACCTCGATGACATCAGTGGAGATGCCCTCCAACGATATCGGAAAAAAAGTAGCTCAGATCATTGTGGAAGAAATCGAGGCTTCGCAAAAAGAAAAACCTCCCGTACAGCATGTTGTATTTAAAACCTTTCTGGTACTGCGAGAAACCACCTGAAAATCTTGGGGAAACAAAAGAAATGCCACAGGGCGGCAGAAGCCTCCTGTGGCATTTCCAAAGCGGAAGATAACCGGGCCGGATCAAACCGAAGCCCGAATCCGCTTCTATGTTTTGGTCAACTTTCTGCGCCGCCGAACGGTTGGGCGGCAAAGCCGTTACCGCGGCTCTACAATCAGCTTTATTGCGGTTCGTTCGTCGCCGTCGATGCTGATGCTGGCAAAGGCGGGGATACATACAATATCGATCCCGGACGGCGCAAGATAGCCGCGTGCAATCGCAATTGCCTTAATCGCCTGATTGGAGGCTCCGGCCCCTACCGCCTGCACCTCCACAGCACCGCTTTCTCGAACGACACCTGCAATAGCCCCAGCTACGGAATTGGGTGAAGATTTTGATGATACTTTTAATACTTCCATTTTCAGAACCTCCCGCCTCTAAGTTACATCTCTATCATAAAACAAAAAATAATATTTGGCAAGAGATTTTTTGTCAAAATAAATCATAAAAAATTGTAGAACTATTCAATATTTGTAGAATATGTCTTGATTTGTACCCTTTCAACAGAAATTGCGTTTCCTTTCCGAACATCTACGGAAAAAATTGCGCCCTCCATTCGACAGGGGCCGTCGGCCAAGTCGAAGCGAACCGGCATGTGGGTGCGCAGCTTTTGGATCACAAGCTCGGGCTTTACGCCGAGCACGGAACGGATCGGGCCCGTCATGCCGAGGTCGGAAAGAAACGCGGTTCCCTTGGGCAGAAGCTGCTCGTCGGCCGTTTGCACATGCGTGTGCGTGCCGTATACCGCGGTCACCCGGCCATCCAGAAAATACCCCATCGCGCCCTTTTCCCCAGTGGCCTCCGCGTGAAAATCCACCAGGCGTATCAGCGGTAGCTCCGGGTCGCTGAGAATCCGATCCATGGCCGCAAAGGGGCAGTCGAGGCTCTCCATATAGGAGGTGCCCATCAGGTTGATCACCGCTACCTGCACGCGGCCAAGGTCTACCACGCACACGCCGCGCCCGGGCACGCCGCTGGGAAAATTCGCAGGGCGCAGCAGGGTTTCGCACTGGTCGTACAGCTCATAGCTCTCTTTGCGGCGAAAGCTGTGATTGCCGGTCGTGATCACATCCACCCCGCTGGAAAACAAAAATTCCGCCGAAGCAGGGGTGATGCCGTTGCCGTCCGCGGAGTTTTCACCGTTGACAACGACCAGATCGATCTGCCTTTCCTTTTTCAGACGGGGCAGCTGCTCGCGCAGGAAACGGCAGCCAATGCTGCCCACAACGTCTCCGATTGCCAGAATATTCATTCGTTTCACTCTTTCTATCTGTTGAAAAGTATGGCGTCCGCCGTTTGCAGGCCCGCAGAACGAACCGTCGGGCGGAATGTATAAAAAAGGGAGTCTTTCTCTTTATTCTACACCATCCGCAGAAAACAACACAAGGGGCGGCAAAGAAAATCCCGCCGCATATCAAAAAAAGAGAGGAAACAAAGCTGTTCCCTCTCCTCAGGCCGCGGGCCGGTTACTTCGCGTACTCGATCGCCCGGCTTTCGCGGATAATATTGACCTTGATCTGCCCGGGGTACTCCAGGTCCTGCTCGATCTTGTCGCAGATCTCGCGGGCCAGCAGCACCATGCGGTCGTCGTTGACCACTTCGGGCTTTACCATAATGCGAATCTCCCGACCGGCCTGAATCGCATAGCAGCGCTCCACCCCGTTGAAGGAGGAGGCCACGGATTCCAGCTTTTCGAGCCTCTTGATGTAGTTTTCCAGATTTTCGCGGCGGGCGCCGGGGCGCGCTGCGGAAATCGCGTCGGCTGCCTGTACCAGGCAGGCGATGATGGTTTTGGCCTCCACATCGCCGTGGTGGGCCTGAATCGCGTGGACAACCGCTTCGCTTTCTTTATACTTTCTCGCTACGTCTACGCCAATATCAACATGCGAGCCCTCGATTTCGTGGTCGAGCGCCTTGCCGATGTCGTGCAGCAAACCGGCTCTGCGCGCCAGCGTGGGGTCGAGCCCCAGCTCCGACGCCATAATGCCGCAGAGATACGCCACCTCAAGAGAGTGGTTCAGCACGTTCTGACCGTAGCTGGTGCGGTAACGCAGCCGTCCCAGCAGCTTGATCAGTTCGGGATGGATTCCGTTCACGCCGGCTTCGATGACGGCGCGTTCACCCTCCTGCTTAATGGTGGCATCCACCTCGCGGCGGGCTTTTTCAATGGTTTCTTCAATGCGGGCAGGATGAATCCGGCCGTCGGAAATCAGGCGTTCCAAAGCGATGCGGGCAACCTCGCGGCGCACCGGCTCAAAGCAGGAAAGCGTGATCGCCTCCGGCGTGTCGTCGATAATCAGGTCCACACCGGTCATCGTTTCAATGGCGCGGATATTGCGTCCCTCCCGGCCGATGATGCGGCCCTTCATATCGTCGTTGGGCAGCGGCACCACAGAAATGGTTGCCTCCGCCACATGGTCGGCGGCACAGCGCTGAATCGCCAGCGAGATGATCTCGCGGGCGTTATTTTCCGCTTCTTCTCTGGCCTGCTGCTCAAACTCGCGTATTTTAACAGCCTTTTCGTGCGTCAACTTGTCCTCAAGGCTTTTCAGCATATATTCCTTGGCCTGCTCTACGGTGAAGCCGGAAATGCGCTCCAGCATATCAAACTGGCTCTTCTTAACAGCCTCCGCTTCGGCAAGCCTTTCATCCGCTTTTTTGTTCTTGGCGTTGATCGCGTTCTCCTTCGACTCAAGCCCTTCCAGCTTTTTGTCCAAGGTTTCTTCCTTCTGCTGAATTCTGCGTTCCTGCCGCTGGACTTCTTTTCTGCGTTCGTTCAGTTCTCTTTCCGATTCCGTTCTTTGCCTGTGAATCTCGTCTTTACCCTCAAGAATCGTTTCCTTTTTCTTCGCTTCAGCCGCTTTGATGGCATCGCTGACGATGCGCTTGGCCTCCTGCTCGGCCGAACCGATCACGGATTCCGCGACTTTCTTTCTATGGCCTATCCCTGCGAAAAAAGCAACTATTCCAAAAATAACAGCGCAGCCGAGCGCTATTATCAAACATAACCATAGGGGAACACTCAAATTACGGACACCTCCTTGCTGTGAATTTTTTCATATTTTTTTGTTTAAATTATTTAGACTGGGTGCGTCAATCCCATAGATGTGCCGTCAGGCGCATCTTATTTCTAATTGTATTACTTTTACTGCCCCTCTGTCAAGAAAATTGATGCGGGAGCCGGACAAAATCGTGAAATATCACGAAGCGGTTCCCTTGACAAGGCCGCCGCCGGGTGGTAGTATGGAGTCAGAATACAGAAAAGCGTTGATAAGAAGATCCGATTCAGTGCTTTGCAGCAGAGAGCGCCCGTCGTCGGCTGAAAGCGGGTGCGGCAAAGGGAATTTGGATTACCGTCTTGGAGCGTGCGCCGAATAACCGTTCCCCGGTTTAAGGTGCGACGGCAGGCACCGTTATCGGCCGCAAGGAGGGCAAAGCCACTTGGCTTGCCGAACCGGGTGGAACCGCGGGATTACAAGTCTCGCCCCAGGAATTTGGGGCGGGGCTTTTTTTATATCCAACGCGCAAAATGGACGTTACCGCCGGAGAAAGAATTCAGCGGCCTTTCGCGGATGAATTCGATCCCCAACAACAATGAACAGATTCAGGAGGAAGCATCATGATTAAAATAGCACTGAAAGACGATGTCAGAGAATACGATTCCGGGATCACCGTCGCGGAAGTGGCGAAATCTCTTGGCGCAGGCCTTTACAAGGCCGCCTGCGCCGGGCGCGTGGACGGCAGAGTCGTCGACCTGCGCACCCCTCTTGCCGAGGACTGTTCCGTCGAAATTCTGACCTTTGCGCAGGAGGAGGGCAAGCAGGCTTACTGGCACACCACCTCTCACATTATGGCGCAGGCCGTGAAACGCCTGTTCCCCGACGCGAAATTTGCCATCGGCCCTTCCATCGAGCGCGGCTTTTACTATGACTTTGACCTGCCCCGCACCCTAACCCCCGAGGATCTGCCGAAAATTGAGGCGGAGATGAAGAAGATCATCAAAGAAAATCTGCCGATCGAGCGGTTCCTGCTCTCCCCCGCCGAAGCAAAGAAGCTGATGGAGGAACAGGAGCAGCCCTACAAGGTGGAGCTAATCGAGGAGCATGCGGGCAAGGGCGAGGACATCTCGTTCTACCGTCAGGGGGAATTCGTCGATCTGTGCGCGGGCCCGCACCTGCTTTCCACCGGCGGCATCAAGGCAGTAAAACTGACTGCCGCAACCTCCGCCTACTGGCGCGGCGATTCCAAGAACAAGGCGCTGCAGCGCGTGTACGGCATCTCGTTCCCCAAGGCAGCGGAGCTGGAGGAATATCTTGCCAAGGTGGAGGAAGCGAAAAAGCGCGACCATAATGTGCTGGGCCGCCAGCTCGAATACTTTACCACCGTCGATTATATCGGCCAGGGCCTGCCGATCATGCTGCCGAAGGGGGCGCGCGTGCTGCAAACCCTCCAGCGCTTTGTGGAGGACACCGAGAAAAAGCGCGGCTATCTGCTCACCAAAACCCCGCTGATGGCAAAGAGCGACCTGTATAAGATCTCTGGCCACTGGGATCACTACCGTGAAGGCATGTTCGTGATGGGCGACGAATCGAAGGACAAAGAAGTATTTGCCCTGCGCCCGATGACCTGCCCGTTCCAGTATCAGGTATTCCTGAACCGCCAGCGCTCCTATCGCGACCTGCCGATGCGCCTGGGTGAAACCTCTACCCTGTTCCGCAACGAGGATTCCGGCGAGATGCACGGCCTGATCCGCGTGCGCCAGTTCACGATCTCGGAAGGTCACCTGATCTGCACCCCCGAACAGCTCGAGGATGAATTCAGAGGCTGCGTGGAGCTCGCCAACTTTATGCTGAAAACCCTCGGACTGGACGAGGACGTCAGCTACCGCTTTTCGCAGTGGGACCCGAACGACCGCGTGAAATACATCGGCACACAGGAGCAGTGGGACGAAGCCCAGGGCGTGATGGAGCGCATTCTGAACCATCTGGGCCTGAACTATTCCATTGGTGTCGGCGAGGCCGCGTTCTACGGCCCGAAGCTCGACATTCAGATCCGCAACGTGCACGGCAAGGAAGATACTCTCATCACCATTCAGATTGATCAGATGCTGGCCGAGAAATTCGGTATGGAATTTGTGGATAAGGACGGTGTGAAGAAGAACCCTTATATCATCCACCGCACTTCTCTCGGCTGCTACGAGCGCACCTTGGCCCTGCTGATTGAAAAGTACGCCGGCGCGCTGCCCATGTGGCTGATGCCCGAGCAGGTTCGTGTTCTGCCGATCAGCGAGCGCCTGCACGACCAGGCCGACGAGATCAAGCGCCGGCTCGAAGAGGCCGGACTCGAGGTCACCTGTGACCACCGCAGCGAGAAGATCGGCTATAAGATCCGCGAAGCGCAGCTCGAAAAGATTCCCTATATGCTTGTCATTGGGGACAAGGAAGTGGAAAACGGCGTTGTGGCTGTTCGCAGCCGCCGCGACGGCGACATCGGCACCATGCCTTTGTCGGATTTCATCGCAAAAGCGGTGGAAGAGGTTCGCAGCAAGGCGAAATAATCTGTTCATTGGCATAATTTGCCATTTATTTCCTTGATATTTCGAGGAAGCCCGGCAGAATTCCCGCCGGGCTTCCTTTTTTATTGCACGCTTATAAAATTATGTAAACCAATAAACAATGCAGCTTTCCACCTTTCATGTGAATAATAGATGGGGAAAACGGAGCAAAAGACCCTGATCCCCCATGTTGTCCACGCTTGTTTGTGGAAAACTCTGTGGAAAGTGTGGAATAAAAAGGATATCCTTCGTTTTCTTAAAAACATTATGTCAAGTAAAGCAAAAAGGGATGAATATTTTCAAAAAACACCTTGAAATCAATATGGGAATATGATAAAATTCAAGAGTTGCAAGATCAATTAAATCAGAATTTGCGGATGTAGTTTAGTGGCAGAACTTCAGCTTCCCAAGCTGACCGTGTGGGTTCGATTCCCATCATCCGCTCCAAGTAAAACCAGCCGCTTTGGCTGGTTTTTTCATATGCTGGGGAATCAAACCCGGGAAAAAGCCGCAAAAGGGAAGCAAACTTTTTAATAGCAAGCGAAAAAACGCCTTTGCCGCGGAACGCGTGTTTCGACCGCTACACCCGATTCCCATCATCCGCTCCAAGTAAAAAGCAGCCGCTTTAGATGGGGCGGCATAGGTAAGTTCCTACTTCTTTAGGATTTGCACAGGATATTTCGTATCCTGTGCCTTTTCCATTGTTACGGCATCAGAGCGATAAAGTTATAGTAAATATCAATCTGCTGTGTGGCATCCTTGCCACGATAAACACTGCGCTCATAGATTTCAATACGCTCAATGAATTCACGGAGGATTTCGGGTGTCAGCTCTTTGATGTCAGTGTATTTCTCTACAATTTTGAGGAATCGTTCTACATTGACGGCTTTTCTGTGTGGCTTTCAATTTCCTTCACCAGCTGTTCCATTCTGACAGTTAGGATATGCTGTTCGTTTTAGCATACGCTCCTGTTCGTATTTCTGGCGCTCGGCATCCGGGTCATAGGGATTTACAAGATTTTCAACAGACTGAGCATGGTCATTCCAGACAGCTGCGCTTTATTCTGAATGCGGTCATAGTCCGCTGTGCTCATGCGCATGGCAAACATTTTGTCTTTTTTCATAGCATACCTCCTGAATTTCTTTTCGTTCCTGTCCCCTCGGAGAGTAGGGGGATACCATAAGGGGGACTGGTCCCCCTTATGAGGCGCACCGTGAGCGAAGCGAGCTTTGTTGCTTCCGCAGAAGCAGCGTGCGCCACTCGGGGGCTTGGGGG
>OBWS01000804.1_pt1 | contig 16492 bp, 14 predicted proteins | sample 1495291 | NCBI WGS metagenome assembly OBWS01 (sample SAMEA2580090, study PRJEB22360) | human gut metagenome | biome: human gut; feature: human-associated habitat; material: faeces | place: Denmark | collected 2008/2010 | reverse complement strand
CCGCCAGAATCGACCTTCCCGCACTGATTGTCAACGGAGGGCCCTCGCTGGGGGGCTGCGACTGGAACGGCAGAGCCGCGGACGCCACAAGCCTTGCGGTAGCGCTGGGCGCTTATCAGGCCGGAAAGATCACACAAGAGGAATTCGAGCGGCTGGAGGACAGAGTTATGCCTACCTGCGGCTCCTGTTCCATGCTGGGTACGGCAAACACCATGAGCTGCGTTGCGGAAGCTCTGGGAATGATTCTGCCGGGTACGTCGACGATTCCCGCCGTTTATTCGGAGCGGCTGCAGGCGGCGCAGAAATCCGGCAAAGCTATAGTCGAGCTGGTTCGGCGGGGAATTGCCTCCAGACAGGTTATGACACAGGCCAGTCTGAGCAACGCGGTGCGCCTTAGTTCAGCGATCGGCGGTTCCACCAACGTTGCGCTGCATCTTCCCGCCGTCGCCTACGAGCTGGAGCTGGAATTCGACATGAAAGAGTTTGACGCTCTGTGCAGAAGCACTCCGCTGCTGGTGAAGCTCAATCCCGCGTCCCCCTATAACATGGTCGATTTTCACCTTGCCGGGGGCGTCCCTGCCGTATTACAGGAGCTGAAGCCTCTTCTGGACTTGAATGTGATGACCTCCGCTGCCCGATCGTTAGCCGATGTTTTGAACGCGTTGCCCTCTTTCGCGCAAACCGATCAGGCCATCATAAAGAGTCTGGAAACACCGTATGCGGGTTCCGGTGGTTTGGCCGTTTTATGGGGAAATCTCGCGCCGGATTCGGCCGTTACAAAACCCGCGGCGATTGCCCCGGATATGCAGGTGTTTCGGGGAAAGGCCCGCTGCTTCGATTCGGAGGCGGACGCTCTGAAAGCGGCTCAGGAAAACCAAATTCAACCCGGCGACGTGATTGTGGTGCGGTATGAGGGGCCCGTCGGAGGGCCCGGTATGCCCGAGCTGTATCTGCTGATGAAGCGGATCGACGGTTTGGGGCTGGCAAAACAAGTCGCGCTGATCACGGACGGCCGTTTTTCCGGCACAAACAGCGGGTGCTTTGTAGGGCATATCTGTCCGGAGGCCGCTGTCGGCGGCCCAATCGCTTTGCTGCGGGACGGAGATTCCGTTGTGATCGATATCCCGCGGCGTTCGATTCATGTGGATCTCAGCGATGAGGAATTGGCGGCCAGAAGAGAAACGTTCCAAAAAGAGGCGCCCTGCCGCATCAAAAGCGGGTATTTGAATAGATACCGAAAACTGGTGGAACCCGCGTGGAAAGGCGCCGTGATCAAACATAGGGATCTGTAAACAGGGGCGAGTCAAAGGCTGAAATGCCGGTGATAGCCAATGAAACAGATCGCAAATTCTGTTTGTCCCATGGCGGCACAGGGGATCAAACAGTCATCTCAAAACACGCGAGGATGGAGCAGAAGATCGAAACTCGCGTGACGAGAGGAGGGGAAATTGCCCGGGTTGACGTAAATCAACCGAAGGGCGAAATGCTTTCAAAAGGGAATCGCGTTGTTTTTCCGGCAGTTCAGTGTGGTGCGTGGTAAATCAGCCGGGGAGCATTCCAACGGTAAAAGCAGAAAAGTTGTAAAGAAAAAAGGAGGGTACTTAATGATCGCATTATTGACTAACCCGATTATGGTAGCGGTTATTGTCATGCTGGTTTTGTGTTTTGTCAAAGTGAACGTTGTTTTTTCACTCATTATTTCTTCCCTGATCGGCGGGCTTTTGTCCGGAATGAGCGTTTCCGATACGATGGGCCTGTTTACGGAAGGTATGGCGGGCAACGGTGAAGCGGCGCTCAGCTATGTGCTGCTGGGAGCCGTTGCCGTAACGATTGAGCGGTGCGGCCTCACGACAAAGCTGTCCGGGAAGATGGGGGGCATCATCAAAGGCAGTAAAATGAAGCTGCTGGCGATTTTGATCTTCATGTCTTTCCTCTCACAGACCTTTATTCCGATCCATATAGCGTTTATGCCGATGATCATTCCCGCCATGCTGGTGCTGATGAACCAAATGAAGCTGGACAGACGCCTCGCTTCCTGTGCGCTGGCGTTTGGCCTCAAGGGAACCTGGGTCACGTTCCCGATCGGATTCGGTTTGATCTTCCACACCATCGTATCTCAGAACATGACAAAGTTCGGCATGCCGATTGCGGTAATGGATGTTTGGCACTACACCTGGTTCCTTGGCTTGAGCACGATTGTCGGCTTTATTGCGGCATATTTCCTCTACAGAAAGCCCAGAGAGTATGTGATGGAGGGCATCGGCGGTGTGCCGGAAGAAATCGTTGCTGAGGATGCCAACGCACCGGGCGAAAAGACCCTGATGAAAACGCAGTGGGCAACGATGATCAGCGTGATTTTGATCGTTGTGGTTCAGCTCGTTTTCGACTCCATGATCCTGGGTGCTCTGGCCGGTTTGCTGCTGTTTTTGCTGCTGGGCGTGGTAAAGATGAAGGATATGGGCGATGTGGTTAATCAGGGCATTGGCATCATGGGCTTTATGGCGTTTGTCATGCTCACGGCAGCCGGGTTCAGCAACGTGCTGAGCAGCAGCGGACAAATTGACGCTCTGGTTCAATCCACCATCAGCGTGGTTGGTACCAACAAGCTCGTCATCGCGATTGTTCTGATTCTCGTAGGCCTTGTACTTACCATCGGTACCGGCTCCTCGTTCGGCACGGTTCCGATTTTGGCGGCGCTGTATGTTCCGTTCGCGCAGGTGATCGGCTTCAGCGTCGGCGCGACCGTCATTTTGATTGTCGGCGCGGCGACGATGGGCGAGGCGGGTTCCCCTGCTTCCGACTCCACCCTGGGGCCGACGGCTGGTCTGAATGCCGACGGGCAGCACGACCATATTCAGGACAGCTGCATCCCGCAGATCATCACCCTTGTCTCGAGCGCTTTGGTCTTTGGCATTGTGGGAGCAATGATTTTCTAAGGAAAAACGGCTCGGGGCAGGCTCATCCATTGCGGATGGGTCTGCCCCGAATACATACTTGAGCTTGCCGTGTGCGGGTCGCACCCGGGTTCGCTTTTTTCCTTCTCTAACTTTTGGGTTGCTCATCTCACGGTAAATGAAAAAGGAAAGCCGGTTTCCCCAATCCCCGAATCAATTGCTTCGCCCGAGCAGCAGCTTTCGGGGAGGGGACACTCCGCCAGAGGCTGTTCCTTTTCAGCTTCCGCTCTCGTCATGCGCGATGGTTTGCCCCCCTACTGAATGACGACCTTCGTATCATTTTTGATGTTGTCATAGAACCATTTTGCGTTGTCCAGCGAGAGACGCACACATCCGTGGGAGGCGGGTTGTCCCAATTTTTCAGCTTCTCCCGCGATCATTTCCCTGTTTTCATCGAAAGGGGGACTGTGGAACAGATAGTTTCCGTAGAACTGCGTCCAGTAATAGGCGCCTTCCTTCAGGCTTTTGTTATAGAACGATTCACCGCGATTCGTAACCGTATAGGTTCCGGTGGGCGTTTCATAGCCTTCCATTCCGGTGGAACAGGGAAAAACCTGAACGACGAGGTCTTTTGCGTCCACAACGGTCACTTTCTGATCTCGTATTGAAACATAGACGGTGAGCGGCTGGGCCGCCTTTGCGTAGGAAACCTGCGCGAAAGCGGGGAAGGTCTCCTGCTCCCTTGCCGCGTTTGAAGCATCGGGGAGATCCGCCGGTGTGATTTTTAGATAATTCTTATTGCACCAGCCGGTTCGGCCGTCCGGCGCTTTCACTTTTACCCAGTCGCCGTCGGCTCCCTCCAGAATGCTGAGTCTGGTTCCTTTTGAAACGGCAAACACAACGTTCTGATCCATTCCGGCGGAAAGCCGAATGTTCAGGCTGTCCAGCGCTTCCCCCTGGTACACCGGTTTTTCCGGCGGAGTTTCTCTGCGCGGGGCTTCCGAGTCCGCCGCCGGGGGCGGTTGGGAAGACGGGGAAGAGGAGGTTGGGGCAACGGCGCTTGAATTCGGCTGCGGGGTGTGAAGCACGTCCACATTTTGCAGCGCGTATCCCGCAGTCAGGCAAGCGGCGGCAGCCAGCAGCAACGCGATCCACTTTTTCGGTTTTCTATTTTGTCTTCTCATCATTCCCGGTTCCTTTAATCAAAATTTCGGCATCTGTCATAAATGCACCTATTTTGCATTTGAGCCCATTATAGTTGGATATGATTTTCTTGTCAAGCATAAGGAGCCCGAAACAGTTTCCCAGTGCGCGGGATCGTCCCCCTTGCGTCCTGTTCCCTGCGGGAGAGAAGGGGAAGATAAAGTCTGCGCAGACCATGGCGCTTGTGGCAGCCGGGACAGGCGAGTCCGGCTGGAACCCGTGCGGCAGAAAAATGCCGGGAGTCACTTCCTTTCGTGGCTCCCGGCTTTTATAGAAATCTGTATTTTTCAAACGGCCCCTTTTATACGGTGCCAACTTCAGAACAATCCTATTTTGAAGCGCACGGGGAATCGTGCGGCGCCGGCCCCAACGGCGGTTTGCTGCCGCTGATCGCCCTTTCGCGCCTCAAAGATGCGCTGCGGGAATCGCAGCTTGAAAAGCGGATGATTTTCAGGTGAATGGATTATAGGGCAAGCGTTTCGTTCATGCTGCCGATGCGGTAGCCTGTTATATCGATCGAAACATAAACAAAGCCCAGGGCTTTGAACTGGTCGGAGATGGTGTGCCGAAGCTCGCGGTCGAGCAGCTTCGGGTACTGCTCCTCCTCCGCCTCAATGCGGGCCAGATTGCCGTGGTGACGCACGCGTACCTGGCGGAATCCCAAGTCCAGCAGGATCTGTTCGGCCTTGTCAATCTGAGAGAGCTTCTCTTCCGTGATCCTTTCGCCGTAGGGAAAGCGGGAGGAAAGGCAGGCAAAGGAGGGCTTGCACCAGGTGGGAAGACACAGCTCCTTCGACAAAGTGCGGATTTCCGCCTTAGAGAGATCACAGTGCCGCAGGGGGCTTTTCACATTCTGCTCCGCCACGGCGATCAGCCCGGGGCGGTAATCGCCGTTGTCGTCCAGATTGGAGCCCTCCACAATTTCGTTCAGACCCAGCCGGTTCGCCACCTCCCGAATTTTTTGGAACAGCTCGGTCTTGCACAGGTAGCACCGGTTCACCGGGTTTTCGGAAAACCCCGAAATGTGCAGTTCTTCCGAATCGACAATGATGTGCTGAATTCCGTTTTGGTCGCAAAAGCGTTTGGCCTCGTTCAGCTCCCGCTGCGGAAAGCTGCAGGAGCGCGCCGTGACGGCCACGGCTTTCTCCCCCAGAGCCTTGTGCGCGGCGGCCAGCAGAAAGGTGGAATCCACGCCGCCGGAAAACGCCACGGCGACGCTTTCCAAAGAACGCAGGTACTGCTCCAGCTTTTCATATTTTGCATGCAGCTCGTCCATGTGTATTCCTCCCACTAATCGGCTTCATTGCGTTTGAGCGCGTCGTATACTTTTTGAATCGGCACCCCGTGCCGCTCCGCGGCGGCCTTGACATCCTCGAATTCACCGTATCTTTTAACAGTCCCGCCATAGGTCACTTTTTTCACCCGGATTTTCCCATAGGGAGTATCTGCGGTTTCATGAACTCTGTCCATCACGGTTCTCTGCACCGGAATTCTGCGGATGCCGATCGTCGAGGTTTCTTCAAATACAATCTGCTCCAACGCCTGCACCAGAGACGCTTCGCATAGGAAAGAGAGCGTGACGGCGGGGCGGCATTTTTTCATATAGATGGGGGTGAAGAATACGTCCAGCGCGCCGGCCTCCAGCAGGCGGCCCATCACGTAGCCGAGCACCTCCCCGGTGGTGTCGTCAATATTGGTTTCGGCCAGAATCACTCCGCTTTGGGGCTCCGGTTTCTCTTTGACCGAAATCGTCTCGCCCAGAATCAGCCGCAGGGTGTTGGGGATTTCCAGATCATACAGACCGGCGCCGTAGCCCACGGCGTGAACCTCCATTTCCGGCTGCGGGCCGTATTCCCCGGCCAGAGCAGCGAGGATTGCCGCGCCGGTGGGGGTGGCCAGCTCCTTTTTGATCCCGTTTGCATAAACCGGTATGCCGCCCTTTTGGATAATCTCCAGCGTAGCCGGAGCCGGCACGGGGATCAGGCCATGCTGGCAGCGCACAAAGCCGGAGCCGACCGGCAGGGGAGAGGCGACGATGCGGCCGGGATTCAGGCTGTCCACACAGATGGCGGTACCGACTATGTCGATAATAGAATCGATGGCACCCACCTCGTGAAAATGGACCTTCTCAATCGGCTTGCCGTGAACCTTCGCTTCCGCCTCCGCCACATAGGAGAATATTTTTTTGGAGAGCTGCTTGACCCGGTCAGACAGCTCGCTGCCGTCGATGATTTCGGTAATATCCTGCAAATTGCGGTGCGGCGCGTGCGTATGTTCGTGTATATGCTTGTGCCCGTATTCATGTTCGTGCTCGTGCAGGTCGTGTTCATGGTGCTCATGATGATCATCATGAGTATGGTTATGGTGCGCTTCCCCGTGCCCAAGCAAAGAGTACACTTCCTCTGTGTGGGAGTGTTTGCCGTCGTGACTCAGGAGGTACTTATGTTTTTTCTTGTGCTTCTTCTTTTTTCTGCCATACTTATCCGGCAGCTTGTTTTTCCCACAGATACAGTAGGCACGATGATGCTTACAGGTGCATCTGGGCAGAGCCTTCTGTTCTGCATCCGATTCCTGATCTGCTCCCGGCACATCTTCCTGGTGAGAGGAGGGGGCTTCCTCCGGAATGACGTCGAAATAAGTGCCTGTAATCCCGTTTTTCTGTTTTTTGTTAATTTCAATCCGGTAGCCGTCCACATGCAGCTTTTCAAGCTCGCGCAGCAGCAGCTCCTTATCCACGCCCAAATCCAGAAACGCGCCGATCGTCATGTTGCCGCTGATGCCCGAAAAGCAGTCCATATACAGAGTTTTCATTCCATTTGCCTCCGTTTCATCGATTCATTTATGCCTGCCGGATCCCCGGCAATATCGTCCATTCTTTTGAAAGCCGGATGGCTTTCAAAAGGCTGTTCCCGCAATGCGCCCTTCAGGTGCGAATTCACCGGGAGGGGCAGCAAACCGCCGGCGGCGATTCCCTGCGCTCCAAAACGCTCTCGTTTAAAGGTTTGTTTGTACAGCGCTGATGTGAAAAGCGGATATAAGAAAAACCACGAAGGAACAAGCTGCATACGGCAGCTAGAACCTTCATGGTCAGATTCATCTTCCAATCCTTTTTTCGCCGTTTTCCGCATGCTTGGGGCGGCCGGAGAATTCGTTCCCCGTGGGATGATTTCCGGATGATCATTGCCGAAAGAAAAGGTGTTTTTTAGGAAGTTTCGTTTTGTGGGTGCGACCAGGCCTGTAAGCCGAGTTCTGTCGTGAACAGTCATCTATCTTGGCCGGGCGTTGCCGCCGCAGCTCAATGCCACCTGTTCGGGACGCGCCGGGCCGACGCATTTGTCCCATTCCGGTGTTGCTCCGAATAGGGTTTACATAGCCGCGCGGTCTCCCGCGCGCTGGTGGGCTCTTACCCCGCCTTTCCAGCCTTACCCGCGCAAAGCGCAGGCGGTATCTCTCTGTTGCACTTTCCCTGGGGTCGCCCCCGGCGGCCGTTAGCCGTTATTCTTGCCCTGTGGAGCTCGGACTTTCCTCGGATAGGCCCTTTCGGGCATTACCCGCGACTGTTCAGCCTGCTCGCATTGCTTATTTTAACGTTTTTTTATTTTGTTGTCAAGCTGTTGTCAGGCTGCAGTCCAAACTCATGCGCATATGGGAGATTTCGCCCTCCAAAAACTCGTCTGAAATCTGTCGGAACTCAGTGCTCTTCACAGAGCGGTTTTGTTCCGCCGCAAATACCAAGACCCGGAGCTTCAAAATTCCGCACAGCCTTTCGACCGTCGGCGCGCGATATCTTTTTAGGATCAGCTCCATGTTGTCCCATTCTTTTTCAAGTTGTGCGAAAAGCGAATTCTCCCCCGCCAGAGCGGGGGAGAAACAATTGTTTTTTTATGGTGCGCATCACACCAGATCGGCTGGGTTGGTTCGTGATCAGCCTGTCTTTCATCTGCCACAGCCGCTGTGAAAGGTCAACATAATAGCGGTGCGGATTTTCAAAGCGGGTAACTTCCTCCCACAGCGTGTCTACCTGCGCGATGCAGTATTCACGGATCTCATGCAGATCGCGCGGCTGCATGATGCATTGCCCGGCCTTGAAGATCTGGGTCATCAGCGGTACCGCGCGAAAGTTCTCCACACGCTTGCGCTTCCAGATGTATTCGGGGTCGAAGATGACATAGGGCATTTTGTCGTCGATCAGCTCGTCGTGCAGCGTGATCACATCGGCAATCGCCTTGCCGCTGTGACGGTCGAACAGGCGCCACAGGCGCTTAAAGCCGGGCGTCGTGATTTTTGCCACGTTTTCGCTGATTTTGATTTTGGGCTCGATGCTGCCGTTTTCCCGTTCTACGGCAACCAGCTTGTACACCCCGCCGAACACCGGCTCCGAGGCCGAGGTGATCATGCGTTCGCCGACGCCGAAGCTGTCGACCTGCGCACCCTGTATCAGCATGTCGCGTATGATGTATTCATCCAGAGAGTTGGAGGCGCAGATGCCGCAATCCTCGAACCCGGCGGCGTCCAGCATCTCGCGCGCCTTGCGGGAGAGGTATGTGATGTCGCCGCTGTCGATGCGGATTCCCGCGGGGCGAAAACCCTTCGGAACCAGCTCTTCGTTAAAGATGCGTATCGCGTTCGGAATGCCGGACTGCAATACATTATAAGTGTCTACCAGCAGAACACACTGGTTGGGGTATTCGCGGGCATACGCGCGGAACGCGTCGAGCTCGGTGTCGAACAGCTGCACCCAGCTGTGCGCCATGGTGCCCATTGCGGGGATGCCGAAATCGCGTTCGCAGATGGTGCAGGCGGTGCCGGCACAGCCGCCGATGTACGCCGCTCTGGCGCCGTACACCGCGCCGTCAAAGCCCTGCGCGCGGCGGGAGCCGAATTCCATCACGGAACGGCCGCTGGCGGCTCGCACAATCCGGTTCGCTTTCGTCGCGATCAGGGTCTGGTGGTTAACGCACAAAAGCACCATGGTTTCGATAAACTGCGCCTGAATCACAGGGCCGCGTACCGTGACAATGGGCTCGCCGGGGAAGATGGGGGTACCCTCCGGAACCGTCCACACATCGCACTCAAAATGAAAATCGGCCAGATAATCGATAAAGGTCTGGTTGAACTTTCCGGTGGAGCGCAGGTATTCCAGATCCTGCGGCGTGAAAGAGAGGTTCTGCAGATATTCCACAAGCTGCTGTACGCCAGCCATAATCGCAAAGCCGCCGCCATCCGGAATTTTTCTGAAAAACATATCAAAATAAACGATTTTGTCCTGAAAACCGTTGGTGAAATAACCGTTGGCCATGGTTATTTCATAAAAATCGGTGAGCATTGTCAGATTCTTGCCAAATGGAGTTTGTGTTGTCTCCTCCAAATCCATACACCTCGTTAGTAGCAATGATTACAGCATAATCTCTTTGCGGTGTTTGTGCATATTATAAATCAGAAAGCAAAGAGGGAACGCTGCGCGGGATTCAAGCTTTTTGCCCGAAATCGGGGCAAGCCCCAAAAACATGTCGGACGCTTTGTTGAATAGTATTATAACAAGAAACCCTTTAAATAACAATGTTTTTTTGACATTCGACAAGGTTGGGGCCATTCCACGGGAAACCAGCAAATTAAACGGATTAATTCTTAAAATTTTGTATGATTTTTGTTGCGTTTTTCGATTTTATCTACTATAATGGAATGTATTCCGGATAGTGGTATTTTTATTTCTTATAATGATACTTTGCTTTCAAAAAAGCGACAGCAATTTTGTACCTTTTTTGTTGAAGAGGGGAAAACTGATTATTATTTTCTGGCCGGTAAAATACGGCCTGAGCAACGGGGAGATGAAAGAATGAGATTACGCAAGCAAGCCCTGGGTAATCGCAATTTGGTAGGTGCCCATGTGGAACTGGCCAGGAAGAACCTGGGCATGAAACAAAAGGAACTTTTGGCTCAGCTGCAGGTGAACGGAATTGACATGAATGCATCAGGCCTTTCTAAACTGGAGGGGCAGATCCGCTACGTAACGGATTTTGAACTGGTGGCTTTATCGAATATTCTGAACGTATCTGTTGACTGGCTGCTCGGTCGTGAAGACTGATTCCGGCGGCATCTTTGCAAGAGAATCGCATCCCGTATTTCTTCGCGGTGTTGCAGGAGTGTTTTTGTTAACCGTGGTGAAATTTGGGCAGTATGGATCGGCAGACAGTGGGTGTTCACTGTCGTTCACCTGCAGGGGGTGGGTTTTTTCTTCGCTGCCGATCCTCTTTTGCGCGGCTTTTGCGAATATAATGGATGTATATGGTTTCTGAATCGCATTGTCAGGGAGGCCGACAGCAGATACAGACTTCCCGCGGGGCTGTTTCCCGTCACGCTCCCCGGCCCCGTACCCGCTCAAGCGTAAAGCCCGAAGATGCGTTGCTTATGTGCACGGCATGAGGAAAAGAGAACAGGAAAATCTGTTTTGCAGACTTCCCTGTGCATGATGAATCCCGAGAGGATCGGGCAGGGCAATTTTTACCCGCATGCCGCGAGCTCCTCCTTTTGCCTGCAACTCAGACAAACTTGTGGTTTTCCCGGCTTGCCCTTGTGACCCATAAATAGAAGCAGCCTCCTCGAAAGGAGACTGCTTCTATTTGGTTAGTGTGTATATAAGAAAACGAACTTCTACCAAACGGAAGGAGTTCGCTTTCTAAATATTATGGTGGACCCGAAGAGGATCGAACTCTCGACCTCCGCGTTGCGAACGCGGCGCTCTCCCAGCTGAGCTACGAGCCCATAGCATTGTAAAATCACGGCGAAAAACGCCGGCGAATTTCAACGCTGTTTATTATATCATGGGGTTTCTATTTTTTCAAGAAGATTTTTCAAAAAGTATGAATTATTTTTTTACCTTGGGTTCCGCCAACTCCGATATCCCTGTTTTGCAAAAACCGTTCATACAGCAAATTTCGCAGTGCGCTGCTCTCGCCTGGCATACGGCCCGGCCGTGCAGTACCAGCCGGTGACAGAAGTCGTTGGATTCCTCCGGCGGCAGCACCGCGCGCAGATCCTTTTCCACCTGCAGGGGAACCTTACTTTTCGTCAGGCCCAGCCGCCCCGCAATGCGGATGCAGTGCGTGTCGGTTACAACGGCGGGCTTATGATAAATATCCCCAACCACCAGATTTGCGGTTTTTCGCCCTACGCCCGGCAGCTTGGTCAGCTCCTCGACTGTGTCGGGGATCACACCGCCGTATTCCTCCGCAAGCTTTCGGCACATGGCAAGAATGTCGCGCGCCTTCGTTTTATACAGCCCGCAGGAACGGATCAGCTCCTCGATTTCCTCCACGTTGGCCTGTGTAAAAGCCTCCAGCGTGGGGAAACGGGCAAACAGGGCCGGCGTTACCAGATTCACCCGCGCGTCGGTACACTGGGCCGAAAGGCGGGTCGAGATCAGAAGCTGGAGCGGGTCGCGGTATTCCAGCGAACAGATGGCATCCGGATATTCTTTTTTCAGCGCTTCCACGGCCAGCTTGGCCAGCTGCTTTTTTGTCATTTTTGGCTCATCCTTTTTGCGGCAGTTTCTTTCATTCTAATACAAAAATCGACAAAAGGAAAGATCATTTTATAGAAATGACCGGATTGCCTTTTGCCGAAATCGCGTGTATAATAAGCGGTAAGAAAACACGAGAGAGGGTTGCCAATGTTCAGTGAAATGATGGATACCATCGGATTTGTTTCCCGTTTCGACAGTGAGGTTGGGGCTGCTATGGAGCAGGAGCTGGGACGCCAGCAGAGAAATCTGGAACTGATTGCTTCTGAAAACATGGTTTCCCCCGCGGTTCTGGCCGCAATGGGGAGCATCCTGACCAATAAGTATGCCGAGGGTTACCCGGGCAAGCGCTACTACGGCGGGTGCCAGTATGTGGACGTTGCGGAAGAGATCGCGCGGGAGCGCGCGTGCCGCCTGTTTGGCGCGGAGCACGCGAATGTGCAGCCCCACTCCGGCGCGCAGGCGAACCTGGCGGTGTATTTTGCGCTGCTCCAGCCCGGCGACACCGTAATGGGTATGAATCTGGCCGAGGGCGGGCACCTGACGCACGGCTCTCCCGTGAATATGTCCGGCAGCTACTACCGTTTTGTTGCCTACGGCGTGGATGCCGAGACCCATCGCATTGATTATGACAAGCTGTACGAGCAGGCGATGGAAGTGAAGCCCAAAATGATCGTGGCGGGCGCTTCGGCCTATCCCCGCGCGCTCGATTTCAAACGCTTCCGCGAAATCTGCGACGCGTGCGGCGCTTACCTGATGGTCGATATGGCGCATATTGCCGGTCTGGTTGCGGCTGGGCTGCACGCAAGCCCGATCGAGTGGGCCGATGTTGTCACCACCACCACGCACAAAACCCTGCGCGGCCCGCGCGGCGGCATGATCCTGTGCAAAGAGAAATATGCCAAGGCGATCGACAAGGCGATCTTCCCGGGCACACAGGGCGGCCCCCTGATGCACATCATCGCGGCCAAGGCGGTTTGCCTTGGGGAAGCGCTTCAGCCCGAGTTCAAAGAGTACCAGCAGCAGATCATCGACAATGCGCAGGCGCTGGCCAACGGCCTGACAAAGCGGGGCTTAAGGCTGGTTTCCGGCGGAACGGACAACCACCTGATGTTGGTCGACCTGAGCGGCGAGGAGCTGACCGGCAAGGAGCTCGAGCACCGGTTGGACGAGGTGTACATCACCGCGAACAAGAATACGGTTCCGAACGAGCAGAGAAGTCCCTTTGTTACCAGCGGCCTGCGCCTTGGCACGCCTGCGGTGACCACCCGCGGCCTGAATACGCAGGATATGGATTTGGTTGCCGAGTGCATCGCAATGGCCGCGCAGAGCTTTGAGGGCAATCAGGACGCGATTCGCGCGAAGGTGGAGAGCATTTGCAGCCGTTACCCGCTGTATCGCTGATCCGGCCAGTTAACCCGATATTTGTCAGAAGCGGCGCAGCCCGAATGCTGCGCCGCTTTTTTGAAAGGATGGATTTCAATTGTCAGTGCCTTTGGCAGAGCGCCTGCGCCCGCAGACGCTCGATGAGGTGGTGGGGCAGCGCCACCTGCTGAACCCGGACAGAGCCCTGCGCCGCATCATCGATTCCGGCGAAATCCCGAATATGATCTTCTACGGGCCGTCCGGCGTGGGGAAAACCACCGTCGCTTCGATCATCGCCCGCAAAACGCAGCGCAAGCTGGTGAAGATGAACGGCACCACCGCATCCACGGCGGATATCCGCGCCGTGGTGGAGTCTCTCGGCACGCTGGAAACGCTCAACGGAGTGCTGCTGTATCTGGATGAAATTCAGTACTTCAATAAAAAGCAGCAGCAGACGCTGCTGGAATTCATTGAAAACGGACAGATCACGCTGATCGCCTCCACGACGGAAAATCCGTATTTTTATGTGTATAACGCGATTTTAAGCCGCAGCACCGTGTTTGAGTTCAAAGCAGTGGATACCGGGGACATTCTGCACGCGGTGGAGCGAGCGTTTGCTCTGCTGGAGCAGGAGCGCGGGGAGAAGATCACACGCGCCGACGGGGTAGACCTGCACATTGCCCAGTCGTGCGGGGGCGATGTGCGCAAGGCGATGAATGCGGTGGAGCTGTGCACGCTTTCGGCCAGGCGCGAGGCGGGCGGCCTTTTGGTGGAGCTGGAGGCCGCGAGCGAGCTGACGCAGAAAAGCGCCGTGCGCTATGATAAGGACGGCGACGAGCATTACGACCTGCTTTCGGCGTTTCAAAAATCCATGCGCGGCTCCGACCCCAACGCCGCGGTGCATTACCTGGCAAGGCTGCTCGAGGCCGGCGATCTGCCGTCCGTTTGCCGCAGGCTGCTGGTGTGCGCCAATGAGGACGTCGGCCTTGCCTGGCCGCAGATCATTCCCATTACAAAGGCCGCGGTGGACACCGCTCTGCAGGTGGGCCTGCCGGAAGCGCGGATTCCGCTTGCGAACGCGGTGATTCTGGTCTGTATGGCGCCGAAATCCAACTCCGCTTATTTGGCGGTAGATGCGGCGCTTGCCGATATTCGCGCGGGCAAATCCGGGCCGATTCCGCGCGGGCTGCAGAATAAGCACTTCGACGGGGCCGATCAGGCGAAGAAGGGGCAGTTTTATCTGTACCCCCACGATTACCCGGATCACTGGGTGGCGCAGCAGTATTTGCCCGATCTTTTGAGCGGGGCGCGGTACTACACCCCGGGCCTGAACAAAAACGAGCAGGCGTTTTTGCAGTACTGGAAAAAAATCGTGGAGGAAAAATAAAAATAAGCTCTTGTATCTTTGCACGCTCGGTGCTATGATATATATAATTTTGGACTCATGTTGGATCCATGGGGAGGGATACTGATTGGATAGTACGATTTTAACTACCTTGTCATACGGAATGTACGCCATTGGCGTAAAGGGTGAAAACGGGCCGTCGGCATGTATTGTGAATACGGTGATTCAGGTTACGAACACGAATCCTCCCGTTATTGCTGTCAGTATGCATCACGATAATTACAGCCACGAATGTATCCGGGAGACCGGAATTTTTTCTGTTTCCATTTTGTCGGAGGATACCCCCGGCACTGTCATCGGTGCGCTGGGCTTCAATTCCGGGAGAAATTCCAACAAGCTGAAAAACATCCGTCACCGCGTTTTGGCGGAGGGGGTTCCCGTCATTAAAGAAAACGCCTGCTGCTGGTTTTTGTGTAAGGTGGTCAGCCGGGTAGAAACCTCCACGCATACGGTGTTTCTGGCCGAGGTGATTGCCGGCAGCGACAAGGTGGTCGGCACGCCGATGACCTACGCGTATTACCATCGGGCGCTCAAGGGCTCCGCTCCCAAAAACGCGCCGACCTACCGTTCCATTGCGGAGAGCAACTCCGGTTCGGACGGCGGAAAGTTCATTTGCAAGGTTTGCGGTTATATTTACAACGATCCCGATGTTCCGTTTGAAGAATTGCCGGAGGATTGGCTTTGCCCCATTTGTGCGGCGCCAAAATCCGCATTTATCAGAAAATAGAAGACCAGATAAGCTCAATTCGATGTGCTTTGCACACCGGGTGGGCTTTTCTTTTGGCCTGCTTTCGGCATTTATTGCTGTTTGCAGCTGATTTGGTAGGCTTTTGACATCCCGTTTCATCAAAGGCCTACTTTTTTGGAGCCGTTTTTCAAAAGACCTTCTTTTGCAACAAAGACATGAAAACAGGGATACCCCGCCGAAGACGGGGAAATACGCGGCTCTTTCTGCAGAGGAATAACGATATTCAGATAAAAGAAAAGGATGATTCAAGCTATGTCAAAACACATCATTCAAACCCATGAAAAGCCGCCGCTGAGGCAGGCGATCCCGCTGAGCGTACAGCACATGTTCGCAATGTTCGGCGCGTCTGTGCTGGTTCCCACGCTGTTTGGGATCAACCCCGCGGTCGTTCTTTTGATGAACGGCGTCGGCACACTGTTTTTCTTTTGGATTACACAAGGAAAATGCCCGGCGTACCTCGGTTCCAGCTTTGCGTTCATCGGCCCGGCCCTCATCGTCATCAACCGGTATAAGGACGCGCCCGGCGGCGGGTTTGCCTATGCGCAGGGCGGCTTTGTCGCGGTTGGCTGCCTGGTGGTGGTTTTGGCACTGGTCATCAAGCGGTTCGGCTCCGACTGGATCGACAAGCTTCTTCCTCCGGCCGCGATGGGCCCGGTCGTCGCGCTGATCGGTCTGGAGCTTTCCGGCACGGCGGCATCCACCGCCGGAATTCTGACGCAGACCAGCTATGTGCCGGTCGAGGGCTCCGCGGGATTGTTTCAGCAGGTGGTTACAGCGGTAGACCCCAAAAACGCCATCGTTTTTCTCGTTACGCTGGGGATTGCGGTGTTCGGCTCCATCCTGTTCCGCAACTTCCTTTCTGTTATTCCCATTCTGATCGCCATCATCGGCGGGTATATTGCGGCTGCGGTTCTCGGTATTGTGAATTTTGAGCCGGTAGAGCAGGCCAGTCTGTTCTCTCTGCCGTATTTTCAGCTCGCGCAGTTCCGGCTGGACGCGGTCGTCACCATGCTGCCGGTTGCGCTGGTGCTGATCTCGGAGCATATCGGCCACCAGATCGTCACCGGCAAGGTGATTGAAAAGGATCTGCTCAAAGACCCGGGCCTGCACCGCTCGCTGATGGGCGACGGCTTTTCCACCATGGCCTCCGGCATGGTGGGCGCGGTGCCCACCACCACCTACGGCGAAAACATCGGCGTGATGGCGATGACCCGCGTATACAGCGTGTGGGTGATCGGCGGCGCGGCGGTGCTTTCGATCGTCAGCTCCTTTATCGGCAAATTCTCAGAGCTGATCGCGACGATCCCCGGCCCGGTCATCGGCGGGCGTTTGTTTTTTTTGTTTGGGAGCCATCCTCC
>OBWS01000803.1_pt1 | contig 16540 bp, 15 predicted proteins | sample 1495291 | NCBI WGS metagenome assembly OBWS01 (sample SAMEA2580090, study PRJEB22360) | human gut metagenome | biome: human gut; feature: human-associated habitat; material: faeces | place: Denmark | collected 2008/2010 | reverse complement strand
CAAGGACGGCCAAAATTTGCCCCCTCTCTTTTTAAAAAACGGAGCCGGTAATGCTCGTCGCTCATTTGAAATTCCATCTTGTTTCCCTCCTCCGAATCCTGAAGGCGTTGGCTGGGTCTGCGCCGGTGTTCCGAAAACCGGCGGTGCTTTTCCGCTCGGCCCGGGATTCTCACCAGCGTGCAGGGTGGGGGCTGCACGCTAGACGCGGGGTTCTGAAACTGCCGTTCAGCTTCTTTTTACTATAGAATATATATCAATCCTTTCCTGATGTAAAGCAATAAATGACACGGAAAGGCTTAAAACGGAAATAAATTTCATTTTCTATTTTCCGCAACTTTGGATGTTTTTCCGCGCTGGAAAATAGAGGGGGTCGGCTCCCGGTTTCCGTCCGCGGCAAATGAAATGCGCGAGTCTGAAAAAAGGATTTTTTGGGGCCGTCCGCGTGTGTTTGGTGCCGCTTTGCACTGATTAAAGCTTCCTGCTTCTGGATATGCTAAAGAAACGGGAGGGATTTGGAATGAGCAAGCGCGTTGCAGCGTTTTTTTCTGTTTTTATGCTCTGCATGTTTCTGCTGCTGATGAACCTGTATCGCATTGCCACGGGCAGTCAGCTTGCCGAAACCGCCGACCGGCAGAGCAGCTACTGGCTGACGGTTTCTTCGGGCCGCGGCACCATTTACGATACAAAACTCAATCCGCTGACGGGAGTGGAGAAGGGGTATACGGCTGTGGTCAACCCCACGCCGGAATCGGCCTCCGCGCTGGAGGCGGTTCTTCCCCGCGCGCGGATGGAAGAGGTCTATACGCTTCTGACGAAGGGAAAGCCGTTTCTGCTGGGTCTGCCCAAGCCCGTTTCAGCGGAGGGGATCGACACCTTTGAAACCAACCGCCGCTATGGTGCGAGCGGACAGATCGCCGCCAATGTGATCGGCTATTTGGATGGAAGCGGCACGGGCGTGGCCGGGATGGAGAAGGCGTATCAGGAATTTTTGTCCAGCGATCAGGGCGAGGTCGCGGTCAACTACCGAGTGGATGCGATTAACCGGATTCTGCCGGGAGAAAACAAACAGGTGATCGATACCTCCAGCAAAAACAAAAAGGGCGTCGTGCTCACGCTGGATGCCGAAATTCAGGCGCTGGCGGAGCGTTCGGCGAAAAAACACCTGAAAAAGGGCGCCGTCGTCGTTACGGAGGTGCCGAGCGGGAAAATTCGCGCAATGGTCAGCCTGCCGGATTTTTCGCCGAATGATCTGCAGTCGGCGCTGAAGAATCCGGATTCCCCGCTTTTGAACCGCGCGATTTCCGCCTACAGCGTCGGCTCGGTGTTTAAGGTTGTCTCTGCGGCGGCGGCACTCGAAAGCGGCGTTTCGCCGGGCACCACCTTTACCTGCACCGGAGGAATCGAGGTGAGCGGGGGCGTGTTCCACTGCTATAACGGAAAGGCGCACGGCACGCTGGATATGCAGGGCGCGATCGCGCAGTCGTGCAATACCTATTTTGTCAGGCTGATGCAGCAGGTGCCGAACGAGACCTTTCTCAGTATGGCAAAGTCGCTCGGCTTTGGCCAGAGCCTGACCCTGGCGCCGGGCTATGCCTCTGCGGCGGGGAGCCTGCCGGAGAAAGACGAGCTCCTGGTGCCGCGCGCGCTGGCGAATTTTTCGTTTGGGCAGGGCGTTTTAACCGCAACGCCGGTGCAGATTGCCGGGCTGATGAACGCGGTAGCCTCGGGCGGGCTGTATACGCCGCCCGGCCTTGTACAGGGGCTGGTGGATGAAAATCTGCGGTATGTGGAGGCGGCAAAGCAGCCGGAAGCCGTGCGGGTGATGTCGCAGGATACGGCGGCGCGGCTGCGGCAGTTTATGGGCGTGGCCGTGGAGGACGGCACGGCGAAAAAGGGCAAGCCGGTGCTCGGCGGAGCCGGGGTGAAAACGGGAACAGCCCAGACCGGGCAGTTTGAAGGCAGCAAAGAGATCGTGCAGGGCTGGTACACGGGATTCTTCCCGCTCGAGAGCCCGCGCTACAGCATTGTGGTGCTCTCGGAGAACGCGCAGGGCGCCAGCGACGGAGCCCCGGTCTTTCAGGAAATTGCGAACGCTCTGATCTCAAAAACCAATTGACAACCGCCGGAATTCGGGAGTATAATAAAAACGATTTTGATAGAAAAAAGGCGTATATGGGAAAGAAGCTGTTTTCGTGTTTCGCAGCAGAGAGAGGGTTCCGCCGGCACAGCCGGTTAGGCTGAAAGACCCTTGCGAGCGGCGGGCGGCAGGCCCCTCCCGCAGCCGCCGGGTGAAGAATCCGGACGTTCCCCGCGTTAAGGGGCTTGAGTGGCGCGGTTTGCGCAATTTGGGTGGTACCACGGGCTTTCTCCGTCCCATTTCGGGCGGTGAAGGTCTGTTTTTTTGTGTTTTCACGGTTTGCCGCGCGCCCATTCCAAATTGCAATCAATTCACTGAAAAAGTGATTTTCTTTCTGTAAACAGGGGGCATCTTCCGCCGCCTTGGGCAGGGAAAGAACGAAAGGCTTTTTCAAGTGGAATTACGATCAGACAGGAGAGTTAAGAATCATGCAGTGGACAGGATTGAACGAGATTCGTGAAAAGTATCTGTCTTTTTTTGAATCGAAAGGACATTTGCGCCTGAAGAGCTTTTCTCTGGTGCCGAACGGAGACAACAGTCTTTTGCTCATCAACTCCGGCATGGCGCCCATGAAAAAGTATTTTACGGGCGAGGTAACGCCCCCCAGAAAACGCGTGACCACCTGCCAGAAGTGCATCCGCACGCCGGATATTGAGCGCGTCGGCATCACCGCGCGCCACGGCACCTATTTTGAGATGCTCGGCAATTTCTCGTTCGGCGATTATTTTAAACACGAGGCCACGGCCTGGGCATGGGAGTTTTGTACCAAGGTGATGGCCCTGCCCGCGGATCGCGTATGGGTCACGATTTATCAGGACGACGACGAGGCATTCGAGATCTGGACGAAAGAGGTCGGCGTTTCTCCCGACCGCATTGTGCGCCTCGGCAAGGAGGATAACTTCTGGGAGCACGGCTCCGGCCCCTGCGGCCCCTGCTCCGAGCTGCATTTTGACCGCGGCGAGCAGTACGGCTGCGGTTCGCCTACCTGCGGCCCCGGCTGCGACTGCGACCGCTATGTGGAGTTCTGGAACCTGGTGTTCACTCAGTTTGACAGCGACGGAAAGGGGACCTACACCCCGCTCGACCACCCGAATATCGATACCGGCATGGGCCTTGAGCGCCTGGCCTGCATCATGCAGGGGGTAGACAACCTCTTCCTGGTGGACACCGTACAGAATATTATGAAGCATGTCGGCCGCATTGCGGGCATTCAGTACGGCGACGACGATAAAAAAGATATTTCCCTGCGCGTGATCACCGACCACATTCGCAGCACCACCTTTATGATCGGCGACGGTGTGATGCCCTCCAACGAGGGCCGCGGCTATGTGCTGCGCCGCCTGCTGCGCCGCGCGGCGCGCCACGGCAAGCTGATCGGCATCAACCGCCCGTTCCTGTTTGAAGTGGCGGAGACCGTGATTGCCGAAAACAAGGGCGCTTATCCCGAGCTGGCGGAAAAACGAGACATGATCGTAAAGCTGATTCACGTGGAGGAAGAGAGCTTTGCCCGCACGATTGATCAGGGCCTGCAGCTTTTGAATCACCTGATGCAGGGGATGGAAGGAAAGGTGTTCTCCGGCGAGGACGCGTTCCGTCTGAACGACACCTACGGTTTCCCGCTCGATCTGACGAAGGAAATCGTCGCGGAGCAGGGCATGACCGTGGACGAGGAGACCTTCCGCCGCTTGATGGCCGAGCAGAAGCAGCGCGCCCGCGCGGCCCGCAAGAACGCGGGCGCGGACGCCTGGGCAGGCGGCGCGAACGGCACGGAAGAGCTGCCCGCCACCGCGTTTGTGGGCTATGAAACAATGCAGAGCGAGGCCGAGGTGCTGGCCGTGATCAAGAACGGCGAGCGCGTGGATTCTGCCGAGGTGGGTGACGAGGCCACTCTGGTGCTGAGCCGGAGCCCGTTCTACGCCGAAAGCGGCGGGCAGGTGGGCGACACCGGCACGATCACCGCACAGGATACCGAATTCACGGTGACCGACACCACAAAGAACCCCAGCGGCATTTTCCTGCACCAGGGCAAAATCACCGCCGGGCGCATTTCGGAGGGCGATACCGTCACCGCGAAGGTGGACGGCGAGCGCCGCGCGGCGATCATGCGCAATCATACGGCGGCCCACCTGCTGCAGGCGGCGCTGCGCCGTGTGCTGGGCGCCCACGTGGAGCAGGCTGGTCAGCTCGTCAATGATGAACATGTGCGCTTTGACTTTACGCATTTCTCCGCGATGACGCCGGAGGAGCTGCAGCAGACCGAAGCGCTGGTCAATCAGGCGATCCTTGAGGGGATTTCTGTGGAGTGCCGCGAAATGCCGATCGAGGAAGCAAAGAAGCTCGGCGCAATGGCGCTGTTCGGCGAAAAGTACGGCGATGTTGTCCGCGTGGTCAGCGCCGGGGACTTCTCCCGTGAGCTGTGCGGCGGCACGCATATCGACAATACCGCAAAGCTCGGTCTGTTCCGCATAGTTTCCGAAAGCTCCGTTGCGGCGGGTGTCCGCCGGATTGAGGGCGTTACCGGAACCGGCGTTCTGGCGCTGCTCTCCCGTCAGGCCGAGCGGATGCAGGAGACTGCCGCGGCGCTCAAGGTGAACAATGTGTCCGAGCTGGTGCAGCGTGCAAAGCAGGTCGCGGCTGAGCTCAAGGAAAAGGATCGCGAGATCGAAAGCCTGACCGGAAAGCTTGCGTCCGTCCGCATCAGCGGCATGCTGGCAAACGCCCGGCCGGTGGGCGGCGTTCGCGTGATGACTGCGGTGCTGCCCGGCACGGGCGCGGATGCACTTCGCGCCATGTGCGACCAGATCAAGAGCCGGCAGGCGGATGTCGTCGCGATTCTGGCAGGCGTGATCGACGGCAAGGCGACCATCGCCGCGACGGCGGGAACCGAAGCGCAGAAGCTCGGCGTACACGCGGGCAAGCTGGTCGGCCAGGTGGCAAAGTTGGCCGGCGGCAACGGCGGCGGCAAGCCCGACCTGGCGATGGCCGGCGCGAAGGATCCCGCAAAGCTGGAAGAAGCGCTCTCCGCGGCGGATGAACTCATCGCCGCAATGCTCAAATAAGCACGGTCGCCAAAAAGCGGGCGCAGCATGGGCTTGCCGTCGTTCCCCGTGCGATTGTTTGCCGACAGGGGTAACAGTAAGCCGCAAGGGCTAGTATGATATCAGCAGGCGCGTTTCTTTCCTCGCCCACAGCCCTGCCGTTTTCGGGCGGCCCGCGCTTTTCACGTTTTTCAAAGACGGCAAAATCAACGGCTAATTCAAAATAAGATCGCATAGGTTTTAATGTTAGGAGGAATTTTCGGTGGATTGTGTGTTCTGCAAAATCGCAAATGGCGAAATTCCCAGCAAAAAAGTGTATGAGGACGATAAAATCCTCGTGTTCCACGACCTGGACCCTCAGGCCCCGGTGCATGTTCTCATTATCCCGAAGCAGCATATTTCCTCCACGTGGGAGATCACGGAGGAGAACAGCGGAATCATCGCCTATGTTTTTGAAAAGGCCCCGCAGCTTGCAAAGCAGCTTGGGTTAGAGGGCGGCTTCCGCCTGGTCAACAACTGCGGCAACGACGGCGGCCAAACCGTGCAGCACCTGCATTTTCATCTGCTGGGCGGCCGGTTTATGGCGTGGCCTCCGGGCTGATGCCCTTCCCTTGAAATTAACAGAAGAAAGGTCTGTAACTAGAATGAGCGCAGAAACATACCAAATCACAATTGCCGGGTGCGAGAGGCAGCTCCCCATTTGCCCGATCGACGAGCATCTCGACATCGCCGGCTTTGTGATGTTCGGCGATATCGAGATCACCGAGCGCGCGGCGGAGGAGCTGCTGGCCCGCTGCCCCGAGCACGATGTGGTCATCACGGCGGAGACAAAGGGAATCCCCCTGTGCTACGAAATGGCGCGCAGAGGCTGCCGCCGCTATGTGGTGGCGCGCAAAAGCGTAAAGGCGGACATGCGCAACTGCATCCATGTCGAGGTGAAATCCATCACAACGGATCACGTGCAAGACCTGTATCTTTCGGAGGACGACTATAAAGATCTTGCCGGAAAGCGCGTTCTGATCGTCGACGACGTGATCAGCACCGGCGAATCCCTCGCCGCGATTGAGAAGCTGGTTCACGAATTCGGCGGCAACGTGGTTGGCCGCGCCTGTGTTCTGGCCGAGGGCGACGCCGCAAAGCGCGACGATATCATCTTCCTCGAGCCGCTTCCCCTGTTTGTGAAGTAATAAAGAATGAAATCGGGAGGGGGTTTCATGCGTCCCTTCGCACTCATTGGCTTTAGCTACCTGCTGGCCCAAACGGCGGCGGTGTATTCAGGTGCGGCGGGCGCCCTTTTCATGGGCTGCGCGTGCGCACTGGCCTTCTGTGTGCTGGCGTGTGTGCGGAAAACCCGATCCCTTCGTACCGTTCAGATGGCGCTGCTCTCGGCAGCGGCGGCGTTCGGCTTGTTTTACGCGTATGCTCAGGCGGCGGTGCTGCCCGCTCAGCAGATGAACGGGCGCGACGCTGTGCTGACGGGTACGGTCTGCGAGCTGCCCGTCAGCGCCTATGGACGGTATTATTATGTCGTCCGGGTGCAGGGCCTTTCCGCCGCTGGCGCGCCGTATGTGGAAAAAATCCGTCTTTCCGCCCAGAACGCGCTGAACGTGGAGCCCTACGACACCATCGAGGGCAAGGCGCATTTTTATACACCCAAGGGCGGGGAAGGATTCGATTCTCCGTCCTACTACGCCTCAAAGGGCATCACGCTGTTTGCGTATCTGTACGAGTACGAGCCGGTCAAAATTACTCCCGCACGGCACAGGCCGCCGTATTTTGCGGCGCTCTCTTTACGGCGCAGCATGACCGGCGCGCTGTACCGCCTGCTGCCCGCGCGGCAGGCCGGGCTTTCCGCCGGGGTGCTGCTGGGCGAACCCTCCGGCATCGGCGAGCAGGTGAAGTCCGATTTTCAGACGACCGGCGTCACGCATATTCTCTCCGTTTCTGGCCTGCACATGACGACCATGGCGCAGTTCTTTCTGCTGCTGCTCGGGCTTCTGCGGTTCCCGCGCAGGGCCGGCGCCGCGGCCGCGATGGCCGGGGTGCTCGGCTTTATGGCGGTGACGGGCTTTGTGCCCTCGGTGCTGCGCAGCGGCATCATGAGCCTGATTTACCTGTTCGGCATCGTGGTGCGCCGCAGGGCGGATTCCCTCAATTCGCTGGGGATCGCCGCGCTTGTGATCTGTACGGCAAACCCCTATGCCGCGGCGGATCTGGGGCTGCTGCTGTCCTTTTCCGCCACGCTCGGCATGATTTTATGCGCCGGGCCGCTCAGTACCCGACTGCGCGCCCTGTATAAAACGGTTCCCGTCGGGCGCGCCTTGCTCGACGGCGTCAATTCCGCCGTGTGTACCACCGTCACGGCCACGGTGTTCACGCTGCCCATTCTGATTCTGTCGTTCGGCACGGTGTCGCTGATTTCGCCGGTGTCGAACGTGCTGCAAATTCTGCCGTCCACCCTGCTGATGGTGTGTGCGGCGCTGGGCGCGGGAATCTATACGGCGGGCCTGCCGTTTCTGGCAATGCCCTTCGCGTTTGGCACGGGGGTGCTTTCCAATTACATGATCGACTGTGCGCGCCTGCTTGCGCAGGTTCCGTGGGCGAGCGTTTCCGCGTCCTACGGCTTTGTGCATCTGTGGCTGGCGGGCTCGCTGCTGCTTGCGGCGGTTCTGATCGTCCGGCCGCCGTCCTATGCGGCGCGGCGGTCGGCGGCACTGCTCAGCGTGATCCTGCTGCTGTGCGGTGTGCTGTCCTACCAGCTTTCGATGCGGTCGGTCACGCGGGTTGCGGTGCTTCAGGAGGGAGACGGACTCTGCGTCGTGCTCACCCACCAGGGGCGCGGCGCGGTGATCGGCTGCGGCGGGTTCGCGTCGTCCACCGCGCGCAATTACCTGCGCGGGCAGGGCGTGCGGCAGCTCGATTATCTGCAAATGGTGGGGGATACCAAGGAGGAAGCTCTGCTTGCGTCGGAGCTGATTTCGTCTTTTCAACCGAAACGGGTGCTGCTGTGGAAAAACGGGCAGGACAATGAGTTCCTGCAAAAACAGCTGCCGAACGCGGAGCAGATCGATTATTTTGATACCAGGGCACAGGCCGAGCTGTGGGGCACGGTTCGGGTGGAGCGATATGCCGGCGGGCTGCAAAGCTATACGGGCATTTTGGTCAATGGCGTCACGTTTCTGCTCGTGTCCGCAGAGTGCCGTGCCGACGCGCTGCCTGATCAGTGGCAGCAGGCGGATTTTGTGATCGCCGACGATCTGCCGCGCGGGGAAAAAGCGCTGTCGCCGTTCGTCACGGTGCTGTCGATGTCGGAGGAAACCGCCGAGGCCAGCCTTGCCCGGCTCGGCGGCGCCGGATTTGTGTCGGTGTCCACCGGGGATGCGGGCCATGTACTGATCGATACCCGCCCGGGAGGAACGCTTGTATTAAGGAGGAACGCCTGATGCCGGAGCTTACGGAAGCCCAGTGGAAAAAAGCCGCCGATCGGTTGGAGCTCAGCGGCCTGTACTTTCTGTATGGAGAAGAAAAATATCTGATTGCCGCCTACTTGAAACGGCTGCTGAAGAAAGCCTCCGAGCAGCCCTTTGCGGATTTTAACGTGCAGCGCTTTTCGGGCGACGGCCTTTCGGCCGACAAGGTAGCCGACGCGGCGGAGGCTCTGCCGATGATGGCGGAGAAAAAGTACATCGTCCTTACCGATCTGGACGTGGAAAAGCTGCCCGCGCGCGAGCTCTCAAAGCTGTACGAGCTGGTGGAAAATCTACCCGAAAGCACGGTGCTGCTCGTGTTTCAGCCCACGCTCGAGATGGATGTGAAAAAATCCACCGCGTGGAAAAAATGGCTCGCCGCGGTCAAAAAGCACGGCACTGTGGTTGAGGTGCGCCCGCGCGAAGGGGCCGAGCTTGAGCGCCTGCTGTGCGCCTACGCGGAAAAGCGCGGCTGCGAGCTTTCGCGGCAGGATGCGGCCTTTTTGATCTCTCAGTGCGGCAAGGAACTGCAAACCCTGTTCCACGAGCTGGAAAAGCTCTGTGCCTATATCGGCAAGGGTGCGATCACCCGCGCGGCGATCGACCGCGTGGCGGTGAAAAATCTGGAGACGACGGTGTTCCTGCTCTCGAAGGCGCTGGTGTCCGCACAGTACGACAGGGCGTATTCCCTGCTCGACCTGCTGTACCAGCAGCGCGAAGAGCCTGTGGCGGTGCTGGCGGTGCTCTCGTCTGCCTATGTGGATCTGTACCGCGTGCGCGCTTGCGTACAGGGCGGCCACCGACCGGCGGAGCTTGCAAACTATTTTCCGTATAAGGGCAAGGAATTCCGCCTGAAAAACGCGGAGCGCGACATGAAAGGCCTTTCGCTGGAAAAACTGAGAGAGAGCCTTGAGGTATTGCTGGAAACTGACATCGGGCTGAAAAGCTCGCGCACCGGGGACCGGATTTTAATGGAAAAGCTGATTGCCCGGCTGCTGCTGATTGCCGAGAAGGAGCGAATCACTTGATTAAACTCAAAGAAGCGGTCATTGTGGAGGGAAAGTATGATAAAATCAAGCTTTCCTCAATCATCGACGGCCTGATCATCGAAACGCGCGGCTTTCGCATTTTTAAAGACGAGCGGCAGATGGCGCTGATCCGCCGCATGGCGGAAACGCGGGGTCTGCTGATTCTGACCGACAGCGATTCCGCAGGCTTTCTCATCCGCCACCACCTGATGAGCGCGATCCCCGCGAAATACATCAAGCACGCCTATATTCCGGATGTTCTGGGCAAGGAGCGCCGAAAGGAAAAAGGCTCCAAAGAGGGCAAGCTGGGTGTGGAGGGGGTCTCGAAGCAGCAGATTTTAGAGGCGCTCGACCGAGCGGGCGTGCTTTGCGAGGAGGAAGCTGTTCCGCAGTGGGAGGCTCCCACGGCGGTGCGGAAAATTGAAAAAGCCGACCTGTTCCGCGACGGCCTGACCGGCGGGGAAAACAGCGCGCGCAACCGCAGGCTGCTGCTCGAACACCTGAGTCTGCCGGAGCACCTTGCGACAAACGCGTTGCTGAAAGTGCTTAACAGCATGATGACGTATGAGGAATACAGCGCCCTTGTCGAAAAACTTTTGAAATAAAGCGAATTTTAGTTGACAAGTCTTTCTCCGGAATGATATAATACTGTTCGTCGAGTCGGCTTTGCGCCTGCTCGGTACTATCATTTTGCAGAAATGCGGCTGTGCTGGAACTGGCAGACAGGCACGTTTGAGGGGCGTGTGAGTTATCTCGTATGGGTTCAAGTCCCATTAGCCGCACCATCAATATTTTTTAAAAAAGTCAATTCCTGATGGAATTGACTTTTTTTGATTTTTATTTTCATCTTCTTCTATTGACATTTCCTCTTATTCGTCATATTATTCATATTAGTATGTAATATATGACGAGGTGATAGAGATGAAAATCCCCAAAGGCCACTATATTTTTGGCACCGTAAAGGTGGGGGAACGCGGGCAGATCATTATTCCGAAGGATGCGCGCGAGGTGTTCGGGATTCAGGCGGGCGATACCCTGCTCGTTCTGGGAGACGAAAAGTGGGGGATCGCTGTGACCAAGGCGGACGTACTGCAAAAGCACGCCGGCGAAATATTTAAGAAGATAGAGGAGACCTCAAATGATGAAGGCGTTTGAGTCCACGAATCTTCCGTTTTTGCGGGAAGATTGCGAGAAGGAATTTGCGCAGCCCATGGGAACCCGTATTTTTGGCAGAGCACAGGAGCTGTATCACGAGCTGGCGGCGCAGGCGGATGACAAAGGGAATCCCGCGATCGCGGAGCACCTGCGCGGCAAGCTGCTCCCGGCAATGGCTTACTACAAGGCGCTGTTGGCGGAGGGCATCCCCAAAAACGACGCGCTGGCCGCCGTCAGGCGTGAAACGCAGAAGGCCGCGCTGATCAAGAAAGAGAGCAGCGCCCGGATGGTGCGCATCCCGTTTGCGTTTTTGGTTTACCGCATGGGCGTAAAATCACACATGCGCATGAATTTCCCGATGGAGGGCTGGGAAACGGAATGGGTGAGCAACAGCGCGAGAGAAATTCACTTTAATCTGCACCGGTGTCTGTATTGGGATTTGTGCCGGCAGCAGGGCTGCCCGGAACTTTGCACGGTTTATTGCGAGAACGATATTACGGCTTTCTCGGGCCTCCTGCCCAAAATCCGTTTTGAGCGCAGCGGAACCCTGGGGGAAGGCGCGGCCTGCTGCGACTTTCATTTCATCAACGGAAAATATGCTTCGCGCGATTGACCGGGGAAACCCGCTGTTCGGCGCCGTGTTCCTTGTTTTTGCGTGTCTTTCTTAACTATTTGAATCGCAGCACATATCATATAATAGAGGAGGGCGATCAAAACCAAATAAAAAGGTGATGATGATGGCCAGTACAGTATTGCAGCTCCAAAAAAACAGCGGTACAAGCATTTTAGATAACAGCAATTTTATCTTTGATCAAATCATCAGCTCGGTCGGGATTCTCAGTTATGATCCGGTGACAGGCGCTGTCACAATTCCTGAGGACGGCCTGTATATTGTCGATTGGTGGGTATCGATCCAGTCAACCTCCGGCGCGCCGGGCACGGCTGTTCAGCTGATTTCGGATAAAGGTCAGGTGTTTGAGAGCAACTCGCCCAATAAAACAGGCAATATAGGCGGAATCGCCGTTCTGAATATCGACGATGCTCCGGTTGCTTTTTCACTGGTGAACATGTCGAACGCAACGCTCTTTTTCTCCGGTATGATTGCATCGAAAGCCAATCTGCGGATTTCTGCCGTCGACAGCGGCGGCGGCGCGGCGGACAACAGCCGCTGCTTCGCGTTGGATCAGTTCGCCCATGTTCTAGAACAGATCGTAACGCTCTACCCGGGCGCATCGGTCAGCCTGTTTTCCAACAGGCTTGCGACGATCACCGGGCCGATCAATTCCCTGTATCGATCGCCTGACGCCGGGAGCGTCCCCATGCTGCTGCTGGGGGATGAGCCGGTCGCTTTCAGTATCGATAAAATAACGGTTCTCTATTTTCCGGACAGCGTTTACGACAGCTCCATTACCTATTTGACTCCTCCCGATCCGTTCCCGCAGAACTGCGACACGGATCAGATCAAGAACATTCATGATTATGTTGCGGTGGGCGACAGCATTTCGTTTACGACCGGACCCACCACAAGCGCTTCCGGCGATATTACGATCAATGAGTACGGCATTCTGGTGTTTGCGGACACGACCTCTATGATGCTTGTCGTGACCCCGCAGATTTTCTCGATCCAGAAGGTAACCGGCGCGGCGCGCATAGATCATTCGATCTCCATTTCGGCAAGATGAGTGACAGCAGAAAAGAATCGTATCAGGTATTTCCATGCGTATTTGTTCAGTAAGCGAAGTCTTAGGCTTCGCTTACTTTTCTATTTCACACTGATCGTAACGGGCACAAAGCAAGAGGATACCCTGCATTAGGGCATCCTCTGATTTTATATCTGGATATTATTGACAACTTGGAACACAAGATGTATAATTATCTTGCGTTCCAAGTTAGGAGGTGGTCATTTGGGGGAACGTAAGAAGCCGGGGCCTCATCCAGAGAAGCCTTTGGAGCATGACCTGAAAGTCAGGGTTGATCATGAAACTTTGGACAAAGTGGAATTTTGTATGAGAGAATTGAAGATGACCCGTTCAGAGGTTTTGCGAAAAGGCATTGATACTTTGTATGACCGGCTCCAGAAAAAATGAAGGGAAGCGGCGCACACTCATCAAAGCAATCGCCACTTCCCACACAACCGACAGCTGCCATAAGGCAAATGCAGCGTAAATAGTATAACATGCGCCGCAGCTCCTTTCAAGCACTGTCGGGAATATCAGGAAAGGCGGGCGATGTGAATTTACTTGACTTTTGTAGCTACACAACCTATAATGGTACTGTCGCTACAAAAGGAGGCGAGACTATCAGCGAACCCAAGAAGACGGGGCGGCCAACGGACAATCCAAAAGATACGATGTTCCGAGTTCGGCTGGATGATAAGAGTGTACAACAACTGGAGGAATCCGCCGAATCGCTGAAAATCAGCAAATCAGAAGTCGTGCGAAAAGGGATTGAACTTGTGCATAAAAGCCTCAAAAAATGAAAGGAAGCGGCGCTCACTCTCCAAAGCAAATCGCCACTTCCCACCCAACCGACAGATGCCATAAGGCAAATGCAGCGTAAATAGTATAGCATGCGCCGCACTTCCTTTCAAGCACTGTCGAAAAACATCTTGAAAAGGAGTATGTTTATGATCATTCGGCAGCTGAAAGAAAGTCAATATGAAACCCTTCGCAGCTCCTTACTGCAAAATGCGCAGGCCGAACCGCTCAGCGCAAGCTATGTTGTCAGCATGACGGTGGATGGTGTAGAATATGCGGTAAGGCTGCAGCCGGAGCGGCATCACAAAATAGCGGTTTTGCAGGCTCTGCGAATTGTAAGGCGTGAGAACGGCCCGGGCTTTGAGCTGATCACCCAAAACAGCCTGCTTTCCTCATTGATGGAGCTTCTCATTCACCAAAGAGCGGGAGAAGGCCGGCTGTCCCTTGTGGAAAACATTCACATGTTGTGATACTGAAAGTGGGAAAGGAGCACAGGCGATATGCTGAGCATGAAAGAGCGAATGATTCGGGGGATGCCGTACCGCGGCGATGAAGAGCTGAGGGAAGACATGCGCAAAATCAGAAGATTGCTGCGGACATACAACAACACCGGGGAGGATGAATTCGAGTACCGCACGCAGCTTCTCAAAGAAATGCTTGGGTCGATTGGGGAACATATTTACATCGAGCCGAACTTTCGCTGTGATTACGGCAGCAATATTACCATCGGGAACCATTTTTACGCGAACTTCGACTGCGTGATTTTGGATGTTTGCCCCGTGACGATCGGCAATCACGTTTTGCTCGGGCCGCAGGTCGGCATCTATACGCCCGCGCACCCCATCGATGCAAGGGTGAGGGCAGATATGCTGGAATACGGCAGTCCCGTCGCCATCGGGGACGATGTGTGGATCGGCGGGCACGCGGTGATCAACGGCGGCGTCGAGATCGGCAGCGGCAGCATTATCGGCTCAGGGTCGGTGGTCACAAAATCGATCCCCGCCGGGGTGATCGCCGCCGGGAATCCCTGCCGGGTGATTCGGGAAATCACGCAGGAGGACGCGGCCTATTGGGAGCAACAAAGAGCGGAGCTCGAGCGGGAGATGGCTCTGCCGCGTTAATGGAATACAGGGGAAGCCCCCATCTCTGCCGGAGAAATCCGGCGGCGATGGGGGCTTTTTTGATTTTCCTTTCCGTCGAAACGGAGCGCCGCGCGGCAGGGCGTTTCGCACCGCCTTCGCCCTTCTATAACCCCAACGGAGTGACGTGTTTTCACCCCGTTTGCAGAGCATTTTTTCAGAAGAGGAAAGAAGCGCGTTGATAATAATGAATATTATCATTTTATTTTTGGGCGATAAGTTTGGTTCTATTTGCGTTGCGCTTGCAATTGACACCGGAAATGGGCTCCCTGTATAATAAAACTGTTAATCATTGGAATGTCGATTTTTGTCGAAAAGAAAATATCAGGTTCGCCGGAACAGGTTTTTACACATGGTATGGCGAATCCGTCTGCCGATATGCCTCATTACAACCACCTTTGAAAGGAAAGACTCGCATGATCAAATTAAGGAAAACGTCAAGACACAAGCCGCAAAGCCCCGGCACCTTCGGTAAGCTGCCGATGATTCGCAGAATCGGGTTCCAGCTCGCTTTGTTTGCGACCTGTGCCATTCTTATTGTGGGCAGTGTGTCGGTGCTCTACATGTCGGCCAGCAATCGAGGCGTCATCAATCAGATCAATACCGAAAGAAGCCAGATGGCGCTTACCACCATGAATTCCATCCTGAAAGACTACGAAATAAAATCCGCCTCTGCGGCCAAAAGCCTTGCGGCCGACGCCGGGGTGATCCTTGCGGTGCAGCAGGGCAATGCCGCCGCCGTGAAAACGGAGGTCAGCCGGTTTGTAAAAGAAATGGCCGCTGATGTGGACTTTGTGACGATCACCAACCGCCAGGGGAGTGTGATCGCGCGCACCCTCGACGATAAAGCGGGCGATTCGGTGGCAGGCCAGGCCAACATTGCAAGGGCGCTCAAGGGAGAAACCGCGACGGTCACCGAGACCGGCGCGGATATTCCGCTCGCCATTCGCACCGGCACGCCCGTCAAGGACTCCTCGGGCAATGTTATCGGTGCCGTATCAGCCGGGTATTCTCTGGTGAATGCCAAATTCGTAGACGAAATGAAAAGCATGACGGGCAACGAGTTCACTGTTTTTGTGGGGGACGAGCGCGTCAATACCACAATCATCAGCAACGGCCAGCGTGTCGTCGGCACCAGGCTGGATCAGAAGATCGCCAAAACCGTGCTGGAGGAAAAGACGCAGTATTTCGGCTCCGCCGACATTCTGGGCGTTCCTTACGCGACCGCCTACCAGCCGATTGTGGATTCCGGCAATCGGGCGATCGGCATTTATTTTGCCGGCCTTTCCCTGGTGGAATCCAACGCGGCAATGCGAAACGCCACGGCAATCTCCGTTGTGCTGGTGCTTGTGCTGGTGCTGCTGGCCATCACGCTTCTGGTGCTGTTTGTCAGGCGCACCATTTCGCGTCCGCTGGACCAAATGGCCGAGGTTGCGACGCAGCTTTCGCAGGGGAACCTGAACCTTGCGCTGGAATACCGCGCGAAGAATGAGCTGGGAATGCTGGCGGATGCGCTGCGGTCGACCGTTTCCTCTCTGCAAAGCTACATTCAGGATATTTCGGAGAAGCTTCACCAAATGGCGCAGGGGGATATGCGCGTGCGGGTGGATTTGGACTATGCGGGTGATTTCACGCCGATCCGGGAGGCTCTGGTGCAGATTTCAGGCTCGCTGAATCACACACTTTCCCAGATCGATATTGCGTCGCAGCAGGTGAATACCGGGGCCGAGCAGGTGTCTGCCGCAGCGCAGGCTTTGGCCGCGGGCGCTTCCGAGCAGGCGGCCACCGTGCAGGAGCTCACAGCCTCTATCGCGACCGTTGATCAGCAGGCGGAGGCCAACGTGCAGAACGTGCGGAAGGCCACGGAATACGTGGAGCAGGCCGCCGCCGGAATTTTGCAGAGCAATGAAGAGATGCACAAGCTGACCCGTGCAATGGATGAAATCCGCGAGTCGTCGGAGCAGATTTCGAGCATCACCAAGGTGATTGAGGATATCGCGCTCCAGACGAATATTCTCGCCCTGAACGCGGCGATCGAGGCCGCGCGGGCCGGTACGGCGGGGCAGGGGTTTGCCGCGGGGGGGGGCGGCTGAACCACA
>OBWS01000798.1_pt1 | contig 16585 bp, 10 predicted proteins | sample 1495291 | NCBI WGS metagenome assembly OBWS01 (sample SAMEA2580090, study PRJEB22360) | human gut metagenome | biome: human gut; feature: human-associated habitat; material: faeces | place: Denmark | collected 2008/2010 | reverse complement strand
TACCTTCCTAGACCCGACCCTAAACAAGCAAGCCACCACCGCTCCGCTACCGGCCACCACTAACGAGCTAGAAGGCGCTATAAACGCCGCCATCAAATCCCTGATCTACAACCACAGAGGCCTATCCGAGCCCCACATGAAAAAAGCAGCCCAATGGTGGTGCTACCAACACAGCGAACACCCACTCAAACCCCACCAACTAATCCAGCCCCACCACCTAAAACCCGACCCCAAACCAGCAGCCAAACAAGTAAAACCAGGCCCGAAACTATGGGACAGAGCCATCGACCAAGACCCCAAATACCAAGACGGATCCCTACACATCCGCAAAGGCTGGGCAGGACACTAAACCACCCCAACACGCCCGGCAAAAGACACACAAAATGTTACTTAGCCCGACATTAACCAAAAAATTATCTGGCTCCTAGACTGGGAACGTCCTAGGAGCCAGATGATTTCTTTTCAGTTATTGAAGCCAATCAACCAGGTAACGACTGGATTCTTTTTTGAGGAGCCGCGTCCTCGTCCCTAAGGACGCGACCCTCTTTGGGACCGTTAGGTTTAGAAAACGCAAGTTACCCAACGGAGTATGCGGGCAGCTTCAACTCGTAGAGAGAAGCTGACATGAACGAGGTAAGCCAGAACTGCACGGTGGGGCGGATCTGCTTGCCCTTCATATCGGGGGTTAAAGTCAAAGTCTCACCGGTTCCGACCTGCTTACCGTTTTGGTCTTTCCAGATCACGTCACTGAAACGCTCCACCGAATCGGAGTTACCCTGCAAGCTAACCTTCGCGATTAGTTTGTCGCCCTGGCGGATGACCTGATCCTGATCGAATCCGTAGTATTCCAGTTTCAGCGGTTCAGAGATCGAGGTGCCGACCGGGTTGGTGACCTTCAAGCGGAAGCGCAAGGACTCGGCCTCAGCGCGATTAGCAATCGGAGCCGACCGCAGCAGTCCCCACTTGTCTTCAGTGCGAGCACCAGGGGCGTAGTCCAGATCGTTGGCAGTTCCATAGAAGCTATGATCAGCAGGAACCCGGAACTTATCTTTCACGTCCTCCCAAGTCTTACCGGCATCCTTGGAGCGCTGCCACTGGTATTTCATACCGGTCGAACCCTGCACGGTGATCTTAGCCGGTTCAGCGTATCCACCCTGGGCTACTCGGGGAGCGGCATTTACCTTGATCTGGGGAGCCATCTCGGAAGAGGAGATCATCGGATCGAACAGTTTGACGGTGTAGGTGTAGGAGGAACGAGTCGCACCCTTAACCCCGGAAACGCTCACTTTGTAGTCGCGCGAACCATCGGTGCCCACCGGAAGATCGGTAATCTTCGGCATCTTGATTAACAGGGTGCTGTAGTAGTTCCAGGTTCCCGGGCCTTTGCCATTGAGCTTGTTGTTCAAAATGGTGGTGGGAACTTCCGCGCCATTCGGGCCGGTCACTCGCACCCGGGCACCCGACAGGTCGGGACGCTCCGACCTGCTTTCGCCGCGGAAGGAGATGCTCCAACGTTCTACATCCTCGCGGTCATCGCGATTAGTGGTCAGCAGCTGGTAGGGGAAGTATCCCGCTGACGGCCAAGTCATAACTTCCGGCTTGTAGGCGGCTTCATTGATGATCTGCTTGTTATTGAAGTCCGGAGTGCTTACCAGCCGATCTCCGGTGACTACAATCGCGTTATAACCATTTACGTTTCCGTAAGAAGTGGTGGACAAGGTGGGATCCATCAAAGCAATGCGGTGTCCCAAGCGGTCGTTAGTGCCAACCTTCGTCATCGTGGAACCACCCAGGCTGGAAGGATCGATGAAGTACCACAGAATCTGTTCGGCCGGAGTTTGCCCCGCGCTATCGGAAAGGTTAGAAATGGCTGCGCCCTGTTGAGCTTTAAAGCTAAAGCATTTGGAGTCGTTTTGTACGGTGTGCGAAAGACGCCCATTGGCAGCCATATTGAGGGCGGCCTGCTGAGTGTAATCTTGCAGCGGAGAAGTAGTATCCATCTTGACCGCTTCAGCTCCGTTGAGGCCGCGGAAGTAGTTAAGGGCGCGAGCTACCGAGTTAGCGGTGGTGGGGTTGACCACGCCGGCGCGGCAGTTTTTGTGGTCCGCACCGTTGTTAGGGCTTTCGGGGTAGTCAGTATCGGCAATATCGCTTAGGTAACGGGTGCGAACCTCTTCACGGTTGTTGGTGTTGATCGCGTTAGCAGTCACTGCGTTGGAGGCAGCGGAAGCAGTACCGGTAAAGAAAGTAGCCGCATCGGCCAGATTTACACCGGCAGCGACAACCCCAGCTACTAGAACACCTGCAACCAGAGTCTTGGCGTGTTCTTTCCACGTTTTCATCGTAGATCCCGTTCCTTGCGTTTTCCTCTTATGGAAACCAAATCCTTCGATTTCCGTGAACGTCACGATCCTTCGCTTCGTTCATTAACTATTATCCACGAAAACGAACATGAAGAAAGCGAATAATGTTTGAAAATGAAAGTTTTACACCTGGTAGGTTATTTTCGCGAATACTTACCAACCATAAAGTAGGTCTGACCTGGCCTATTAGAATGTTTTCAGGATTATCTAACGATAGTAGCACCTTGGATGTAAATTGTGAGTTCTCTCACCCCTAATTTTGACCATTTGAATGAGTTAATGTTCAGTTCTACTTAAAACTTGCTTTCACCTGCGTATATAAACTCTCGATTGCGTTTTTCTCATGAAAACTAGAAAAAGCACAAATTTTTCATTGCGTCATTTTTGAACCTGATTTTTAACTCACCAACCATTGAGTTTTTACTCATTTAGCAAATCTAACAAGGAATACTAGAAACATTTGAGCCTGCTCATGTTTGAACAATGTTGATACAACACTTCTCCCGGGTTGTATTGGTTTTTCCTAACGGACGACCTCATTAACTAGTCAGCCCTCGCGGACGGCTCCAACCACCTGGCCGAGATAGCTCATTTGTTAGCCTTTCAAGTTTGCGAGATATATATAAGGTATAAAGGTAGATCGTTAACCCAAGGGAAGAGGAAGTCTTGAGCGCTAAGAAACTGGTAATCGTCGAATCTCCAGCTAAGGCTCGCACTATCAGCGGGTACCTGGGCGCTGACTACCAGGTAGAAGCCTCGGTGGGGCATATCCGGGACTTGCCGCAGCCATCTGCCCTACCCGAAAAGCTCAAACAGTCCGGATACAAAAAGTTCGCGGTAGATGTGGACAACAACTTCCAGCCCTACTATGTGGTTAACCCCGATAAGAAAAAAACCGTAGCGGGACTACGTAAGGATCTAGCAAAAGCCGAAGAGCTCTACCTCGCCACCGATGAAGACCGCGAGGGCGAGGCGATTGCTTGGCACCTGCTGGAAGTATTAAAACCCAAGGTTCCAGTAAAACGGATGGTATTCCATGAGATTACCCGAGAAGCCATTGATCGCGCCCTGGAAAACACCCGTGATATTGACACTGACCTGGTAGAAGCCCAAGAAACCCGCCGGATTCTAGATCGCCTCTACGGGTACGAGGTTTCTCCGATTCTATGGCGCAAAGTTGCCCGGCACCTGTCAGCTGGACGGGTACAGTCAGTGGCCACTCGCCTGGTGGTGCAACGCGAGCGGGAACGGATCGCTTTCATTCCCGCCAACTACTTTGATCTAAACGCCACCTTCAAAGCTGATGGCGGGGACTTTAATGCCCGTGCCTTGGAAATGGATGGAGTGCGTTTTGCCGTTGGCCGGGACTTCGATGACCGCGGCCAGTTAAAACGCGAAGCCACAGTGATGGATGAAAAGCTGTGGGAAAAACTGGTACAAGCCTTAGGGGAAAAGGCTCACTGCCAGGTGACATCAGTAGAATCCAAACCCTATACGCGCCGGCCTGCCCCGCCTTTTACTACCTCTACCCTGCAGCAAGAGGCAGGAAGAAAACTACGCATGTCTTCGCGGCAAACCATGGCGCTCGCGCAATATCTGTACGAGAACGGCTACATCACCTATATGCGTACCGACTCGACCGCGCTGTCTAGCCAAGCTATCTCGGCGGCGCGGCGCCAGGCCACGGATCTATATGGGGCAGACGCTGTCCCCGAAAAACCCCGCTTTTACGCGAAGAAAGCCAAAGGGGCACAAGAAGCCCACGAAGCAATCCGGCCCGCCGGTGATAACTTCCGCACCCCCGATCAGGTGCACTCCGCCCTCACCGCGCAACAAGCCGCGCTATATGAACTGATTTGGAAACGCACCCTGGCCTCACAAATGAATGATGCGCGCGGCACTACCGATACCGTGCGCCTTAGCGCTCAGATCCAGGTAGAGGGCGAAGCCCACGAACTGGTATTTACTGCTTCGGGAACCGTGATCACCTTCCGCGGTTTCCTGGCCGCCTATGAAGAGGGTAAAGACAAATCCCGCTACGCCAGCAGCGACAGTTCCACGGCGCTGCCGAAACTAAACGAAGGGCAAGAAGTAGCGTTTAGCGAGGTAGACAGGGACAAGGCAGCGCACGTAACCAGCCCGCCTCCGCGCTATACCGAAGCCTCCTTGGTGAAAACCTTAGAAGAAAAGGGAGTAGGGCGTCCCTCCACCTATGCCTCCACAATCGGGGTAATTATTGAACGCGGGTATGTGCGCCGCGCCGGGCAGGCTCTGATTCCCTCTTGGCAGGCCTTTTCCGTGGTTCGCCTGCTAGAAGAGAACCTGGCATCTCTGGTGGATTATGATTTCACCGCCACAATGGAAGGCGATTTGGATCAGATTGCCGCCGGGCAACGGGACGGCAAAGAACTATTGGCACACTTTTATTTCGGGGGCGGAACTGGCGGAGAGTTTTGGACTCGCGGCCTCAAAGATACGGTGGAGGGTCTAGGCGACATTGATGCCCGCGCCCTGAACTCTATCGAAGTGCTACCCGGGGTAAACGTACGGGTAGGTCGCTATGGCCCTTATTTAGAGGACGCAGAGGGCAAGCGCGCCTCGGTACCTGAAGAGCTAGCTCCCGACGAGATAAATGCCGAAAAGGTAAAAGAACTGTTCACGATTTCGGCTGATACCGGTCGGGAACTGGGCAATGATCGCGAAAACGGGAACCTGATTTTAGTGAAGAACGGACGCTACGGCCCCTACTTTACCGAAGTACTCCCCGAGGACGCCCCTAAGGGGACTAAACCCCGCACGGCCTCCCTATTTAAAACTATGTCGATTGAGAGCGTCAGTTTGGATGATGCCTTGAAACTGCTTTCGCTGCCGCGCGTGGTGGGTAAGGATCCCGAAAGCGGAGTCGATATTACCGCGCAAAACGGCAGGTACGGCCCGTATTTGAAGAAAGGGACGGATTCGCGCTCCCTAGAGACGGAAGACCAGATTTTCTCCATCACTTTGGAGCAGGCTTTAGAGATTTACGCCCAACCGAAAACCCGCAGAGGTCGCACCGCGAAACCGCCCTTAAAAGAGCTGGGAACCGATCCTAACTCGGGTAAACCGGTAGTAATTAAGGATGGGCGTTTTGGCCCCTATATTACGGACGGCACCACCAATGTGACCGTGCCCCGCGCTAGCACTATCGAAGATATTGACGCTGATCAAGCTTATACTTTACTGGCAGAAAAGCGGGCGAAAGGGCCGGCGAAGAAACGCGGGACTCGCAAAGCTACTAAGAAAACCGCTGCGAAGAAGACCACGAAGAAAACTGCAGCCAAGAAAACTACCACCAAGCGGGCGACCGCCAAGAAAACCACTGCTAAAACCACTAAGCAGTCGGCAGCGAAAAAGTAGGTAATACTCTTGCTGCTATTGCGGTACATCTCAGGTTGCTAATTAGGTGTCTGTCAGGACGTAATCCGACCGCAGGCTGGTTTACCACCGGGATCGCTAACCGTTAGCGGGCTTTAAATAGCCACCGGGATATGTGCGCAGTAGGACGCGAAGCTGCTCCCCCAAGGGACTTACTGAAGTCTAGTAGGTGGTGTGGTCGGCCTGGCGCATAGTGAAACCACGGCCAGTCTTAGAGTTCCAGCAGTTAACGCCGGTGTATTTACCCACTTCACAGGCATAGTCACCGTTATAGTAGACGGTGCCATAAGTGGCTTGGGTCTGGGGATCACCACCAGCATCATCGGTATCGCAGTAGCTGCTAGTTCCGCTGCTATCTACTTCGCTAACCCAATCTCCATCGCAGCCCTGTTCCCATTGCCGCTGGTAAATTTCACAAGAGACCCCATCGCCTCTCATCATGCAGCCAATATTTCGGGTAGGGGTGAAAAACCCATGACCTTCGTAGACCGCTCCGGCGGGGATCGGTTTGCCAGTTTCGACAGGAGTTTCCGTAGTGGTAACCGTGGTTTCCATTACCGTAGCGGTTCGAGTGGAATCACTTTGGGACTCACTGGCGCTCGCTTGTCCTTTGTTGTCCCCCCGGGAAGAAACAATCCAGGTACCCACAATTGCCAAGCCGATTAACGCCAATACGAGCAGTACCGTCAATACAATAATCCCCCAGCTGCGCCGGGATTTTTCCGGTTGCGAACTCTCCCCTGCCGGATTTTGGTAGGCCGGGAAAGGGGAATAGGTAGCCGGCGGCGCACTCATCATTGGTTGGCGGGGTGGCTCCGGGTAGGCGGGCTCCGCATACGCCGGAGAAGCATAAGCGGGAGGCATGGCCGCGGGGGCCGCCATCGGAGTCGCCATCACTGTCGGATAATCCTCAGCTGTTTGCCCAGAAGAACCGGGATTTTCTACCGGCAAGCTTCCCAGGCGGGTAGCATCATCGTCATTTTCTTCGTCACTGCCGGGGATTTGGGGCGACTGTGCGCTTTCGTTGGGAATTTCGGGGCTATCTCCCGCTGCCTCCGCGTCCGCACTGGCCACCGGGCTTTCTGTTATCTCTGCGGTTTTGGCTTCTGCGCCCTCAGCAACCGGGTTTGTTTCCTCTAGCTGCCCAGTCTCCGCTGCTTGGCCGGTAGTTTTGATTTTCTCGGTAGCTGCCGCTTCGCTTTCCGAATCGGTAGGGGGAGCAAAGGCTAGGGTCGCAGAGTCTGTGGAGCCAGGTTTCATCTCTTCCTGGTCGCCGCCCGGATGGCTATCTTTTTCGCCGGAAGCTGCCTCCGGGTTCTCTTCGCTGCCTTTCGCTAGCGCTTCGGTGCCAGAAAGGCCGTCTCTACGTGCAGCCACCACTGCTTTTACGCGGTCATCGCCTACGTTTTCCAACCAATCAAGCAGATCCGGATAGGCATTCGGGTTCGCCGCGACTTCCGCATAAACCTCGGGATGTTGCGCAGATATCTCGAACAGTTCATTAGCGTTAGTTTCCGGAGCTAACGCGCGCTCGCGCAATTCCTTTAAATCATCACTATCAGTCATGGCTTACCTTTGAGGTTGGGACAACACTGTTCTTATTCTAACTGGCAAGGCTCGTCCGTGGCTCAAATCTGTAAAAACCAGTCTGGTAGAAAACTCCTGCTACCAACTACTGATGAAAGTGAAACCACAGCGCACCTAAGTTACCAGCGTCCTCAAGCAGGCCGGAAAGAAAATTGTTCAAACCCCAAAGAGTCGATTTCCTTAGCCCAGGTTTTTACTTGGCTATCCCAGCCTTGAGCCTCGGCCTTAAAATCTGGGGACGCTCCCAGCTCGCGTGCCTGTTGTAGGGCAAAGTTTTTGACTCCTCGCGCCGCTAAATCTCGCGCTAACTCCACCACTTTTCCGGGGTGTCCAGGGTAAACAGTTAGGCGTACCTCGTAGTCGATGCCGCTGGCCAACACGGCATCTAGACAGGTAAAAGCCTTATCTGCGCCCGCTACCCCGGTGACTTGGCGGTAGTCAGTGGGCAAGGCTTTAATATCTAGCCCCACCCAATCGAGCAAACCTGCCGCCAACATTGCTTGCAGGCGCGTCGGATAAGCGCCCGCCGCGTGCAACCCCACCTGGAAACCCTGCGCCTTCACCCAGTGGGCAGCGGGAATCACCGCTGCTTGCGCGAGCGCTTCCCCGCCGGAAAACACTACCCCATCGAGCAGGCCTTTCCGGCGTCCTAGCAACTCTTCTAGCTCCGCAAACGGTACTGCCCCGGGCACTTTAAAATCTAAGATTTCGTAGTTTTGGCAATAGGCGCAGCGCCAAGGACACCCCTGGCAAAACACGCTGGCCACGATCTTCCCTGGCCAGTCCACGGTAGAAAACGGGACTAGACCCGCGATGTTAAGCTGCCTGGCCTGCCCCAGCAGGCTCGGTTCCCCGTTAACTGCCAAAAAATCAGACACCGGCTAACTCTTGCGAGAAAGTAGTGCGCTCAGCGTACTCGCTCTGCTTACCGGTATTGAAAGAGGTCACGGGACGGAAGTAGCCCATTACCCGCGTCCACACTTCACAGGGCTGCTCGTGGTTGCCTTCGGCGGCACACTTGGGACAATCGAAATGTTCACCCGACAAATACCCGTGGACTGGGCAGATGGAGAAGGTGGGGGTGATTGTAATATAGGGCAGCTTGAAGTTCGCGAGCGCCCGGTGCACCAGGGTCTTGCAGGACTCGGCGGAGTTCATCGCCTCCCCCATATATAGGTGCAATACGGTGCCCCCAGTGTATTTACCTTGCAGTTCCACCTGTTCTTCTAGCGCCTGGAAAGCGTCTTGGGTGTAACCTACCGGCAGCTGCGAAGAGTTAGTGTAGTAGGGAGCGTCCTTAGTTCCCGCCTGAATAATCCCGGGGAAGCGTTTAGCGTCCTCTTTCGCAAAGCGGTAAGTGGTACCTTCGGCCGGAGTGGCCTCTAGGTTATAGAGGTGCCCAGTTTCTTCCTGCAGCTGCACCATCCGCTCGCGAATATGATCTAGCAGGTCAGCACACATCTTATGCCCCATTTCACCGGTAATATCTTCCGCGTCCTCGGTAAAGTTGCGCACCATCTCGTTCATGCCGTTTACCCCAATAGTGGAGAAATGGTTATCTAGAGTGCCCAGGTAACGGCGGGTATAAGGGAAAAGACCGGAATCCATATGCCAGGAAATAACTTCCCGTTTCTTCTCTAGGGACTGGCTGGCCAGGTCAATCAAGTGATCAAGCTGGCGGGTGAGCCCTTCTAGATCACCCTTATAGAGGTAGCCGAGGCGCGCCATATTAATGGTCACTACCCCCAGGGAACCGGTTTGTTCTGCTGAACCGAACAAGCCGTTGCCTCGTTTTAGCAGTTCGCGCAGGTCTAGCTGCAAACGGCAGCACATGGAGCGAATCATATGGGGATCCAGATCCGAGTTCAGGAAGTTCTGGAAGTAGGGCAGACCGTATTTCGCGGTCATGGCGAATAGGCGCTCGGTGTTGGGGGAATCCCAATCAAAATCGGGGGTGATGTTGTAGGTGGGGATGGGGAAGGTAAACACCCGCCCATCGGCATCTCCGGCAGTCATCACTTCGATGAATGCCCGGTTGATCATCTCCATTTCTTCGGCCAGATCCCCGTAGGTGAAGTCCATCAGTTCCTCCCCAATCAAGGGGTATTCATCGACAAGGTCGTCGGGGCAAGTCCAGTCGAACGTGAGGTTAGTGAAGGGACACTGGCTACCCCAACGGCTCGGCACGTTCAGGTTGTAAATCAGTTCCTGCATGCACTGGTGAACCTGCTCGTAGTCCAGGTTATCTTTGCGAATAAACGGCGCCATATAGGTGTCGAAACTAGAGAAAGCCTGCGCCCCTGCCCACTCGTTTTGCAAAGTTCCCAAGAAGTTCACGATTTGCCCACAGGCGGAGGAAAAATGGCGAGGCGGATTGGAGGCAATCGCCCCCGGAACCCCATTAAAGCCTTCCTGTAACAGTTGTTTTAGGGACCAGCCCGCGCAGTAACCGGCGAACATATCCAGGTCGTGAATATGATAGTCGCCCTCGCGGTGCGCCTTCCCAATTTCGGGAGTGTAGATTTCGTTTAGCCAATAGTTGGCGATCAGTTTGCCCGAAGAGTTAAGGATTAGTCCCCCCAATGAATAACCCTGGTTCGCATTAGCATTTACCCGCCAATCAGCTTTTGATAAATACTCATTTACGGTCTGAGCGGGATCAACCAGGTGTTTCATTTTCGTTTGGGGTGCCATTTTTATCCTCTTTTGGTTCCTTCAAGTTCTTCTTGTTTGTATACGGCTTCGTAGCCACCGCTATCGACTATAGGCATACCCGCGCAGAAACAGGTAAAGACACACGAGATATAGTAGGTTTCCTAAATGTTAACCACTAGATATTGTGTTTGCGTTTATTCTTCTCATATTTGCTGGCGGGGGCGGAAATAACCTGAAGCGCTCCCTATTGGGGGCGCTCGAAGTGCCAAAAACCCTTTGGGGCAAAAGACCTAGGCGGGGGCAGAGGGCGATTTTAGGGTGCGCATTCCGGCTCGCGCGACCTCGAAAATGAAAATCCAGCAGGCTCCGGCGAGGGTGAGCACGGTGCCTCCTGCCAGCAAGAGGGCGAGCTGGTGACGCGAAGCCGCGAGTTCCCGCAGGTCACTGCTGGCGCTGGCGGCAGAAAAATAGGGGCTGCCGGCACCTAGTTGAAAATAACAGTAGGTGACCATCACGGTTCCTACTAAAAACATGGTCACCGCCAAGAAAGTGACGATCCGTCCTCGCCGCAACGCTCGCTGTCCCCGCTCTCCCCCCAGCTCCAGGGGAGACAACAACAGAGAAAACACGGCTACTACGCAAATGGCGGCGAAGACATCAGAGGGGCGATGCCAACGCGCTACGATTACCGCTAAAGCCACTAACCAGAGCACCAGTGCCGATAGGTAGGTGGCCACTTCCCGCCAACGATCAGCCGCTACCATCACCAGCGCTACCGCGGCAGCTCCGGCGGTCGTGGTGTGACCAGAAGGAAACGAGTTCGTCATATAGTAGGTGATTCCTAGGGCAGGGCGGGAAAGCACCAGATGCTTTAGGATCTGGGTGGTTACCGTGGCTGCCCCCACCATCACCAGCATCCGTGCCCCCAGGGCAAAACGCCTTCTTACCAGGGCAACTATCACTGCCGCGGCGATTAGTGGAACCAAAACAAATAAATACCATTCCCGCAGTAACGCTTGATCCCAAGGGGCAAAAGAACTATTGAGGTTAGATAAAGCGAACATGGCGAGCGTATCGGTAGCCTGCCCAGCGCGGGTGCACACAAAAATCAGGTAGCAGGCAACAAAGAACCCGGCCGCAAATAGCGCGACCGAAAAACGACGCACGTAACCGGCAGTTAGTCCTCTTCTCAGCGTGCTAGTCATGCTTTAACCTTAATTTGTCACTCCCGTGGTTTCCACAACCACGGGGATTTGGAAGCAGGCTCTAAACAGTAATATTTTCGCGTCAACAAGGGAGATTCCGGTGAGTATCGCTAACCTGGCGGACGGATTGCGTTCCTTTAGTAGCGACCAGTTGCTTTACGAAACCGTGCTGCCTGCGCGGCGCGCCAGTTTTGCGCCTTGGCCGAGTTGGGTAGGCAAAGATTTACAGGCGGCTCTGATATCCGATGGGATTGAACGCCTCTGGGAACATCAAGTTAGCTGCGCAAATGCTTTATATAGTGGCAGGGACGTGATTCTTACTTCCGGAACCGGTTCCGGTAAATCTTTGGCAGCTTGGCTGGCGTTCTTGGCGCGCGGACATAAATCCCTGGTGGGTACCCGTCCCACCGCTCTCTATTTAGCACCAACCAAGGCCTTGGCTCGTGACCAGGCAACCGCTTTAACCCATTGGGCAAGCTTGGCCGCATTGGATCTACAGGTCGCCCCGGTCGATGGCGATAGTCCGGCGGAAGTTAAAAAGTGGGCGCGCGCAGGCGCCGATGCGGTGCTGACTAATCCCGATTTCCTGCATTACGCGTTGCTACCCCATAACGAGCTTTGGAGACCCTTTTTGCGGGGATTATCACTGGTGATTGTGGATGAGGCGCACTATTACCGGGGGGTGCTGGGGGCAAATGTTGCCTTGATTTTACGCCGCCTGCGTCGCCTGGCTCGCAAATACCAAGCTGACCCGGTCTTTGCTTTACTGTCGGCTACTACCGCTAATCCGGCAGCTCATGGGGCTAATATGTTGGGGCGAGGACGCCAGCTAGAGGTTATTGACCGCGACACTTCCGCCAGTGGTGCCCGCACAGTTTTCGTGTGGCGTCCGCCGTTAATCGAGGATAGTGACCCCGCTTCCTGGGAAGACGAAAACCTGTGGGAAACCAGCGAGGAGGGAGGCTGGGACAGCATCTCGGCAGGAAAAGAGCCAAAAGAATCTGAAGAAGCCACAGGCCAGAGGCAAGGTGAGGTGGCAGAAGGGCCGCGTTACCCTGCCATTTGGGAAGGCGGACGCCTGTTGGCGCAGCTAGTAAATAGCGGAGGGCGAGTTTTGACCTTTGCGCCCTCGCGGCAGGGAGTAGAAACTATTGCCCAGATCGCCCGGGATCAACTGAGTACCCGTAACCCGCATTTAATGTCGCGAGTGGCCGCCTATCGCGGTGGTTACCTGCCCGAAGAGCGCCGAAAGCTAGAAAAAGAATTACGTACCGGCACGCTACAAGGCCTGTCAGCAACCTCTGCTTTAGAACTGGGGATCGATATTTCCGGACTGGATGCCACCATCACCTGTTCTTGGCCGGGAACCCGCGCCAGTTTCTTTCAGCAACTTGGTCGCTCTGGTCGCTCCGGGCAAGAAGGCTTAGGTATCTTGGTGGTTTCCGATAATCCTTTAGATGATTTTCTAGCGCACCACCCGGAAGAGATTTTTCGCTCCGCCGAGCAAATAGTTTTCGACACTGAAAATCCGTTTGTGTTGGCGCCTCAACTACTTTGTGCCGCCGCAGAACTTCCTTTAACCAGTGAGGATACTGCTTTATTTGGGGAAGCTAGCACCGAAATCATGTCGCAGCTTCGCCAGCAAGGACTCCTGGTAGATCGGCCGGGGGGACTTTGTTTCGATATCACTAAACGATTTTCGCCCTGGCAGGCAGTAAAGCTTCGCGGAGATAGTGGCCAAGTACAAATTATTGAATCTGAAAGTGCCCAGGTAATCGGTACGGTTGATAGTGCTCGGGCGGACAGCGTGTTGCACCCGGATGCGATTTATGTGCATCAAGGCCGTATCTGGCAGGTTTGTCGCCGAGAAGACGATATCGCGGAAGTGGTTCCCGGTCCGAAGAAGCTACGTACCCGCCCCAACACGGATACCAGTATTTCGATTTTGTCAGAAGAAGCTGCCCCGCTGACCCCTTCGCCGGCAGTTAGCTGGCATTACGGGCGGATCGAAGTGCAAACCACGGTTACTTCTTTTGACCTATTGCGCCTGCCGGGTCATGTTTATCAAGCTACTTTCCAATTGGATTGCCCCACCCGCACGCTGCAAACTACTGGCACCTGGTTCACGCTTGCAGAGCAGGTAGTTAACCAGTTGCAGCTAAACGAAGAACAGCTATTAGGCGGGGGATTGCACGCAGCCGAACACGCCCTGATTGGTTTGCTTCCCTTGGTGGCTACCTGTGACCGTTGGGATCTGGGGGGTTTATCTTTAACCCAGCATCCCCAAACCGGACTGCCAACGGTGTTTATTTACGATGGCACCCCCGGGGGTGCCGGTTTTTCCCGGCATGGTTTTAAGCAGCTAGAAACCTGGCTAGATTTAACCTATCGGCAAGTAAACGCTTGTCCCTGCAAGCAGGGGTGTCCGCGCTGTATCCACTCCCCCAAGTGCGGGAATGGAAACGAAATGCTGTCTAAATCTGCCGGACGGGATCTATTAGAGTTCTTACTTAGCAGCTTTGGTTCGGCCGGCACTGCCGCCTAAACCGGTGTTTTAAGGGGGATTAATGGCGGGACCGGCTCGGGAATGAGCTTTAAGCTGCCAGTTGAAAACGCTTTTTATCCGCACCGAAACTTGTACGTCCCTAGCGGACAAAATACAGGAATCTAAGGACACCGCATTTTCCTGGGCAACCTGAGTAGCCACGGTACAAGGAGCGTTCGCGGTGCCATAAAAGTGAGCCTGGGCGGCGGCTAGAGCCGCAAAGTCAGCCCCGGTTTGTGCCCGCGCCTTCGCGCTTAACGCTCCTCCTAATAATCCAATCCCCACCGCCAAAGCCGTTAGTAAACAAATAAATCCCACCGCCCAAATAGTGGCCGACCCCGCCTCTGGTACTGCGGGGGAAACCTTGGCGCGACTATTCGCGGTTTTCACGGTTCTATTCCCATCGTCAACTCTGGTTCCTTTAGCGCGCTAGCTTTGCAAGTCACCGCGGGTAAAAGCTTTGCTTTCCCCACCAGGTTTTTACTGGCCGAGGCGCGCACCCACTGCCCACTGCTGTCTACGCTGACCGTGATATTGCCGCCACCTGGCCACGATTTTCCGATGCTCACCGCGCGCGCTGCCGTCCGCGCCGCATCACAGGTTTGCACCTTGGCGGCGCCAGCTGCCCCAGCGCCTAAACCCATTACCGCTACCGCCACCAAGGCCGGCAGAGTCAAAGCAGTCTCGACAGTGGCGTACCCGCCCTGACTATCCCGACGCATTTCCCACAGTCGGCGCAGCCATCTAATAAACTGCGCCGACTGCGGATGTTTCCTAAATAATGTTCCCACTTTAAATTGAGAGCGCTTGTTTAATAATTGCAGTTAACGCGCTTTTTATCCCTCCTCCCTTAATGACTGCCATCAACAGACCAGCGAAGGCGGCTGCCGCTAAAGTTCCGATGGCGTATTCGGCGGTGGTCATCCCGTCCTCTTCGGTTCTTAGCCGCGCAATTGCCTGCCGGGTTTGCGCCCAAACCAAGGCGCGCAATGCGAAATCTTTCATCCCTTTCCCTTTCCTGTTCCCCCAGCCGGTGCGGCGGGAGGTGGTATCAGCTTCGTACAGGCAGAAAAAGATAGAAATCCCTAAATAATGTTCTGTGTAAAGGTCGCAATTATCGCCTCTTGGGGACTTGTGGGCGATAATGGGCGCATGAGTGAGCAAGAACCCCAATCCGATAAAGAACTATTCGCCCAAGCTAAAAAAGCGATTCCCGGGGGAGTTAACTCTCCGGTTCGTGCCTATGGAAGCGTGGGCGGCACTCCGCACTTTATTAAAGAGGCGTTTGGAGCGTATGTCCGTGACGAGGAAGATAACACTTTTGTGGATCTAGTGGGGTCTTGGGGGCCGGCGCTACTGGGACATTCTTGCCCCCCGGTAGTACGCGCAGTGCAAGAAACTGCCGCTAAAGGTCTTTCCTTTGGTGCCCCCACGGTAGGCGAAACCAAGTTGGCGCAGGCCATCACCACCCGGATGCCTTCATGTGAACAGGTACGTATGGTTTCTACTGGCACTGAAGCCACTATGACCGCCATTCGCTTGGCGCGCGGAGTTACCGGACGTGACCTGATCGTAAAATTTGCCGGTTGCTACCACGGCCACTCTGATGGCCTGCTAGCTGCGGCCGGGTCGGGGGTGGCCACCCAAGGATTACCCGGCTCGGCAGGGGTAACTGCCGCAGTAGCTGCGGAAACTATCGTGCTTCCCTATAACGATTTTGACGCCCTCACCGAAACTTTTGAGCGCAAAGGGGAGCAGATCGCGGCAGTTATTTGTGAATCCTGCCCCGCCAATATGGGGGTGGTACCGCCACTGCCTGGTTTTAACCAACATATTCGCGCACTTACCCGCAAGTATGGGGCGTTGATGATTACCGATGAGGTGCTAACTGGTTTCCGGGTCGGTCCTTCTGGATACTGGGGGCTGCAAAATGATTATTGGGTAGACCTTCCCGCTAAACTTCCCGATTTCTCCGACGAGGACGAGCTGGCTCGCTGGCGGGCAGGTGAGCTCGAAAAAGCAGAGTTCGTACCGGATCTGTTTACTTTCGGGAAGGTGATTGGCGGGGGTATGCCGCTAGCGGCTCTAGGCGGCTCCCGCGAAATCATGGAGCAGCTTTCCCCGCTCGGTCCGGTTTACCAGGCAGGCACCCTTTCGGGTAATCCTTTAGCTACTGCTGCCGGACTAAAAACTTTAGAACTTGCAGATCACACCGTCTATGCCCGCACTAGCGCCGTTGCCGATGCCCTCATCGGGGCGATTGAGCAGGAAGCCGAAGAAGCGGGAGTTGCCCTGAAAATCAACCGGGCGGGCAGTTTGTTCTCCGTGTTCTTTGGTGAGCTTCCCGCACAAGACGGAGTAACCAATTTCGAACAGGCCAATACGCAAGAAACTTTCCGTTACCGCGCTTTCTTCCATGCGATGGAAGAGGAAAACATTGCCCTGCCGCCTTCGGGATTTGAAGCCTGGTTCGTATCTTCGGCTCACGATGATCGGGCAGTAGGACGGATTTTGGAGGCCTTACCTTCCGCGATGCGAGCTGCGGCCGAAGCTGAAAGCAATGATAGTTAAGTTAAAATTGTTTACATTGTTATTCTAATCGAGACCTCATCACCCCAGGACTTTAGTCGCTTTTGATTGAATTCGATTAAAACTCTATCGCTATACTTTAATGTTGTGATACACTATTAAATGTATTAATAGGTTGGGTAGGAAAGTTCCGATTACTATGAGCATTCTGCGCAAGATCAGCAGTTTTGCTGCCACTACCCTAGTGGCAGGGGGGCCGCCGTGCATTTGGCTTTGCGGGACTGCCA
>OBWS01000791.1_pt1 | contig 16713 bp, 17 predicted proteins | sample 1495291 | NCBI WGS metagenome assembly OBWS01 (sample SAMEA2580090, study PRJEB22360) | human gut metagenome | biome: human gut; feature: human-associated habitat; material: faeces | place: Denmark | collected 2008/2010 | reverse complement strand
GTTACCACTATTAGTGTGATAGGAACAGCCAGAATAGCGGAACACATAGCCGGTGCTATACTTAGTCTCGTTAATTACTGGGACATAACATCAAGAGGATATGAAATTATGAGTACCGCTAAATTAGTTAAATCAAAAGCGACCAATCTGCTTTATACCCGCAACGATGTCTCCGACAGCGAGAAAAAAGCAACAGTAGAGTTGCTGAATCGCCAGGTTATCCAGTTTATTGATCTTTCTTTGATTACCAAACAAGCGCACTGGAACATGCGCGGCGCTAACTTCATTGCCGTACATGAAATGCTGGATGGCTTCCGCACCGCACTGATCGATCATCTGGATACCATGGCAGAACGTGCAGTGCAGCTGGGCGGTGTAGCTCTGGGGACCACTCAAGTTATCAACAGCAAAACTCCGCTGAAAAGTTACCCGCTGGACATCCACAACGTTCAGGATCACCTGAAAGAGCTGGCTGACCGTTACGCAATCGTCGCTAATGACGTACGCAAAGCGATTGGCGAAGCGAAAGATGACGACACCGCAGATATCCTGACCGCCGCGTCTCGCGACCTGGATAAATTCCTGTGGTTTATCGAGTCTAACATCGAATAAATCCATCGTTGATGGTGCAGAACTTTAGTACACGATAAAAGCGGCTTCCTGACAGGAGGCCGTTTTGTTTTGTAGCCCGCCTCAACGCACTTATTTAGTGCATCCATCTGCTATCCCCAGCTGGTTAAGTAAATTTTTTGTATCCACATCATCACACAATCGTTACATAAAGATTGTTTTTTCATCAGGTTTTACGCTAAATAATCACTGTGTTGAGTGCACAATTTTAGCGCACCAGTTTGGTGCCCCAGAATGGTGCATCTTCAGGGTATTGCCCTATAAATCGTGCATCACGTTTTTGCCGCATCTCGAAAAATCAATGAGTTGCAAAACTGGCACGATTTTTTCATATATGTGAATGTCACGCAGGGGATCGTCCCGTGGATAGAAAAAAGGAAATGCTATGAAGTCTGTATTAAAAGTTTCACTGGCTGCACTGACCCTGGCTTTTGCGGTTTCTTCTCATGCCGCGGATAAAAAATTAGTTGTCGCGACGGATACCGCCTTCGTTCCGTTTGAATTTAAACAGGGCGATAAATACGTGGGCTTTGACGTTGATCTGTGGGCTGCCATCGCTAAAGAACTGAAGCTGGATTACGAACTGAAGCCGATGGATTTCAGTGGGATCATTCCGGCACTGCAAACCAAAAACGTCGATCTGGCGCTGGCGGGCATCACCATTACCGACGAGCGTAAAAAAGCGATCGATTTCTCTGACGGCTACTACAAAAGCGGCCTGTTAGTGATGGTGAAAGCTAACAATAACGATGTGAAAAGCGTGAAAGATCTCGACGGGAAAGTGGTTGCTGTGAAGAGCGGCACTGGCTCCGTTGATTACGCGAAAGCAAACATCAAAACTAAAGATCTGCGTCAGTTCCCGAACATTGATAACGCCTATATGGAACTGGGCACCAACCGCGCAGATGCCGTTCTGCACGATACGCCAAATATTTTGTACTTCATCAAAACCGCCGGTAACGGTCAGTTCAAAGCGGTAGGTGACTCTCTGGAAGCACAGCAATACGGTATTGCGTTCCCGAAAGGTAGCGACGAGCTGCGTGACAAAGTCAACGGCGCGTTGAAAACCCTGCGCGAGAACGGAACTTACAACGAAATCTACAAAAAATGGTTCGGTACTGAACCGAAATAATAACGCTACGCCTGTAAAGCGCACTGGCAGTTCCCTCTCCCCTCTGGGGAGAGGATTAGGGTGAGGGGCGCAAACCCGCTCCGGGGCCATTAATTACCCTGAATTTGATTATTTACACCACGGTAACAGGAACAACATATGCAGTTTGACTGGAGTGCCATCTGGCCTGCCATTCCGCTTCTGATTGAAGGTGCCAAAATGACCCTGTGGATTTCGGTCCTCGGTTTGGCTGGCGGTCTGGTGATCGGATTGCTGGCAGGTTTTGCACGCACCTTCGGTGGTTGGATAGCCAACCACGTCGCGCTGGTCTTTATTGAAGTGATCCGCGGCACACCTATCGTCGTCCAGGTGATGTTTATTTATTTCGCCCTGCCGATGGCGTTTAACGACTTACGCATCGACCCGTTTACTGCGGCGGTGGTCACCATCATGATCAACTCCGGCGCGTACATTGCGGAAATCACGCGTGGTGCGGTGCTGTCTATTCACAAAGGTTTTCGTGAAGCAGGACTGGCGCTCGGTCTTTCACGTTGGGAAACCATTCGCTACGTCATTTTACCGCTGGCACTGCGTCGTATGCTGCCGCCGCTGGGTAACCAGTGGATCATCAGTATAAAAGATACCTCGCTGTTTATTGTTATCGGCGTGGCGGAACTGACCCGTCAGGGGCAAGAAATTATTGCCGGTAACTTCCGCGCCCTTGAGATCTGGAGCGCCGTGGCGGTGTTCTATCTGATTATTACCCTGGTGCTGAGCTTTATTCTGCGTCGTCTGGAAAGAAGGATGAAAATCCTGTGATTGAATTTAAAAACGTCTCCAAGCATTTTGGTCCAACCCAGGTGCTGCACAATATCGATTTGAACATTGCTCAGGGCGAAGTCGTGGTGATTATCGGGCCGTCCGGTTCCGGTAAATCGACCCTGCTGCGCTGCATCAACAAACTGGAAGAAATCACTTCCGGCGATCTGATTGTCGATGGCCTGAAGGTTAACGATCCGAAAGTTGACGAGCGCCTGATTCGCCAGGAAGCAGGTATGGTGTTCCAGCAGTTTTACCTCTTCCCGCATCTGACGGCGCTGGAAAACGTCATGTTTGGTCCGCTACGCGTGCGTGGCGCGAACAAAGAAGAGGCGGAAAAACTGGCGCGTGAGCTGCTGGCGAAAGTCGGCCTGGCAGAACGCGCTCACCACTACCCTTCCGAGCTTTCTGGTGGTCAGCAACAGCGTGTGGCGATTGCCCGTGCGCTGGCGGTAAAACCGAAAATGATGCTGTTCGATGAACCGACTTCCGCTCTTGACCCGGAACTGCGCCATGAAGTGCTGAAGGTTATGCAGGACCTGGCTGAAGAAGGGATGACGATGGTGATCGTGACCCACGAAATCGGTTTTGCCGAGAAAGTAGCTTCGCGCCTGATCTTTATCGACAAAGGCCGGATTGCGGAAGATGGCGATCCGCAGGTGTTGATCAAGAACCCGCCGAGCCAGCGCTTGCAGGAATTTTTGCAGCACGTCTCTTAACTTCTCAGCCTCCCTTTCCCCCGAAAGGGAGGCACACCAGATTCCTCTCATTTAAAATCGCCCCTCCCCCAGCATCTATACTTATCTTTTTGCTCTGTTTTCTCACTGGAGGAGTCATGCGGTGGATCCTGTTCATCCTCTTCTGCCTGCTGGGCGCACCTGCCCACGCGGTATCCATACCCGGCGTTACAACCACAACGACAACGGACTCAACGACTGAACCGGCCCCGGAACCGGATATCGAACAAAAAAAAGCGGCCTATGGCGCACTGGCGGATGTGCTGGATAATGACACCTCGCGTAAAGAGTTGATCGACCAGTTGCGCACCGTCGCCGCGACGCCCCCTGCGGAACCCGTACCGAAGATCGTGCCGCCGACGCTGGTTGAAGAGCAAACCGTGCTGCAAAAAGTCACCGAAGTCAGCCGCCATTATGGTGAAGCCCTTTCCGCCCGCTTCGGACAACTTTATCGCAATATCACCGGCTCCCCGCATAAGCCGTTTAATCCACAAACCTTCAGCAATGCGTTGACCCATTTTTCAATGTTAGCGGTATTAGTGTTTGGTTTTTACTGGCTGATTCGTCTGTGCGCACTGCCGCTGTATCGCAAAATGGGCCAGTGGGCGCGGCAAAAAAATCGCGAACGCAGCAACTGGTTGCAGCTTCCGGCGATGATTATCGGGGCGTTTATTATCGACCTGCTGTTACTGGCACTGACATTATTTGTCGGTCAGGTTTTAAGCGACAACCTGAATGCGGGCAGTCGCACCATCGCTTTCCAACAAAGTTTGTTTCTCAGCGCCTTTGCCCTGATTGAATTTTTCAAAGCCGTACTACGCCTGATTTTTTGCCCAAACGTGGCGGAACTGCGCCCGTTCACGATACAGGACGAGAGCGCCCGTTACTGGAGTCGCCGCCTGAGCTGGTTAAGCAGTTTGATAGGTTATGGCCTGATTGTGGCCGTGCCGATTATCTCTAATCAGGTGAATGTACAAATTGGCGCGCTGGCGAACGTCATCATTATGCTGTGCATGACCATCTGGGCGTTGTACCTGATCTTTCGTAATAAAAAAGAGATTACCCAACATTTGCTCAACTTTGCGGAGCATTCGCTGGCCTTTTTCAGCTTGTTTATCCGCGCCTTTGCGCTGGTGTGGCACTGGCTGGCAAGCGCCTATTTTATCGTGCTGTTTTTCTTTTCGTTGTTCGATCCGGGCAACAGCCTGAAATTTATGATGGGTGCAACGGTGCGCAGCCTGGCGATTATTGGTATCGCAGCATTTGTTTCCGGTATGTTTTCCCGCTGGCTGGCAAAAACCATCACCCTCTCGCCACATACTCAGCGTAACTATCCAGAACTGCAAAAACGGTTGAATGGCTGGCTGTCGGCGGCGCTGAAAACGGCGCGTATTCTGACAGTCTGCGTGGCGGTAATGTTGCTGTTGAGCGCATGGGGATTGTTCGATTTCTGGAACTGGCTGCAAAACGGCGCGGGGCAGAAAACTGTAGATATCCTGATCCGTATCGCACTCATTCTTTTCTTCTCGGCGGTTGGCTGGACAGTGCTCGCCAGTTTGATCGAAAACCGGCTGGCTTCGGATATTCATGGCCGCCCGCTACCCAGCGCCCGTACGCGTACCCTGCTGACGCTGTTTCGTAACGCGCTGGCGGTGATTATCAGTACCATCACCATCATGATTGTGTTGTCGGAAATCGGCGTCAATATCGCGCCATTGCTGGCAGGTGCCGGTGCATTGGGGCTGGCTATCTCTTTTGGTTCGCAAACGCTGGTGAAAGATATTATCACCGGGGTATTTATTCAGTTTGAAAACGGCATGAACACTGGAGATTTGGTGACTATCGGGCCGTTGACCGGCACTGTGGAACGGATGTCGATTCGCTCCGTGGGCGTGCGTCAGGATACCGGGGCGTATCACATCATTCCGTGGTCTTCGATTACCACCTTTGCTAACTTTGTCCGCGGCATTGGTTCGGTAGTGGCAAATTACGATGTTGATCGCCATGAAGATGCTGATAAAGCCAATCAGGCACTGAAAGATGCGGTAACGGAATTGATGGAAAACGAAGATATTCGCGGGCTGATTATTGGTGAACCGAACTTTGCCGGGATTGTCGGCTTAAGCAATACCGCGTTTACACTGCGTGTTTCGTTCACCACGCTGCCACTCAAACAGTGGACGGTACGCTTTGCCCTCGACAGCCAGGTGAAAAAACATTTCGACCTGGCGGGCGTTCGCGCGCCAGTGCAGACTTATCAGGTGCTGCCTGCTCCGGGCGCGACCCCGGCTGCACCGCTGCCGCCGGGGGAGCCAACGCTTTAACGTTGGCGATTAACAAAACGGCGGCGCTGCTCGTCGTTCATAAAGGTCCAGGCAATAAAGCGACTCTGCTTTTGCCCCTGGGCCATCTCTTTTTTAACCACCTTCACCGCGCCCACGTCCGTCAGAGCACGATACAACGGCGGTAAGTTTTCACCACGAGATACCAGCGAGGTAAACCACATCACCTGCTTCGCGAAGCCTTTGCTCTCTTCAATCATCTTTTTGATAAAGGCGACTTCACCGCCTTCACACCACAACTCCTGTTGCTGACCACCAAAGTTCAGTGCATCGTCTTTGTTCAGCCCCAGGTTACGGCGTTTACGCTCACTACCTGCCCGCGCCGCAGCGGCGGAATCGTGGAATGGCGGGTTACACAAAGGCGCGCCGGATTTCTCGGTTTTTTAAGCAAGCGGTCGCGTCGTATTGCTCGTTTTTATGGATAATGCCGTTAAAAATCGCCCCACTCTCTTTTTGCCGACGCAGACGAATGGCGCGGTTAAGCCCCGGATTAGCACTGATGATCGCCTGCACACTGCTTAACGCCTGGCTGCTGGTTTCACTACCGGTAAAACGCCAGCCATATTCATGTACGCCAATCAGCGGATAAATACAGTTCGCACCAACGCCGATATCCAGAATGCTGGCATTCGCTGGAATTGTTCCGCTTGCTTCGGCCAGTAAATCGGCAAGGTGATGAATATAATCCGCCCGGCCCGGTACTGGTGGGCAGAGAAAACCGTCCGGGATATCCCAGTTCGCTACGGCGTAAAAATGGGCCAGCAACGCCTTATTGAGCGCCTTCACCGCCAGCGGATTGGCAAAGTCTACGCTTTGCTCCCCGGCGGGTGTAAGCGTGAGGAATTGCCTGAGTTCAGGATTGACCTGACAAAGCGTGGCGAGATCGTAGCGGCTGTGATGACGGTTGCGCGGATGCAACCCCGGTTTCTGGGCGGACATAGCATTCTCCTTTAAGCAGCGGCGTAAGATACCCGCATAACGCGACAGGGTAAATATCTGGCTGCGTTTATCATTTCTAAAAACCTTCACATGGCTATGGTTTATGGCAATTCACCATAAAAATCATCATCATGCATGTTATTGATTTGTCTTATTTTGTAAAAATATATCGTTCAAAAAATAAGCGCATCTCTGTCAATTTTTTGCGTCATTTTCATCGCGCAGGCGACCTACACTTATCTGGCACTACCCGTTGTATTTATGAGGATGTCATTATGAAAAAGTGCCTCACACTACTGATTGCCACCGTCCTGAGCGGAATCTCTCTCACGGCTTATGCCGCGCAACCGATGAGTAACCTGGACAGCGGTCAGCTACGGCCCGCCGGTACCGTTTCGGCAACTGGCGCATCAAACCTAAGCGATCTGGAGGATAAACTGGCAGAAAAAGCGCGCGAGCAAGGCGCGAAAGGTTATGTCATTAATTCCGCAGGCGGAAATGACCAGATGTTCGGTACTGCAACCATCTACAAATAACCCCACCAACGTAACTGCATTCGCCTCTGGATGCAGTTTTCGCCTGTTTTGTAATCAAAAAACATCAAATATGAACGCAATGTAAATAAATGTATTTCTTTTTCGCGCAATGGGTGATAGAAAATCGCGCCAAGTGATAATGCTTATCAAAATTATTATCACTTGCACGAACACTATCACGAGATTAACAGTGGCATCGCATCCGCAGAGAGGCTTTCTCGTGGCAGTGAAAATTTCAACATATAAGAAAAAGTCACCTGCAAAATGGAAAACAATCGCAATTTCCCTGCCAGACAATTTCATTCGCTCACGTTCTTTGCCGGTCTTTGTATTGGTATTACGCCTGTGGCACAGGCACTCGCCGCCGAAGGGCAAGCTAACGCGGATGACACGCTGGTTGTCGAAGCATCAACGCCTTCGCTTTATGCGCCACAACAATCTGCAGATCCGAAATTCTCGCGTCCGGTAGCGAATACTACCCGCACGATGACGGTGATTTCTGAACAAGTGATTAAAGATCAGGGCGCAACCAACCTTACCGACGCACTCAAAAACGTCCCCGGCGTGGGTGCGTTTTTTGCGGGTGAGAACGGTAACTCCACCACTGGCGACGCCATTTATATGCGCGGTGCTGATACCTCTAACAGTATTTATATTGATGGCATTCGCGATATCGGCAGCGTCTCGCGCGACACCTTCAATACCGAGCAGGTCGAAGTGATTAAAGGGCCGTCCGGCACCGACTACGGGCGCAGCGCACCGACAGGCTCGATCAATATGATCAGCAAGCAGCCGCGCAATGATTCCGGCATTGACGCCTCCGCCAGTATTGGTAGCGCCTGGTTCCGCCGCGGCACGCTGGACGTCAATCAGGTCATTGGTGATACCACCGCGGCGCGCCTGAATGTGATGGGCGAAAAAACGCACGATGCCGGACGCGACAAAGTCAAAAATGAGCGTTACGGCATCGCCCCTTCTGTCGCTTTTGGCCTTGGTACAGCGAATCGTTTGTATCTTAATTATCTGCATGTCACCCAGCACAACACGCCAGACGGCGGCATTCCGACCATCGGTTTGCCGGGCTATTCTGCCCCATCTGCGGGAACGGCGGCCCTGAATCATTCCGGAAAAGTTGATACGCATAACTTTTACGGCACGGATTCCGATTACGACGATTCGACCACCGACACCGCTACCATGCGTTTTGAGCACGACATCAACGATAACACCACCATTCGCAATACTACCCGTTGGTCGCGCGTGAAGCAGGATTACCTGATGACGGCGATTATGGGTGGGGCGTCGAATATTACCCAGCCCACCAGCGATGTGAATAGCTGGACCTGGTCACGCACGGCGAATACTAAAGATGTGAGTAATAAAATTCTCACCAACCAGACCAACCTGACCTCGACGTTCTATACCGCTTCTATCGGTCATGATGTCAGTACCGGCGTGGAATTTACCCGTGAAACGCAGACTAACTACGGCGTTAATCCGGTGACGTTACCTGCGGTAAATATTTATCATCCTGACAGCAGCATTCATCCCGGCGGCCTGACGCGCAACGGCGCAAACGCCAATGGTCAGACGGATACCTTCGCAATTTACGCCTTCGATACGCTGCAAATCACCCGTGATTTTGAGCTGAACGGCGGGATCCGTCTGGATAATTATCATACTGAATATGACAGTGCCACCGCCTGCGGCGGCAGCGGACGCGGTGCCATCACCTGCCCAGCTGGTGTGGCAAAAGGTTCTCCGGTCACCACCGTCGACACCGCCAAGTCGGGCAATCTGGTGAACTGGAAAGCCGGGGCGCTGTATCACCTGACGGAAAACGGTAATGTCTATATTAACTATGCCGTTTCCCAGCAGCCTCCGGGCGGCAACAACTTCGCCCTTGCGCAGTCTGGCAGCGGTAACAGTGCCAACCGCACCGATTTTAAACCGCAAAAAGCCAACACCAGCGAGATTGGCACCAAATGGCAGGTTCTGGATAAACGCCTGTTGCTCACCGCCGCGCTGTTCCGTACTGATATCGAAAATGAAGTTGAGCAAAATGATGACGGAACTTACTCGCAATACGGTAAGAAACGCGTCGAAGGCTATGAGATATCCGTGGCCGGGAATATCACTCCCGCGTGGCAGGTGATTGGCGGCTATACCCAGCAAAAAGCAACCATCAAAAACGGCAAAGATGTTGCCCAGGATGGTTCCTCATCGCTGCCGTATACCCCGGAGCACGCCTTTACCTTATGGAGCCAGTATCAGGCAACCGATGATATTTCCGTTGGTGCGGGCGCACGCTATATCGGCAGTATGCATAAAGGTTCTGACGGCGCGGTGGGAACGCCAGCGTTTACCGAAGGTTATTGGGTCGCCGACGCTAAACTGGGGTATCGGGTTAATCGCAATCTCGACTTCCAGCTAAACGTCTACAACCTGTTTGATACCGATTACGTCGCCTCAATCAACAAGAGCGGCTACCGTTATCACCCGGGCGAGCCAAGAACCTTCTTGCTCACGGCCAATATGCATTTCTGATTCAGATGTGGGGCGCAGGCCCCACTTTTTGGAGAACTTGTATGATGTACCACATTCCCGGCGTGCTATCGCCAAAGGACGTCGCCCGTTTTCGCGAACAACTGGAACAAGCCGAATGGGTGGATGGACGCGTCACCACCGGCGCACAAGGTGCGCAAGTTAAGAACAATCAACAGGTAGACACCCGCAGCACGTTATACGCCGCCCTGCAAAATGAGGTGCTGAACGCGGTTAACCAACATGCTTTGTTCTTTGCCGCGGCCTTGCCGCGTACCCTTTCCACGCCGCTGTTTAATCGCTATCAGAACAATGAAACTTATGGTTTTCATGTGGATGGCGCAGTACGCAGTCACCCACAAAACGGCTGGATGCGCACTGACCTTTCTGCCACGCTGTTTTTAAGCGATCCACAAAGCTACGATGGCGGCGAACTGGTCGTTAATGACACCTTCGGGCAACATCGGGTAAAACTTCCGGCAGGCGATCTGGTGTTGTATCCCTCCAGCAGCTTGCATTGCGTGACACCCGTAACCCGCGGCGTACGAGTGGCATCATTTATGTGGATCCAGTCGATGATCCGTGATGATAAAAAGCGCGCCATGCTGTTTGAACTGGACAACAATATTCAGTCGCTGAAAAGCCGCTACGGCGAAAGTGAAGAGATCCTGTCGCTGCTCAATCTTTATCATAATCTGCTGCGGGAATGGTCGGAGATCTGACGCTTGAACTGCCCGAGTTCGTCCCTATATTAGCTACACTTAACTGTACAAGTATTGATATGGGGAGGACGATATGGCATCCGGTTGGGCTAACGATGACGCCGTCAACGAACAGATCAACAGTACAATTGAAGATGCGATTGCCCGCGCTCGGGGTGAAATTCCGCGTGGCGAAAGCCTGTATGAATGTGAAGAGTGCGGAGCCCCCATCCCGCAAGCCCGTCGGGAAGCCATTCCTGGTGTGCGCTTATGCATTCATTGTCAGCAGGAGAAAGATTTACAAAAACCAGCTTATACAGGATATAATCGCAGAGGTTCGAAAGACAGCCAGTTACGTTAACTACAACTGGCGGGATGTATAGCGAGTATAATTTGTATTTTGCGTGGCATTCCGTGCCTTTAACGCTGTCGTGACTGCCACGCTGCATAAAACAAGTCCATAAGTTCAACAAATAAATGGATTATCAGTATGTTAGATATCAATCAATTTATTTGAACAAGGCGGTCAATTCTCTTCGATTTTATCTCTCGAAAAAAAACGTGATACTCATCACATCGACGAAACAACGTCACTTATACAAAAATCACCTGCGAGAGATTAATTATGAAAACTATCAATACTGTTGTTGCTGCTATGGCTCTTTCAACTCTGTCATTTGGCGTGTTTGCCGCGGAACCGGTAACGGCATCCCAGGCACAGAACATGAATAAAATCGGCGTGGTTTCTGCCGATGGCGCATCCACCCTCGATGCCCTGGAAGCGAAACTGGCTGAGAAAGCTGCGGCAGCTGGGGCGAGTGGATACAGCATCACTTCTGCCACCAACAACAATAAATTAAGCGGTACTGCGGTAATTTATAAGTAATTCGTAAGCCGGATCAGGCGTTTACGCTACGTCCAGCACAAGTATTTCCCTGTCTGTTTGCCGACAGACGCATATGCTCTAACCCTCATTGATCCTATGTTACCCTTGTTTGCCCGTCCGCCACTGGACGGGCTTTTTTTTAGCTGGCTAACTGCTGACAGAAAGCCTGCAACGTCTCTTCCGGCATACCAACCTTTCGCGCCGCATCACAAATGGCCTGCCAGCTTCCCGCATCCAATGGAATCCCCTGCTCCTGCCGTTCGCGACGCGTGTTAACTTCCCACTCGCCCGGTAGCAAAATCGGCTTATCGTCATCATGCGGCGAGGCTTTCACCCACTCGGCAAAGGCTTCGGTCTGCGCGCTACAATCCGGCGCGCCGAACAGTTCCGGGTTGATGATGATAGTGGTCATGCAGTTAAGAATGGCATCGGGACTGGTTTGTAACGTTTTCTGATGCGTCGTTTTACCGCCGGAAAGCGCCCCACCAAGAATTTCACACATCGCTGCAAGGGCGTAGCCTTTATGTTCGGCAAAGGTCAACAGCGAACCCAACGGCGACTCCTGCATTACCGCCGGATTGGTCGTCGGCATGCCGTTAACGTCAATCAGGCAACCTGGCGGCACGGGGACGCCTTTATGCCAGGCGACGCGGGTTTTGCCAAATGCGATGGCGCTGGTGGCGTAATCAAGCAACAGCGGGAAATTATCTTTACGAGGGAAAACCACACAGAACGGATTGGTGCCAAAGCGGCTGGACCGTGGAACGGCGCGACCATTGGAATACCGACCACGCTAACAAAGTGGATAGAGACAAACCCCGCCGCTGCACACTGCTCCGCCCAGTAACCGATACGGCCGATATGATGCGAGTTATGGAGCGCCACGGCGGCAATGCCGTGCTGATGCGCTTTCTCAATCCCCAGCGCCATCGCTTCATGTGCCGCGACCTGACCAAATGCGCGATCGCCATCGAGCGTGACCGCCGCCCCCGCCTCTTTAACGATTTTGGCATGATGGTTAATTTGCAGGTGCCCCTGACTCCAGGAGCGCACATAGCTTGGGATCATGCCAATACCATGTGAATCATGCCCTGCCAGGTTTGCCGCGATTAAATGATCGGCAACTAATTTCGCTTCTTGTTCCTCACTACCCATCTGACGAAATACAGCCTGAATAAAACTGTGCAGCGTCTGAGCATCAAAGCGATGACCACTTTCCATGGTTAACTCCTGTTTATGTTATGTGTTTGTTGTTTTTTTATGCTGCACGCCGGGCGCGGGAAGGTCAATAAAGATGCAGGAATTTCATATTGTGGTGGGGTAAAAGCCGGATGACATGGCTCATCCGGCTGAGATGAAAATTAAAATGCCTGATTAACACGCGCCAGGCCGTCGCTGATAGTTGCCGCTTCCCCCGTAGCCACCAGGCAGCAAGCCATCTGGATTTTCAGCGATTCGGGAATCGGTTCGCTGCCAGCCAGGCAACGCTCAATCCACTGCGCCGTGGTTTCCGGATCTTTTGCTTGTGGCAGTAACTCGCTACCAGCAGGGTCCTGTTTTTCATACAGCACCCGCATCCCTTCACGGTCAATGAGATTGATCTGCGGGCAGCGCTGCGGATTAGCATACACTTCGCCTTCAGTACCATGCATTAGTAACGCCCGCCCGCCGATATCGCTAAAGAACTTCGCGACTCGCCCGATGTATTCCGGATGCGAAACGCTGGAAAGACGCAGTGCCTCACCTTCGGCAAATGGCGTCGCCAGTTTCGCCAGGGTATGTGCACTGTTACGCACGCCCATCCGCCAGCGCATCGCCAGTTGTTTTTCCAGCGGCGGGCAAAACGCGCCGACAGGCATAAACACCGGTTGATGTTCGTCGAGCTTCGCCTGCGCCTGCCCGCCGTGCAACGTTGGCGTAATACCCATCAGTTCGAAAATGGTTTCTGTCAGCACGCGGGTTGGATCTTCGCTAACCCCGTGAACCACCACAGGAAAACCGAGTTTGTGCAGGAGAATCGCCAACAACGGCGTCAGGTTGGCCTGTTTACGCGCGCCGTTGTAACTGGGGATGACAATCGGCATCGGCTTGTCTGCAGGCGGCGTCAGCTTGATGGTGTGATTTTGCATGGCTTCGTAAAAGCCGAGCATCTCTGCTTCCCCTTCCCCTTTGATACGCAGCGCAATCAATACGCCGCCCAACTCAAGGTCAGGGACTTCACCATTGAGCATATGGGCATACAGACCGCGCGCAGTATCCCGGTCTAAATCGCGCGCGTGGTTTTTCCCGCGCCCGATCTCTTTAATGATTTTGCGATAGTCCATTTACGACTCCTTACCTGACTCACATCATTAACGCCGCCGACGGCGTGGGGATTTCGTTTTTTCTTTCTTTTTAACTATACCTTCAGGGACTTCCGGTTGCTCTATCGGAAATACCGGTAATGCATCCAGTAGCCGCTTGCCGTAGTTTTTGGTGAGCAAGCGTTTATCGTAAATCACCACTTCGCCCCAGCAACCGTGGCTTCGAATCAGTCGCCCAACCTGCTGAATCAGGTTAAACGAGGCGCTCGGCAGGCTTTGCACCTCAAACGGATAGCGGTTGAGGCTTTTCAGCCATTCCCCTTCGGTGATCACCACGGGGCTGTCGATGGGCGGAAAAGCGATTTTGTGGATATGCACCTGGCTGAGCAGATCGCCTTTCAGATCAAGCCCTTCGGCAAATGACTGTAAGCCCACCAGCACGCTGCGCTCACCGTTGCCGACGCGTTTGCGGTGCAGTTCAACTAAACGGTAACGCGGCTGATCGCCCTGCACCAGCAACATCAGGCGTAAATCCGTCACATAGTCGAGAAACCGCTGCATCGCCCGTCCGCTGGCAAACAGTACCAACATACCGAGATGTTTTTTGCTCTCCACCTGCTCACGGAAAAAGGCTGCCATTTCAGCAATGTGCTGCTCTTCGTTGTCGATGGAAGGCTCAAAGCGCATCCGGGGAATAACAATTTTGCCCTGTTCGCAGTGGTTAAAGGGCGAATCCAGCGCCACAAAGCGGTCGCCCGCTTTCTCTTTCAGACCACTCATCTCCTGCAAACGCGAAAAACTGTTCAGCGAACGTAAGGTCGCGGAAGTGACAATAATGTGCGGAATACTGCGCCACAGCAGCCTTTCCAGCTGATCGCTGACACGAATACCCACACAGTGAAACCAGAGATGCAGCTGCCCTTCGCGCTCTTCCCGCGTCGCCCATTTGGTCACCGGCGCACCGGAAGATTGCGCCAGAGACGCCAGCCGCCAGAGTTTGCTTTGCGCCTCGAACATCCCCAGCGCGCGATTCATCTGCAAAATCAACCGATGCAGACGTACAATGTCATGGCTGCCGGTTTTCTCACTTAAATCGTTAAGAAATAACTCCGCCAGGCCACGCAGCATCTCGGTGAGTTTTGCCAGCCGCTGGCAGATCTCCAGCACTTCATCTGGCAGTTCGCCCATCGCAAAACGGTGCTCTGCCTCCTGCCCGGCAGGCATGTAGAGATTGAGAATGTTGTTTAACGAGGCGATAAGCTCATACAACTCTTCACAATGCGCATTCAAACGTTCAGGGATCGCCAGCGGCGGGATGGTCTTCGGGCGAAACTGCTCCATGCAGGTAGCGACCAGTTTCGTGAACAAGTCCAACTGTAGTCGATACCACGGCGCGGTGATTTCGGCACTCATCTCCAGCGCATCCCGCGCCACATCTGGCAGGTGATGACCTTCGTCCAGCACCAGCAGCAAATTTTTCGGGTCAGGCAATACGGCTTCGCTTTCCATCGCCGCCATCACCAGCGCATGGTTTGCCACCACCACTTCCGCTTCCTGAATCTCCCGACGAGCGACAAAAAACGGGCATTCGCGATAGTAATAACAGTTGCGGTTGAGGCAGCTGGCTTTGTCGGTACTTAAACGACGCCAGAGATCGTCATCTATAGCGATATCAGTATGATCGCGCAGACCATCCCATTTATAAGTGTCGAGATCGCCCTTCAGCTTCGCACAACGTTTTTGCTCTTCCTGATTATTTGGCGTCAGTTCGTCGTCAAGAAACGCCAGCAGATCCTGTTGCGTGGGTTCAGTGCTGGCGAGCGCCGTCAGATTACGCGGGCAAACGTAGCGCCCACGCCCAAAAGCGGCAGTGAATTTAAGATCGGGAATGATCTTTTTCAGCAGCGGTAAATCTTTGCTGTAGATCTGATCCTGCAATGCCACGTTGGCGGTACTCACCACCAGCGTTTTTTGCTCTTCGCGGGCAATGGCGATGCCGGGAATCAAATAAGAGAGCGTTTTCCCAACGCCGGTGGGGGCTTCAATCGCCAGATGCCGCCCTTCTTCTCCGGCCAGCGTTTTGGCGACGTCCGCAATCATCTGCCGCTGCGGCGCACGGGGAATAAAGTCGGGGATCTGTTCCTGAAGCGCCTTATACCAGGCGGCAATTTGCGCTTTAAGCGCGGCGGTTAATGCCATGAGAAAACCTGAAATACTGTATAAACAGCCAATATTGTGGCATTTTTCGGTTTTCAGGGGTAATGGTTTTTCTGTTTCTGGAAAGCGGCTCGCAATAACGTTTTCCGGATGTGAAGTTTTCTCGCGGCAGAAGAAACATCATTGTGCAGCAAAAGACATTGTACATCAGCTTATTCCGCTGGCGGCCATTGCAGAGCGGTATGTAAAACACGCAGTACCGAGAGCGTATCGCCCTCCACTTGATAGACAAGCACATAATGCGGCCTGACAACGGCTTCATGTGTACCAGCGACTCGTCCGGCCCGGTACATCTCCGGGCGTTCACAGGCCTGTTCCGCAATGGCTTCAAATTGATTATCAAGGGCTATTGCCGCTAGCGGATTATCTTTACTGATGTATTCCATGATTTGCTCCCTGTCAGACAGGGACATTGGCTTCCATTCCAGACGCATTAATCCCCCTTCAGCAAGGCTTTTTTACGGGCAGCAAATAGACTTTTGGCCTCTTCATGAGAGAGTGCCGGGCGTGGATCGTCAATGGCGGCCTGCACCTGCTCTCGAAACCAGGCATCATACGCGGCAGCTTCATGAGCTCGTTTTAATGCCTCAGCCCTGTCTGGTCGGGTCGTTTTCTTCTGACCGTCCGGGTCGTAATTAGAGGCGTCGACTTCAAACCGGGCAATACCAACATCTTTCAGGTAGTTGACAACCGTTTCCAGCCGTTTGAACAGGCGGATTTGCCGACTGCGTTGTGCTGCAAGAGGCCGTTCAGTGTGGCCGTATTTCACGGTCAACGACCAGCCTCCCTGGGTGCCAATAACGTGTGCTGCATCCACTACGCCAGATTCAACCAGTTTATGTAAGGTTGAGTGATCGATCGTTTCTGGTGCCATAATGCGCTAACCTCTTTGTATACAGCATGCAATTTATAATTAAAGATAGAGCAATTAATAATAAATTGCAGCAC
>OBWS01000779.1_pt1 | contig 16947 bp, 14 predicted proteins | sample 1495291 | NCBI WGS metagenome assembly OBWS01 (sample SAMEA2580090, study PRJEB22360) | human gut metagenome | biome: human gut; feature: human-associated habitat; material: faeces | place: Denmark | collected 2008/2010 | reverse complement strand
TGTGCGGATATAAGCTTTGAATCTAAAGCTGCACCTTTCTGTAAATATTTTATGATTTACTATGAAAATCATAGTAAAAAGCTTGGTTTTTTCTTGTGAATCTATACATTTTTGTTTTTCTAGATTCATCCATTTTTGATTTTTGGGGAAAATTATTGTGAACATTTACGTCTTTTTTCGCTGAAAAATGCGCGATCATTGATATAGTTTGAGAACTTTTCTTTTTCCATATAAAAGTTCTTTCGCTTGCGAAAAGATGTGATATAATGAAAACGAACAATTTTAAGAAACGGTTAAAAATCGATTAAATTTTCATGTAAGGGGAGTGTAAATGACTGTTTCACTAACAGATTTTATATCGTGGATGTCGGCTTACCCCATGCTGGGAATCACAGCGCTGCTGACGACCGGAGTGATTCTTGTAAACGGCTGGACGGACGCCCCCAACGCGATTGCCACCTGTGTATCCACCCGCGCCATGGCGCCAAGGCCCGCCATCATGATGGCGGCTGTATTCAACTTTTTAGGCGTTTTTGTTATGACCTCCATCAACGCCAGCGTGGCCGCCACCATTTACAACATGGTAGACTTCAGCGGCAATACGCACGAAGCTCTGGTTGCCCTGTGCGCCGCACTGCTGGCAATCGTTATCTGGGCTACCGCCGCCTGGTGGTTTGGGATCCCAACGAGTGAAAGCCACGCGCTGATCGCCGGTCTTTCCGGCGCGGCAATTGCCCTGCACGGCGGCCTTTCCGGCATCAACGGCGCGGAATGGATCAAGGTGATTTACGGCCTGGTGCTCTCTACCCTGCTGGGGTTTGCCATGGGCTGGGTCAGCGCCAAGATCACGCAGTCCATCTGCCGCAACATGGACCGCCGGCGAACGACCGCGTTCTTCCAGAAAGCGCAGATTGGCGGCGGCGCGGCAATGGCATTTATGCACGGCGCGCAGGACGGCCAGAAATTTATGGGCGTGTTCATGCTGGGCATGTTCCTGGCCAAGGGCGAGGCAAACGTGCCGAACTTCCAGATTCCCATTTGGCTGATGCTGTTCTGTTCTCTGGTGATGGGCCTTGGAACCTCGATCGGCGGCTACCGCATTATCAAGGCCGTCGGCATGGACATGGTAAAGCTGGAAAAGCACCAGGGCTTTACGGCAGACCTTGCCGCGGCGGCCTGCCTGCTGCTCTCTTCCCTGACGAGCATTCCGGTTTCCACCACACATACCAAAACCACCTCTATTATGGGTGTTGGCGCCGCAAAACGTCTGTCTTCCGTTAACTGGGGCGTTGTAAAAGAAATGGTGATGACCTGGGTGCTGACCTTCCCCGGGTGCGGAATGATTGGTTTCGTGATGGCGAAACTGTTTATAACGATCTTTTAAATCCGGCCTAGGCCGACACCTTGACGAAACAGGAGAATCGAAACTATGGCGAGAAAAAGTGATCAATATTATTATCATGTATTGTCCGAGGGCATCGATTACTGCATGCAGGCCGCTGATTTGCTGCTGAAAACACTGAAGAATTACCACCCGGAAAAAATGGACGCCTGTATTCGGGATATGCATGCCATTGAGCACGCGGCAGACCTTGGCAAGCATGTGATGATGAGCCGCCTGGTCAAAGAATTCATCACCCCCATTGAGCGCGAGGATATTATTGAGCTGGCCCAGACGATCGACGACGTGACCGACGAAATCGAAGACGTGGTGCTGCGCCTGTACATGTTCCACATCAAAACCATCCGCCCCGAGGCACTGCAGTTCGGCTCGATTATCGTTTCCTGCTGTAAAGCCATGAAGTCGATGATGGAGGAGTTTCATAACTTCAACAAATCCGGCACCATCCACCAGATGATTATCGACATCAACCGTATGGAGGAGGATGGGGACAAGCTGTATACCGACGCGATTCACTCGCTGTACTCCAACCCCTCCGATGCGATCGAAATCTTTACCTGGACGGAAATCTTCAGCCGCCTGGAGCGCTGTTGCGACGCGTGTGAGGATGTGGCCAACGTTGTGGAAAGCGTGATAATGAAAAACACCTGATTCTTTTTTAAAAAAATCACACATATTTGCGGCGGGCAGTGATCAGCTGTCCGTTTTTTATTTGAGGTATGGCCAAGCAGTTTCCGCTTGGCCATACCTTTTTTATTTTCGGCAAAATGACGATTCCCTGCGCCGTTCCACACGAAGCGATGATTGCTCTGCGCCTTTACGGAACCGGCAGAGAACATTCTACACGGCCCGGCGAAACGCTGTGGGGAAATGAATGATCTTCCATACTCCGAAACGTTTTCTATATCATGGAATCCGCTGATTTTCGGATACTCTGCCCGAATTTGCGTGTCATTTTTTGAAAGCCTTTCCGGCTTTCGTCAGATTTTCCAAAGAGGGAATTCTCTTCCTGTATTGGTAGAGCCAATAATCTTTCGTTTTCAATGTATATTCTTAACATTTTTCTTATAATCAATCGAAATGCACAAATTTTGTTATTGACAAAGCATTTTTTCCAGAGGATAATAAGACAAAGTGACAGTGCAAGGGGAGTGCTCTGTCATTTCATGCGCAATTTGGTAGTATCAATTTAATTATCAAAGGCGCCAATAAGGAGGAGCAATTGTGTTTCTGGAATTTATTCTTGCGCTGCTGCCGATTCTATGGCTTGTTGTATCCTTGTGCTACCTGAAAATGCCCGCCTACAAAGCCTGTCCCGTAGCGCTCGTCATTACCGTTCTGCTGGCACTGCTGTATTGGAAAGCACCCGGAATTGAGGTATTTACCGGCGGACTGGAAGGCGCGACAATGGCGCTTTGGCCCATTTCTCTTGTCATCGTCGCTGCGATCTTTACATATAACCTCACCGTGAAAACCGGGGCTATGGCGCGAATTCAAAAAATGCTGACATCCGTTTCAAACGACAAACGGGTGCTGGTGCTGATCATTGCCTGGGGCTTCGGCGGATTTATGGAGGCCATGGCCGGTTTCGGAACCGCCGTCGCCATCCCCGCCAGCATTTTGTGCGGCCTCGGCTTTCACCCCATTTTTGCCGCCGTCGTCTGTCTGGTGGCAAACGCCACCCCAACGGCATTTGGGTCCATCGGCATTCCCACCGTGACGGCCGCGTCCGTTTCGGGCCTTGACCCGCAGGCTACGGCGGTTGTGGTGTCGCTGCAGCTGTTCCTCATGGTCGTTCTCACGCCGCTTCTGCTGGTCACGATCACCGGCGGCGGTCTGAAGAGCCTGAAAAGCAGCTGGCACATTGCGCTGATTTCGGGCCTTGGGTTTGCGGTGGTACAGCTTCTCGCGGCCCGTTTTATCGGTGCGGAGCTGCCCGCAGTGACCGGCTCGGTCGCGAGCATGCTGCTGACCATCTGGGCGGCGAAGGTTTTCTGCAAGAATCCCCCGAAGGAATATCAGCTTTCTGAGGAAACGAAAGACGAGCTGCAAAAGCAGGAGCTTCCGAACCTCCGCGAGGCTGTGATCTCGTGGTCGCCGTTCCTTTTGATCTTCGTCTTTCTGCTCACCGTTTCAAAGCTGGTGCCTCCGGTTTACAACGTGCTTGCCGCAGTGAAAACCAGCGTCGTCATCTACTCGGGCGCGGGGGCCGCGCCTTACACCTTCTCCTGGCTGACCACCCCCGGCGTACTGATTTTTATCGCCGCGTTTCTGGGCGGGCTGCTGCAAAAAGCCAGCCTTTCCGACATGGCTCAGGTGCTGGTTCAGACTCTGAAGCAGATGCTGAAAACCATGATTACGCTGATCACGATTCTGGCCGCCGCGAAGATCATGGGCTACAGCGGCATGACGCGTGACATCGCCGCGTTTCTGGTGGCGGTTACCGGCACGGCCTACCCGCTCGTAGCGCCCCTGATCGGTTCGATCGGCACCTTTGTCACCGGCAGCGCCACCTCCTCCAGCGTGCTGTTCAGCTCACTGCAGGCAGAGACCGCGCGCGCCATCGGCATACAGGAAATCTGGCTGGTGGCCGCCAACACCATCGGTGCCACGGCCGGCAAAATCATTTCGCCCCAGAGCATCGCAATTGCGGTGGCCTCTACCGGAACCAGCGGAGAGGAAAGCAACATCCTTCGCATCACCCTCAAATATTACCTGCTGTACATTGTGATTTTCGGTTTGATTTCCTATTTTGGGTACAGCCTGCTCTCTTTGGTCTGAAAGTGACGCGGCGCTTGTTCCCCAGAGCACGGCGCCTGCCCGAATCTCCCCTTTGGGCAGGGAGTTTGCCGGGATGAAACGCTCCCGGAGCAAGCGGCCTTTCGATTGTTTGGATACATCATTAGTAGTAATCAGGAAAGGAACATGCAGTTATGAGCCAGTACAACAAGGTCACACCTGAATTGATTGAACAGTTCAGGCAGATCGCACCGAACCGTGTTTCCGTCAACGGAGACATCAACGACGATTTCACCCACGACGAGATGCCGATTTACGGCAAAGCCTGTCCCGAGGTGGTCATCGAGGCCACCTCCACAGAGGAAGTGGCGGCTGTGATGAAGCTTTGCTACGAAAACGGCATCCCCGTTACCCCCAGAGGCGCGGGCACCGGTCTGACCGGCGGCGCGGTCGCGCTTTGCGGCGGCGTAATTCTCTCCACCACCAAGATGAACAAGATTCTGGGCTACGACAAAGAGAATCTGAACGTGCGCGTTCAGGCCGGCGTTCTGCTCAACGATCTGGCGGAGGACGCCGCGAAGCAGGGCCTGCTGTACCCCCCGGATCCGGGCGAGAAATTCGCCACCCTCGGCGGCAACGTCGCCAACAACGCGGGCGGCATGCGCGCCGTGAAATACGGCACCACCCGCGACTATGTTCGCGCCATGACGGTTGTGTTGCCCACCGGCGAAATCGTCCGCCTGGGCGCGAGCGTATCGAAGAGCAGCAGCGGCTACAGCCTGCTGCACCTGATGATCGGCTCCGAAGGCACGCTCGGCATCATCACCGAGCTGACGCTCAAGCTGATCCCCCAGCCAAAAGAGGTCGTCAGCCTGATCGTTCTGTTTGAAAATCTGGAGGAGTGCATCGCCGCCGTTCCGCAGATCATGCTGGCGCACCTGCAGCCCCAGGCGCTGGAATTTATGGAGCGCGAAATCGTTATTTCTTCCGAGGCCTACCTCGGCAAGAGCGTGTTCCCGCAGGAGTTTGAGGGCAGCCAGGTCAACGCCTACCTGCTGATCACCTTTGACGGCGAAAACGCCGACCAGCTCGACGAGATCATTGAGAAAGCCTCTGAAGTGGTTCTGGAGGCCGGAGCACTGGATGTTTTGGTCGCCGATACCCCGGCCTTGAAAAAGGATGCCTGGGCGGCCCGCAGCTCGTTCCTTGAGGCGATTGAAGCGCAGACTAAGCTTCTGGATGAATGCGACGTGGTCGTGCCCACCAGCAGAATCGCGGAGTACCTCACCTACATTAAATCCATTGAGGCCGATTACGGCTTTGAGGTGAAGAGCTTCGGTCACGCCGGCGACGGCAACCTGCACATTTACACCTGCTCCAACGACATGGAGCTGGAGGAGTTCAAGAGCCAGGTGCACGACTTTATGAAGAAGGCTTACGCCAAGGCAACGGAATTCGGCGGTCTGATTTCCGGCGAGCACGGCATCGGCCACGGCAAGCAGGCCTATCTTTCTGAAATGGCCGGCCCGGTGAACATGCGCCTGATGAAGGAAATCAAATCCGTTTTCGACCCGAAAGCGATTCTGAATCCCGGAAAAGTTTGCGTAAAGCTGTAAGAAGCGCCTCTTACCAAGCGCAAAGGTTCTGATTCCATGCTTTTCATAAAAGTGCTGGATCAGAAAGCATACGATTCATATTATTTTGAGCGGAGGAATAAGCGATGGCATATATCATTTCTGAGGAAGGCCAGGAGCTGCTGGGTGCAGTGAAGGAATTCTGTGAAAAAGAAGTAAAGGAACAGTGCAAGGAATATGACAAAACCGGCGAATGGCCGAAAGAAATTTACGATAAGGCGATTGAAATGCAGCTGCACATGCTCGAGGTTCCCGAGGAATACGGCGGCATGGGCCTTGACCGGGTCTCTGTGGCGGCTTTGATCGAGCAGATGGCGATTGCCGATTCCGGCTTTGCCACCACAATTTCCGCAAGCGGCCTCGGCATGAAGCCCGTTCTGATCGGCGGCACCGAGGCACAAAAGCAGCACGCGTGCGATTTGATCGTAAACGGCGGCTTCGCCGCTTTCTGCCTGACGGAACCCGGCGCGGGCTCCGACGCTTCCGCCGGCAAAACCACCGCCGTTAGGGATGGCGACAGCTACATTCTGAACGGCCGCAAATGCTTTATTACCAACGGCGCGGTTTCGTCCCTTTACTGCGTGACCGCCATGACCGATAAATCCGCCGGTACCAAGGGAATCTCCATGTTCTTCATCGAGAAAGACACGCCCGGTCTTTCTACGGGACATGAAGAGGATAAAATGGGAATCCGCACCTCCAACACCTGCGACGTGGTGCTCGAGGACTGCCGCATTCCCGCTTCTAATTTGATCGGCGCCGAAGGACAGGGCTTTTCCATCGCCATGAAAACGCTGGATCAGGCCCGCGCGTGGATGGGCTGCATCGCCACCGGCATCGCCCAGCGCGGCATGGAGGAAGCCATCGCCTACGGCAAAGAGAGAATTCAGTTCGGCAAGCCGGTGCTGAAAAACCAGGCACTCCAGTTTAAAATTGCCGACATGGCCATCAAGATTGAAACTGCCCGCCAGATGGTGGCCCATGCTCTTACTCTGATGGATCTCGGCCTGCCCTTCAGCAAGGAATCCGCAATCGCGAAGTGCTACGCGTCCGACATCGCGATGGAGGTTGCCTCCGAAGCGATTCAAATGTTCGGCGGGTACGGCTACAGCCGTGAATACCCGGTGGAAAAGCTGCTGCGCGACGCGAAAATCTTCCAGATTTTTGAGGGAACCAACGAGATTCAGCGCATTGTGGTTGCCAATAATACCATCGGGCGCTTCTGATTTACCAAAGCACCTGCTTACCCTTGCCGCCCTTCAGGCGGCATTGCGCAAAACCTGCGATTGCTTCCCCGCCGGGGGCGGGGAAGCAATCGACCGTTTTCAAAGCGAATGATTCTGCAAGAAGAATGAAGCCCACGCGTGGGAGCAATCCTTCCCCGCTTTCGGCGAGAAGAAAGCCAAAGAAATTCTTTTATGGAACGAAATCCACGCATGAGAACGGTCTTTCCCCCGCTTTTGGTGGGGAAGAAACCAAACGTATTCTTTCTGCAAGAAGCACAAAATGCAAGCATACAGCAGTTCCTTTCCCGCCCTTGGCGGGGAAGGAGAGAATTGCTTTACTATTCTGCAAGGAGAACAAAACACATGGAAATACTGGTATGTATCAAGCAAGTGCCGGACGACGCGGCTGAAATCCGCCTGAAGGCGGACGGAACGCCCGACTTGGACGGCGTGGCGCAGGTGGTCAACGCGTTTGACACCTATGCCCTGGAAATGGCGACCCGCCTGAAGGAAGCAGTCGGCGGCGAAATCACGGTGATCAGCGTGGGCGGCGAAGGCGTCCGCGACGCGCTGAAAACCTGCCTGGCGGTCGGCGCGCAGCACGCCTTTCTGCTGACCGACCCCGCGTTTGAGGGCTCCGACAGCCTGGGCAAGGCCCGGATTCTGGCAGCGGCTAAGGCAAAGCTCGAAGAGAAATCCGGCAAGCCCTTTGATTTGATTTTCTGCGGCCTGGAAGCCACCGACAAGGCCACCGGCCAAACCGGCGCACAGCTGGCCGAGCTGCTGAATCTGCCTCTAATCACCAACCTGACGGATATTTCTTACGAGAACGGCACCGTCACCGCAAAGCAGGAAACCGATTTTGGCTACAACCTGATCGATTCCGCCGCGCCGTGCGTCGTTACCGTGAATACACCGGCCTACACGCCCCGCTACCCCACCATCAAGAGTAAGCTGGCCGCGAAGAAGATGCCCATCGACCCCATTTCTCTGGCAGATTTGGGCGAGGGTCTCGGCAAGGTCGGCGAAAAAGCGGCTCTCACCCGCACCGTACGGTTTGCGGAGCCGCCCCAGAAGGTTGCCGGGGTAAAAATCAAAGAAGAGACCTGCGAGGATTCCGCCCGCCGGGCCGTAGCCATGATGGTCGAAGCAAAAGCGCTGTAAGGGAGTACTGAAACATGGAACAAAATCAAAATCAGAACGTATTGGCGTATGTGGAAACGGCCGGCGGAAAACCTGTGAACGTCGGTTTGGAGCTGCTGACGCTGGCCAGAACGATCGCCGACGCCGCCGGGCAGAAAGTGACTGCCGCCTTGATCGGCAGCGGGCTGGACGAGGCCGCGCAGCGGGTTGCCGCCCTCGGCGCAGACAAGGTTGTTGTTGTGGACGACCCCGCTTACACCGCCTTTTCAATGGACGAATACACCGGCGTGCTGGAGCAGCTCGTAAAAGACGAAAAACCCGCCGTATTCCTGATGGGAAACACCCTGCAGGGCAAGGGGATTGTACCCCGCCTCGCGGCCCGCTTTGAGAGCGGCTGCGTTGCGGATGTAACCGCCGTCTCCGCTCAAGACGGCGCAGTGCGCTGGACTACCCCCCGCTTTGGCGGCACCGTGCTGGCGGAAGAGGTCATCGAAAACTCCGCGGTGCAGTTTGCCACCGTGCGCACCGGCGCGTTCCCGAAGCCCGAAGCCACACAGAATACCGCCCCAGTAGAAAAGAAAACGGTTTTGGTTCCGGCGGACTCCATCCGCACAAAAATCCGCGAGGCGGTGAAGGAACTGACCGAAAGCGTAAACCTGGAAGACGCGGATGTAATCGTATCCGGCGGCCGCGGCATGGGAAGCGCGGAAAACTTTAAGCTGGTGGAAGAGCTGGCGGCCCTTTTGGGCGGCGTGGTAGGCGCTACCCGCCCCGCAATTGAGGAGGGTTGGGTTTCAAGAGCGCACCAGGTTGGGCAGTCCGGCAAGATCGTTGCGCCAAAGCTGTACATTGCGTGCGGTATTTCCGGCGCGACACAGCATGTTTCCGGCATGTCCTCCTCCGGCTTTGTTGTGGCGATCAACAAGGATGAAGACGCCGCTATTTTTGATGTGGCGAACGTCGGCATCATCGGCGACGCGGTCAAGGTCATCCCCGCGATGATTGAGGAAATCCGCAAAGCGAAGGCGGAGGTCTGATTCCTCTTATCCCCTCTCCGTTTGCCTGCACCTCAGAGCATAGACGCAACGCTGCGAATGCGACGGTCTTCCCCTGCTGTAATCGAAGGGAAGCGAGCGAGTATGTGGTTGCCCGGCGCATCCGCGGCCTTGATTTCCTTGCTCCGCGGGCACAAACGGTTTTTTAATCATCTTTTTTCTGTAATTGTACGGTTTATTTCAAATAGAGCAGGGCAGATCGAACGATCTGCCCTGCTCTATTTTCTGTTCATGATAGAACGGTCATACACATCAGCCGACGGCGGCTCCCACGAAGGGTGAGGAAGCAATCGCCGCTTTCTATGCAGCGTCACTTTTTCAGTGGTTCGCTGGAAAGCAGGCCGCCCAAAACAGCTACTCTTCGTCAAAAGGATCCTCTTCCTGGGCGGGAGAAAAATCGGCCATGAGGCCCTGCTCGAGCATGTATTCGTCAATCAGCGCAAAATGATCCTGCACCGCCAGCGAAAGATGAAGCTTGTTCCGGCGGCACAATGCGTTGACGATCTGTTCGTGCGCGTATTGCAGCTTGTGCCCCGTGTCGTCATGCAGCAGAATATTGTAGCGCAGGTCGTGGATAAAGCGGTCGATGGAATCCGACAGTGCGCGCAGAATCTGAATGATCAGCTCGTTGCCCGAAGCGATGGCAATCAGCTCGTGCAGCTCCTTATCCAGCAGATCCGCCTCTTCCCCTTCATGGGTACGCAGGCTTTGCACGAGTTCTTCCAGCCTCGCGATCTGATCCGAAGAAATACGGTCCACGGCAAGCATGGCGGCCTCCAGCTCCAGCCCTCTGCGCAGCTCTGCCAGCTGCCGGTAGCTGATCCTTTGCAGCAGCGACAGCAGGGTGAAGGTGTCGTTCAGGCTTTGGCTGATGTCGCAGCAGATGAAGTTGCCCGCGCCGTGCTCGCTGCGAATAAAGCCCATGTGCTCCAGCAGGCGCATGGCTTCCCGCACGGAATTGCGCCCTACCCCAAGCTCCTCCGCCAGCTTCCGCTCCGGCGGAAGGGAATCGCCCAGCGAAAGCGTGCCGTCCTTTAGCTTTTGCTGTAAATAGTCCACTACCTTTTCGTACGCTTTTGAGTTTTTTTCCTTTTCGACTTCCATTGGATCAACCTCCGCCGCCGGTGCGCAGGGCCATTCTCTCCGCACAGCCACCGGGCGATATTATCATTCTGATTTTATTTTTCTTCTGCGCCGCTTTGCAGAGTAACCACGACGATTTCGGGGCGGTTAAAGACCCGAACGGGGAAAAGACTGTTCCCCAGCCCCCGGCTGACGACCATCGTGGTCACGCCCCGTGTGTAAGAGCCGCTGGTATAGCGCGGAAAGATACCCTGCCCCGGCGCTACAAGCCCGCCCACAAACGGCAGCCGAATCTGGCCCCCGTGGGCATGGCCGGTAAACACCAAATCCATTCGGTGCTCCGCATACAGGGAAAACAGCTCCGGGCGGTGACAAAGCAACATCTGAAAAACATCCGGCGACGACCACCGGGCCAGACGGCCCGAGAGCTCCGCCGTATGGCCCCCGCTTGCGCTGTCGGAACCGACAAACGCGGGATCCCGCAGTCCAAGCAATTCGACGGAACTGCTCCCGAGGGATATCTTCTCCGCCGCGTCGTCGAGCACATGAGCCCCCGCTTCGGTCAAACGACTTTTGATCTCGGGGTATTGCCTGAGCCTCGATTCATGATTCCCGGATACATAGTACACGGGGGCGATTTTCACGGCGCCGTTTACCAACCGCATGGCCGGAGCCAAGCGATACCGCCTGCTGTCTACCAGATCGCCGGTAATGACAATCAAATCTGGTGATACGCTTTCCAACCGATTCAGCAGCGGACGCTGCGCGCTGCCAAATTCTTTATTGTGTAAATCGGAAATCTGGGCGATCACATATCCGTTGAATTCCTTCGGAATTTTGGGGTTGCGACAGACTATCCTTGTTATCACTATGCTGTTGTTCTGCCAAGCGCAAAAGAGGATCACGCATAAACCAAGCAATAAGTAACCCATTCGCTTCTTCCTTTTCGCCAACCAATTCACGCACTGCCTCCGATTCCGCCGCCGGGAGAGCGACCGTTCTTGCGCAACAGGCAGGCGCCAGGCCCGATGCACGCTCACGGCGGCATATGCAATATCATAGCACTATTTTTCGCCTTCAACAAGCAGAAAGACCGTATTTTGCTTGTGAAAGCGAAAAAGTGCATTTATACTGAAAAAGCTGCCAAGCCAGACCGCTTTGCAGCGCACGCAGAATTGTCGCTGGCTTGCTGCCGTCACACAGCCCATTTGCGCCGCGGAGAGCACAGCCTGAAAGCCGGACGGTTTTCAGGCGAATAGACAATACGGACACACGTGGGCTCGCGGCCCGTTCTTCCGACAAAAAAGCCGCAGGAATAATTCCCTGCGGCAAATCCGACACCGGGAATACCGGTGAGAATAATTTTTATCTGTTCAGGCCCTTTTCACAGCGGTTGCCCCAGGCGTCCAGCAGGTCGTCGCCCCGGTAAAACCGAACGATCTCGCAGCGGTTCGGGCAGCCGGAGCATTCCCCAGCCTTCGTCGTAAAGGTCATTTCCAGCAAAGACGGATCGAAGGGCCGCTCCCTTGCCGCGGAACGCGACAGAAGCGCCGCGCCGATCGCGCCCATCAGGTGAGATTCCGGATCCACCGTAACGCCGGCATGAAGCTCCTCCTCGAACGCGCGCACGACCCCTCTGTTTTTGCTCACGCCGCCCTGAAACACAATCGGTTCTTCAATGCGCTTTCCCTTGCCCACATTGTTTAAATAGTTCAGAACCACCGCACGGCACAGCCCCGCCACAATATCCTCCTTGCTGTGGCCGGTCTGGGCCTTGTGGATCATATCCGATTCCGCAAACACCGTGCATCTGGCGGCGATTTTGGACGGTGACCGGGAGCGCAGCGCCAGATCGCCGAGCGACTCCACCTCGAGCCCCAGGCGCTTTGCCTGCGATGATAAAAAAGCGCCGGTGCCGGCCGCGCACAGCGAATTCATCGCGTAGTCGGAGACCACCCCGCCGCGGATCAGAATGATCTTCGAGTCCTGCCCGCCGATCTCCAGAATGGTGCGCACCCCCGGGTGGCGCGACAGCGTGCCCACCGCGTGGGCGGTGATCTCATTTTTGACCACGTCCGCCCCCAGCATACTGCCGATCAGCCGCCTTGCGGAGCCGGTGGTGCCGACGGTACGCACGCTGACCGGGCCGGGCGCCTTTTCAAGCAGGATGCCCACCAGCCGCTTGACCGCTCCCACCGGGTTCCCCTCCGTCCAGAGGTATTCCTCCGAAAGCACCTGCCCATCCTCGCTCAGCAGCACGCCCTTGGTAGAGATGGAGCCGATATCAACCCCCAGAGACACGGGCTGTTCCATACGCTTTTTTCCTCCTCATGTCAATCATATCGGCAAAGGCCTCCAGCCTTGTCTCCACGCCCACCTCGCTGGTGTTGGCGTCGAAGCTCAGATGCAGAATCGGTATGCCGTAATCCTGCTCCAGTCGCGTCAAAGCGGGCATCACGTTCAGTTCCGGAATGCAGCCGAACGACTTCATGTGGATCAACCCGTCGTAGCCCAGCTCGGCATAGCGCTTTGCCTGGCAGACGCTGTCCACTCCATTGGCTCCCACCGTATATTTTAAATACCCTCCGCTTTCCCGCAGAGAGATGCGGTCTTTCTTCCCGAACAGCAGAAACGACACGCTCATCCTGCGGCTGACGCTGATATTTCTGCGCGCCAGCTGCTTTTCCAGATAAAAATTGCTGAACGGCTCCATCAGGGTGTACAGCTCCCCAATCACCCCGACGCGAAGCGGCATGGCGCTTTTTTTTACGGGGATTTCGCCCGCGGCGCGCGCGTACCCCTGCTTGAGGCGTTCCAGCCGGAGCATGGTTTGCGGCTCGCTCAACTCCTTTAAAAGCTGCTTCTGAAGCTTTTCAAAGGAGCCCGGGACGATCTCGAACCCGACGTTTTCACGGATATAATAATCCAGCGCGTCCATGATTCTCAGGCTTTCCGCGGTGCGCATCATCACGCCGAGAATTTCGCGCATGGAAAGCGGGCACCCCAGATTCCGGAGTACCCGATAGATCTTTTCCGGCTTTACGTGCGCCCGGGAAAAGCAGAGAAAATCAAACTCATATCCCAAGTCCCGCAGAATCTGCTCCTGAACCTCTCCGTAATAGCCGTAGCGGCAGCCAAGGCCCGTTTGCAGCAGCACGTTCGCCCCGGCCTCGAGCGCCTCAATATAGTTCCCCATGTTGTATTTAAACGGGGAGCAGACAAAATCGGGGCTGTATTTGCCGCCGAGCTCCAGCGTGCGCTGGGTGGTCGGCGGTGCCGAGATCACCCTCTGCCCCGGGAAAAGCTCACCGAGCATGGAGCGGATAACCACGTGGTAATCTCCCATGTGGGGAAAGCTGAACACAAGTTGCTTATCCATAAACCTTCTTCCTTTCCCCCAAAATATCCAGAAAGCTCTCAATGCGGGTCTGCAGCCCGGCGTCCGACTGCTGCTCGTCCATGAGCAGCTGAATCACCGGCACCTCGTGCACCCGCCGGATGACCAGCTCGTTGACAAGGGAATCCGTTCCGCAGGGGAACGCGGTGAGCAGAATCACGCCGTCCACGCGGTTTTTATACAGCTCGATCGCGCCGATCATCTCTTTGTTCATCGTCCAGTACAGCTCGGTAGAAATCGCCTTGGATTTTCGGCTGCAAACGCTCCGGTTGCAGTAATCGGAAAATAAGACGGTTCCGTTCTGCTCCCGGATCATTCGGCAGACCGGTCCGCCGATAAACGAATCGTGGCTGATATAGGGCTGCGCGGCGATCAGGATCTTCAAGCCGTCGCCCTCGCTGACACGCTGCTGACGCTCCATGCGCGCCAAATCCTGATTTTGCTGGCGCTGTCTGGCGCGCTGGTACGCGCGAAAGCATTGGTCCGCGCTTTTCCCCAGCTGGCGGCCCATCGCGCAGAAGGCAAACAGCTCGGCGCGCGCGCTCCCCTTTAAATTGTAAGTAATCAGCTTGGCCCAGGGAAACGTGTGGCGCACAATATCGTACAGCCCCAAAAAACGCACGCAGAATTCCTCGCTGCCGCGGTTTCCCTCAAAGCGGGGTACCAGCACCGCGTCGCACTGCCCCAGCAGCGATTCCACATGCCCCAGATACAGCTTCATCGGCAGGCAGTTTTCCGCTTCGGAATGACGAATCCCATCCTCCAGAATCGTTCTGCAGGTTTCACTGCTGACGACAACCTCGCACCCCAGCTCCTGAAAAAATGTTTCCCACAAACAGCCGTAACGATAATATAAAAACGCCTTCGGTATTCCAATTTTCAAAGTTATCACCCAGATGCTATTATGGATTTTTTCCCTGCAAGTATTCATTCGGGCGACGCTTTTCCATAACCCCACGTCGGGCGCAGTCTTGACAAAAAGCAAAAAATCCGCTCCGGGCGTTTCGCCCTAAGTGGATTTTCAAATCACCGTTTTGGATTGGAACACCCAGCTTATACCACCTGATCTCTTCCGGCGTTTTTGGCCTGATACAGCTTTTTGTCCGCAAGGTAAATCAGCTCATCCACAGCCTTTGGCGCATGGTCTGAGGTGACCGTCTCCACACCGATGCTGCAGGTGATGGCGATTTGCCCATAGGTGGTACGAAAAATATGACCGCGAATGGAATCACGGATGCGGCAGGCAATCTGCTTGGCGGAGTCGCTCTCCCACCCCGGCAGGCAAACCAGAAATTCATCGCCGCCGTAGCGGGCCGCCCACCCGCTTTTGGCCGGAACCATCTTTTGCAGCAGAACGGCGATTCCGTGCAGCACGCAGTCGCCGGCCACATGGCCGTTGTGATCGTTGATCTTCTTAAAATAATCAATATCGATAAACAGAATGCTCAGCGGCTGCTTCTGCTCAAAGCAGCTTTGCAGATCGGCGGGAAGCCGAAGATCGATGTACCGCCGGTTGTACAGGTGCGTGAGAAAATCGGTATAGGCCGTTTCCCGGCATGCGTTTTCGTCCTCGATCCTCTCTTCCTGGCGGAATATGCGCCGGGCCATTACCAGAGTGCAGACTCTTTCCCCCACGATAAGGGGGATTTCGAGAATACTGCAGACCGTCGAATCCTCCGCAGATACACGCAGCGTTGTGCCCGGCCCGAAAAGGATTTGATAGTCGAAGCTTTTCTCGAAAGAGCGCTCAAACAGCCCTTGCGAATGGACGCTTTGCAATTCACCGTAAAGGATCAGTCCGCAGGTGGAATCCACAAAGTACAGCGAAGACGAAAACGCCCTCAATCCATACAGCAGATTCCCCACATCTGATAAAGATTCTAATACCATTACTTCCCTTTCTACCGATTCGGCGGACCGCAAATTCCTTCGATCAAAGCCGTACACCGCCAACCCGGAACCCGCAAAAATCGCTCAGCCATTGAAAATCGTGTTCTCTCAAAGCGCCCGGCAATTGCGGGGTTTCGGGCTTTGAGAGAAATGACAGAAAGGTATTCAAACTATTTCCGCAAACCCCAAAAACACAGAATAAGTGTTTTTATTTAAATTATACATATAATATTTGTGCAAGTCAATACGTAAATAGAGCGTGTGATAAGATCGTTTTCGTATTAATATATGTTGAAGGAAGGGTTGAAATGAAAGCAATAAATCAAATTATTCGCGATTTACGCGAAGATAAAGATTTAAGACAATCAGACATAGCAGCCGTCTTGGGAACAACACAGCAGCACTATTCCCGATGCGAAAAAGGGGAATCGCAGCTTTCAACTCGCTCCGTCATTGCACTGGCCGATTTTTATCACGTATCCACGGATTATCTGTTGGGCCGAACCGAATGCAAGCAAGGGGTGGACGTTCTGAATCAGCAAATTGCGGACGGTTACACCACCGGACGCCTTTTGACGGAGGCGCTTTCCCTGAGCATTGTCGGGCGCTGTGCTGTGGTGGAATACCTGAAGCTTCAGCTCCTAAAGGAAGAGGTGGAACAAAAGGGGCTCCTGTGAATTCCGGGCGAAATTTTCTTTTTTCCGGCTACCGACACGGGACAAAAACGAAATCGGCTCCCAAGGCGGCCGCCTTACCATGCAGACATCTGCAAAAGCACAGAAAGGATGAATGACAGATATATTAGTTAAAGATTCCGTTGTACGGAATTCGCCTTATTGGGATATGGGAATCACTTTAAAAACAGACTCCGAATGAAAATTTTGATTTTTCCCTGTCTTTCACCCCGAATACAGATGGTTTTCCATGGAGATATTTCAAACGTCAATCCGAATTCAGGTTGACGTTTTCTCTTGTTCCAATTATCATATATTTATTAACCAGGATGCGGCAGGAGATGCTTATGACCTATTCTGAGATATTGTGTTGCGGATATCTACACTCTGCAAACAGCGGGGATCGCCTATAACAAGCTGGCATCCATGTGCGGCCTGAATCAATCTACCATTGACAACATCATGCGCGGAGTAACAAAAGACCCGCGCGTTCAAACGCTCCATCATATTGCCCTTGGATTCAACATGACTCTGGCGGAATTTTTAGATTACCCGGAACTGAATGAGTATTCGTTTGACGAGGAAGATCATTAACTTTGTGAGCAGAGTTTTGGACAAGAAAAAGCCGCAGGACTTTCGTCCTACGGCAATGGAATATCTGAATTAATCTTTAAAAGAGAGCGGCGCTGCGCGCCGCTCTCTTT
>OBWS01000777.1_pt1 | contig 16961 bp, 19 predicted proteins | sample 1495291 | NCBI WGS metagenome assembly OBWS01 (sample SAMEA2580090, study PRJEB22360) | human gut metagenome | biome: human gut; feature: human-associated habitat; material: faeces | place: Denmark | collected 2008/2010 | reverse complement strand
AATTTTTGGATTTCATTTATTGCATTACGCCGAATGACTTGACGAACCGCTCGTTTTCCGCTATAATTTTAAATCGAGTATGCATTCAATATTTTTGTCGCGGGCGGTATAGAAACCGGCGCGCGAAAGCAGCATAAAACTGAATATCGGGGTGTGGCGCAGTTGGTAGCGCGGGTGGTTTGGGACCATCAGGCCGCAGGTTCGAACCCTGTCACTCCGACCATTGACAAGTCTTTACAGGACTTGTCAATTTTTATGTTTATGTTTTTTCACGACTTTGAAAGGTTTTTAGGCAGCCTCATCCTACGTTGTTTCGCTTTCGATTATTTTTTAAATATTTGCCTTCTTGAGGGAAATTTTCACTTATTTTAGCGGGTTAAGTGATAGGGTGTTTTTTTGAAGGAGGCAATAAGATGACGGAAGAAAATTATAAGTATCGCACAAGTCCTCTTTTCCTTCGCAATCAGTTCAAAGGAAAGGAGAAACTGCAAATTCCAGTTATTCCTAAATTTCAAATTCGATCAAACGATTTCAACGATTTGCTTCTTATTGCATTTGATAAAATCAGCACAAATGATACAAAGCATTTCAGCCGAATGGTTCATTTCTTCCTGTATGATTATAATTTGAGCGTGTCTGGAAAAATCCCGATCCCGATCTGGAAAAGCTAAAACACTATCGTGCGGTGCTCTCTCCTGATTTCAGTATGTATGTCGAAATGGCACCCGTTTTGCAGCTTTACAATATGTTCCGGAATCGCTGGTGTGGCGCTTACTTTGCGTCAAAGGGAATCCGCGTCGTTCCAACCGTTAGCTGGGGAAACGAGAATACGTTTGAGTTCTGCTTCGACGGAATCGAAAAAGGCTCAACGGTAGCGGTGTCCACTTATATGGTGTCGGAACACGACAACCGGCAGGACCAGAAAGAGTTTTTCCTAAAGGGCTATAACGAGATGCTCCGCAAGATCGAACCGGAAAAAATTATCTGCTACAATACACCGTTCCCCGAGATGCAGGGCGACATTGTGTTTGTCGACTATGAACTAAGCTCGTGGAAGTTCATGAACGATGATCCGTATGCACCCTCAAAATACGTGAAATACATCTGCGGAGAAGAACCTGTTCCGATAGGAAGCAACCTCATCATGAAAAGCGGATATGTTGTAGGTGAGAATGATAGGGACTATAATAGCATTATACAAACCGGAATGGGCAGCGCCTATGGCGGGCAGTGGAAACCTGCTAAGCTGAAAGATGAACGATTCTTGGGAGAGCCGGGAGAAATTAGAATTTCCTATGTTAAAACGGAAATAGGTTAGATACAAAAATTGGCGAGGATGGAAGAGCTACGAGAGAGCGCCATTACACAGACCATAATAAACCGTGGGCACATACAAACCCACATGACCATGAGATTCGATGGGATGATCCAACAGGACATCCTGATCCACAGGGACCAATTAACTACCCGGAGAACAATGTCCCGGAATTTAAACAATATGGGAGGCAGAGTTATATGAAATCTACAATTGTTCAATCAAACAGCTTTGAAGCAAATAGATTTAAAACAATCAGCGATTTTAAGGACTGCATGCGTTGGCATGGTGAAGTCGAATTTGAATGGAATGGGAAAAATTACAGCATTACCCATCCTGACAAGATTAGCATCAGCGAAGCGAATAAACAAGAAACAGAAAAACTGTGTAGCACTGCGGATGAAGCTTTGGAGTACAAAGTTGGTGATGATAGGTTACGGGATGTCATTACACAGGTTACAGTATGGAGCAGAACAATATAGACCAAGGCGTAAATACTACTTGTCAACTGCCCGCAGTCATTGGTATTACTGGATTTCTCCAAGTCCTATAATTTCACTCCGTCCATTTCCCTTTTATTATGGCAGAGGGAAAGCTACTTTCCAAAGCAAGCCGTTTTCCTTAAAAAGAGATAAAAAGATTACAATATCTGTTGTGCACTTGGGGATGGCCTCTCTCCTAACCATAGCGATAACGGTTGGCCACGAAAGCTGTACCATGACCTTTCACAGCGTTCCGGTTAAGACAAATTGTTCCTATTGTTCTTTTTCTTCAATCACATGATCCATTGTCATTCTTCCTTTGCCTCCAGACTAGAAAAAGGATATTTCACGGCCTCTATTTATTTCGGATCAAGACACGGGGTGCATCAGTATCTTTTGGTTGGGAGTAGCGGTATTATCCCGCTGTGGCGCTGTCTCTCCGGCTCCACCCCCGGCTGTTTTCGCGAACCGTGACAAAATCCCGGTAGATGCCTTCCTGACCGATCAATTCCGCATGCGTCCCGGACTGGGCAATCTCTCCCTTGGCAATCACCATGATGTTGTCGGCATGGCGGATGGTTCCCAGACGGTGTGCGATAACCAGCAGCGTTTTCCCGCGGCACAGCTCGCTGATTGCTTCCTGAATATAGCTTTCATTGTCGGCATCCACGCTGGCGGTTGCTTCGTCCAGAATCACGATAGGTGCGTCCTTCAAAATGCAGCGCGCAATGGAGATCCGCTGCTTTTCACCGCCGGAGAGCGTTTCTCCGCCTTCGCCCACCATCGTCTGGAATCCGTTGGGAAGCGCCATGATAAAGTCGTAGCACCGTGCCTTTTTTGCGGCCTCCATGACTTCGGCCTCAGTGGCATCGGGCCGCCCCATGCTGATGTTATTATAAATCGTGTCCTGAAACAGATATACACGCTGAAACACCATACTGATGTGATTCATCAGATCACTTAGGCTAATTTCTCTCACATCCTTGCCTCGTATCAAAACCTGTCCGGACTTAACGTCCCAAAAGCGGGCAAGCAAGCTGGCAATGGTGGACTTGCCGCCGCCGGAGGGTCCGACAAGGGCAAGCATCCGGTTCTTTTCCAAACGGAAGGATACATTGTGCAATACTTCCTTTTCGCCGTAGGCAAAGGTGACATTTTTAAATTCCACCTCCGGTGCGCTACTATGTGCAGGAATGGAGCCCTTTCCGTTATCCGGCAGTTCCTTTTCTGCAAATACTGCTTCTATGCGGTCCAGGCAGCTGCTCATTACGGTAAGGCGTGCGCCCTGATCGTACAGAGCCTTTAACGGGCCAAATAAATCAAATACAAACAGCATAACGCCAACTAGAAGAACGGCTGGCAGGGAAGCTTGAAGGTTCAGGTAAACAGCCAGAGCGATGATAACCACGGCTCCAAGGCCGTACAGGATGTTCAGCACGCGCTGCCACACCGCCGCATTTTCCTCAAAATCAATGCTGCGCTTGCAGGTTTCCCGGAAGTTATCGGACAGCTCCTTCGATTTTTCTCCCAACAGATTGTAGGTTTTAATGATGCCGATCCCTTCGACAAAATCCAGCACGGCTTCGGTAAGGTTTTCGCTTTGCTCCTGTCGTATGGCAGAGTACTTCATGCTGTCCTTATTCATACCGTTCGCCACAAGAACAATAACGAGAAGGACTGCAGTGGCGGCTACGGCAAGCCACACGTTGATAAACGCTAAAAACACGAGCATGATCGCCTGCGAGAAGATATAGCTCATCATGTTTGCGAGCACATTCATGCAGTTCTCTTCAATGAACACCATATCGGTGGACAAAACCGAGCTGATTTTCCCAATGTTGCCTTCCGTAAAATAGCCCATGGGCATTTTACGAAGATGCGCACCCAGCTCCATACGCTTTTTAGCAAAAATCATATAACCTGACGCAGACTGCAGACGGTCGGCAATATACTGAAAAAGAATCTGAAGCAGTGCGCAAGCGCCCATGGCAACCCCGATCCAAACAATCATCTCCAGCGTTGCCGTGCCGTAATAAAAAGCGATCAAGGCAAAGAAGGCCAGCCCCACCGGCGCTTTTGCCAGCAATGATTTTAGAAAGGAGAATACAAAAGCCAACTTGATTTTGCCTCGGTATTGTTCCGAAACCGCAAGAATCCGTTTCATTAAAGCAATCATTTGTTTCCATCTCCTTTCTGTGCGGTGACCTTCCAGTTACTGCTGCTTTCGGCGGCACGCCACAGCACCTGGTATTCGGGGTTGTGCGCCAGCAGCTCCTCATGGGTTCCCATTGCCGCTATGCTGCCGGCCTTCATCACACAAATCTGATCCGCGTTAACAATCGAGTGCAGCCGGTGGGCAATCACGATTACGGTTTTTCCGCGGATCACCTCCGCAATGGCTTCGTTCATCTTTTCCTCATTTTCCGGATCCATAAAGGCGGTTGCCTCGTCCAACACCACAATGGGAGCATTTTTCAGAATGGCCCGTGCAAGAGAAATCCGCTGGCGCTCTCCGCCGGAAAGCTGTTTGCCGCTGTCGCCCGCCATGCTGTGTATGCCGTGCTCCAACCGGGCAAGGAATTCACCGCACTGCGCTTTTTCTGCCGCTGCCATAACCTCTTCATCCGTGGCATCCAGCTTTCCCAGTCGAATGTTTTCCAGCAGACTGACGTTAAAGAGAAACTGCTCCTGCGCCACATAGGAGATTTCGTTGTTGAGCGCTTCAACGCTCATGTCACGAATATCCTGGCCGCCTATTTTTATGGCGCCTCCGCTGATATCATAAAAGTGTATCAACAGCTTTGCCAGTGTGGATTTACCGCTTCCCGATTCGCCAACCAGCGCGGTCAGGCTGCCTTGTGGAACCTCGAGCGATACACCGTGCAGGACCTCATCTTCCTTGTAAGAAAAACGCACATTCTCAAAGGAGACGCTGTGATCTTTCCCTGTAAACGCCTTCTCGGACTGCTGAAGCGCCGGGGCATTCAGCGCATCCTCAAGGCTTTTGATTTTAAAATTGATCTGCGGGATGGTGGACATAAAGCTCATGGAGCGCAGAAGGGGAGCGCCAATCCCAAACGACATACAAAGCGTCAGGATAAGATTGGGCAGCGTCGAATAGCCCTGCATCACAAGCAGTGCGCCCACCGGCAGCAGAAAGAGCGCCACCATTGGCAAAATACTGGTATAGATCGCCATCCACGGCCAGCACACCTTGTACCAGGCCAGCGTAAAATCACGGTAGCTGATTACATCCTTTTCAAAGCGATGGTAGGATTCCCCGTCCCGGTTAAAGACTTTTACGACCTCCATGCCGTTGATGTATTCCACGATGGTATTATTCATCTTCTGTGCAGCACCATAATATTGTCCCATGCTTTTCATGCCGATCTTATACATCACCATCATGGCAACCACGCCGAGGGGCAAAGAGCACAGCGCCAGCAGTGCCAGTTTCCAATCAACAAAAAACATACCTGCAAACACCAGGGCAGGAATCGTCAAATTCGCAATCCCCTCCGGCAGGGTGTGTGCCAGGAGCAGCTCAATGGTTTCAATATCGTCTATGAACATTTTCTTGACCGCACCAACACCCTTTTCCTGAATGACGCCAAGGGGCTGTTTTTCCAGCTTGCCTTGCAGCGAAATGCGCAGGTTCTTCAGCGTGTGGTAGGCGCTTTCATGCGAAAGCCCAAGCCCTCTGATGTAGAGTATGGCATAGAGCAGTACGCAAACGGCAATTGCTGCAATTCGCACAAGAACATAGCCTGTAGTAAAATCCTCCCGCAAGAGAATCGGTCGTATCATCTGGTAGATAAACAAAAACGGCAGCACATTCATTACCATACCCGCAAGCATCGAGACAATGGCTGCATAGGTGGTTTTCCGGTATTCGCCGGTATATTCGAGCACCTTTTTCAACAAAATAAGCTCCTCCCCTTCATCTATGTTAGCTTAAGCAAACCACAGGGCAGACATCACCCCTATCGATGGATTGAAACCTCACCGCTGTGATAAGCCCAGCACCAGTTGCCAATTGAACAGATCACAAATCAGGTTGTTATGTGTTTCAATTTGTTCCCAGGTATAGCCGTGGATAAAAGGCTCATAAACAGTCGTCCAAAAGGCTGAAAGAAGGATATGCATTTCATCCCGGGATATCTCTGCGTTTGTCAGTCCGCGCTTTTTTGCTTCTATAAAGTATTCGTAGCTTTTCCCGGTCATGACCTCCACCCAGTCATGCTGGAAGTTGGTATATCTGGTTCCATTTGCGTGCTTAATCAGCAAGAGGAATCCCTCGCTTCTCTCATAGAGGAACCGGAACCACCACAGCATAGATTCCTGTAAATCCCACGCCTCCACCAGTTCAGCGTCGGTAAGTTTTTCGACGGCAATGGCTGATTTTTGTGCCACCACAGCATTCATGTCGGCAACGGTATCTGCCACAACAGCACAAAACAGCTCCTCTTTTCCCTTATAGCGCTTATACAAAGCGCCGGTGGTGATCTGCGCGTTTTCGCAGATTGCTTTCAAAGATGCTTTTTCATATCCGTACATCAAAAACTCTTTCTTGGCGCTATCTATGATACGTGGATCAATAGAAACATCGGGCTTTGCCAACTACCACACCTCCTAATCATATAAATTGATAACTTAATTATCGATAATACGATTATCAGTATAGCAACTTACATAGTCGTTGTCAAGATTGGTTGTAAGTGTATTCTAACGGGGGCATATCTTTTAAGTATTATGACAAAGGCGTAGGAACCCCTGCGCCTTTATCTAACAGAAAATTATTTCACATGTACAACGATACGACGGTATAGCCGGTGTCGATATAGAAGTCATATCCAGTGTTTACTTAAAAGATATTAAAGAAAAGCGAAGTCTTTCAATGCGAAAGACTCCGGCTTTCTTCTTGAGATATCTTATCCTGCAAAAAGTGCGTTATAGTTCCGAATGCTGGCGTTTCGGCCTTCCTCTGTCAGTTTTGCCAACCCATCTAAGAGTTGGACATAACCGTCCCGCTCAAGGAAGCGGATCATTTTGACGGTATAGGCGCTGTCCCAGTGCAATTGGGCTGGAATGGTATCCACTCCGCATTCCGATGCTTCTTCGTCGCTTCCCGCATGATTATATAAATGGAACAGCAGAGTCATCTTGGCAAACTCCAGCTTTTGCTTTCTGCGTCGGAGCAGTGAGCTGATTAGACCTCTGCGGGGAGCAAACACAAACACCAGCAGGAAAACCAGTCCGGTCACAACCGCCATGCTTCCGGCAATGGAAACATCCAGAATCGCCGCCGCCTGATAGCCGAGAATTCCATTTACCGCTCCGATGATTCCGCTTACTATCAGCATGCGTTTGAGATCGTCTGTCAGCAGGTACGCCGTTACCGGAGGGCCGATCATAAAGGCCACCACCAGTACCGAACCCACAGCTTGAAACGCACCCACTGTGGTAAGGGACACCAGCGTCATCAGTCCGTAATGCACCAGCGCAGGAGAAAATCCCAGCACTGCCGCCAGCATAGGATCGAATGTCGCTGCCTTGAGCTCTTTAAAGAAGATGATGATGGCTGCCAGATTGATGAGCAGCAGGATTCCGGTGGTGTATATTGCTTTTGCCCCGATGTCTACACTACCGATGACCATGCGGTCAAAGGGTGCAAACGCCAGTTCTCCCAAGAGCACCGAATCTGTGTCCAAATGTACGGAACCGGCATAGCGGGTAATCAGTATAATAGCGATGGAAAAAAGCAGCGGAAACACCACGCCGATGGCGGCATCTTTCGCCAAAAGACGTGTCCTGCTTAGCATCTCTGTCAGCCAGACCGTCACCACGCCCATGAGCGCCGCCCCGACGATCAGAAGCGGAGAGGAAAGGTCATGGGTGACAAAAAAGGCAAGCACAATCCCCAAGAGAATCGTATGGGTAATGGAATCCGACATCATGGACATTTTACGAAGTACCAGAAATACTCCGGGAAGGGCGCAGGCCACTGCGACAACAACAGCAATGATTTGAATTTCAATTTGAGGGGACATCCATCTCGCCTCCTTCCAGTTTATATAAAATCCTGTTTTTTCTGTGTTGATAAATCCGATGCAGCACGCCGCGGCCGGGAGCAAACAGAACGCTCACAATCACAATTGAACTGACGCAGACCACAATGGCCGGGCCGGTAGGTAGCTTTGGCACAAGAGAGCTGGCGGCAGTGCCCGCAATTCCGGAGATAGCTCCGAACAAGGCTGAGAGCGTTACCATGACCCACAGTTTATTCGTCCACTGGCGCGCGGCGACCGCGGGCGTAATGAGCATGGCACTCATAAGAATCACCCCTACTGTCTGCAACCCAATGATGATAGCCAGTACGATCATGAATGACAGCAGCAGGTTCAGCTTTTTGGAAGAGAAGCCAAGGCTCTGGGCAAAGTCGGCGTCAAAGGTAAACAGCTTAAATTCCTTCCAAAAGAGCAGCACCAGTGCCAGCAAAATCAGCCCGCAGACGGTCATGAGGACAATATCACGCTGTAAGAGGGTGGATGCCTGACCAAAGATAAAACGCTTCAGCCCTGCCTGATTGGAATTGGGGATTTTCTGTACATAGGTGAGCAGCACAAGCCCCAGCCCAAAGAACACGGACATCACTAGCGCCAGCGCACTGTCAAATTTCACCCGGGTATGCCGTACCACTCCCACAATCAACAGCGTTGCCAGAAGGCCGGAGAGGAGCGCGCCCAGCAGCAGAACCTCCGTGTTTTTACTGCCCAATAATACAAACGCCATTACCACGCCGGGCAGGGCGGAATGGGATACCCCGTCTCCCAGCAGACTTTGCTTGCGCAGGACGGCAAAGCTGCCCAGCACCCCGCTGATGAGGCCCAAAAGAGCGGAACCGAGAGCAACCGTCTGAAAGGTAAAATCGGAAAATAAAGCAAGCACACTGTCCATATCACACCACGCTCCTTAGAAGCGTGCCAGAGCTGTGATAAGTCTTTTTCAGGTTTTCCTCGTGAAATACCTCTTCCACAGGCCCGCTGGCGACCACCCGCAAATTAATCAGGGTGACCCAATCAAAATAATCGGGCACCGTTTGCAGATCATGGTGAACGACAACGACCGTTTTCCCTTGTTTCTTCAAGTCTTTCAGCAGTGAAACAATGGCCCGCTCCGTTTGTGCATCCACTCCCTTGAAGGGTTCATCCATGAAATAAACCTCCGCCTCCTGCGCCAGCGCGCGGGCAAGGAACACCCGCTGTTGCTGGCCGCCGGAAAGCTGGCTGATCTGCCGGGTGGTGTAATCCTGCATTCCAACCTTTTGAAGCGTCTGTTTTGTCAGCTCAATATCCGCTTTGCGGGGACGGCGAACCCAGCCCAGTTTACCGTAGCAGCCCATGAGCACCACATCCTGTACCGTGGCCGGAAAATCCCAATCCACGCTGCCGCTCTGGGGCACATAACCGATCCTGTTTTTCAATGTGCGTATATCACCGCTTCCATCCAGAAAGCGCACTGCTCCGGTGACAGGCTTGAGCAGCCCCAGCATTGCCTTAATCAGTGTTGTCTTTCCGGCTCCATTGGGGCCAACTACTGCCATCAGCTGCCCTTTGGGAATTTTCAGATCAATATCCCAGAGCACAGGCTTGGCGTCATAGGCGACAGTGAGATCTTCCACCTCCACTGCATAATTCTGTTGTTTCTCCATAGGTGTCCCCTCCCGTCACTTTAACGCATCTACAATCGTGTCAATGTTGGCCTTAACGGTCAGGAGATAGGTACCGGCACCGGAATCCTCATCACCCAGAGAGTCGGAGTAGAGCTCTCCGCCGATGGCCACGTCAAAGCCTTTCGCCTTTACCGCCGCTTGAAGTGCTTCGATGGTCTTGGGTGGCACGGAGGACTCCACAAAGATGGCCTTGATCTGGCGTTCCACTATAAAATTGGCCAAATCGCTTACGTCGGCTGTTCCGGCTTCCGCGTCGGTGCTGATGCCCTGCAGGCCCCGCACCTCAAAGCCATAAGCCTTGCCAAAATACTGGAACGCATCATGTGCGGTCACCAATACGCGCTGTTTCTCTGGCAACTCTGCCGCCCGGTTCCGGATGTATGTATCCGTTTCCTCCAGTTCTTTAAGGTAGGCGTCCAGATTGGCTTCATAGCCCGATTTTCCATCCGGATCGGCTTGGGACAATCCATCCGCCACCGTTTTGGCTGCCGCTTCCCACAGGGAAACATCAAACCAGATATGAGGGTCATGAACAGAACTGTCATCCTCCCAGGCCAAAAGTTTGGATTCGTCCAGGCCTTCTTCGATACAAATTACAGCCGCGCCCTGCCCGGACAGGTTTTCAAAAATTTCACCCATTTTGCCTTCCAGATGCAGACCGTTGTATACGACGACATCCGCCTGCTGCATCAGCGAAACGTCGCCCGCGCTGGCCTGATACAGATGGGGGTCAATGCCGGGGCCCATCAGGCCGTCCACGGTAACCCGTTCTCCGCCGATCACCGTGGATAAGTCAGCCAGCATGGTAGTGGTGGCGACAATATTTAATTTATTGTCTTCCGTAGAATTCGTGTTTACTGTGGGAGATGAGCAGCCCACAAGCAGAATGGAGAAACTCAGGACTGCGCCTAAAATACCTTTCATCTTGTGATTCATGAGAAACCTCCTAAAAAATATATTTGGTGTTATAGCCCCTCCGTCTGGTCCACATAGATTAAGTGTTCCAAATACTCTTTAAAAAATGTTTCATTGAGGATGCATGCTTATGAACAAGACTATAGAAAACGAATTCCATACCGTCCGCGGATATCAGCTGAAAAAACAAAATGAGAGCAGACTTACGCCTGCTCTGGAAGATTATCGGTGAAGGAAATTGTCTGTACTTCGTCCAGTGTGACAAAATCTCCCGGATTCAAGTTCCCGTAATAGAATTCCTCCAGCATCCTGCGCATGGTTGTCACCTCCCCTCATTAGTGACACACCATACCATCAGATTGAGAGAATAGCTACATATTTTTTATACCCTCAAAAAGAGCGTCAAATAGAAGGTTACTTGCCAACGACGGCGTGTTGAGGTAAACTGGAAACAGCAAGAAATCACACTATTAACCCATGCTGTTGTATGCCCGGCAGGGGTGGGGATCTATCGCCCTTCGAGCCACCAGCATCGGCGCATGGTTTTCCATGCAGGCCTTTGCAGAAGAGAAGTTTGAAAAGGCTCTGTTTGTTTCCCCGGTATTGGGCATGGAGAAGCTCATTCGCAACATAGCACGGATAACCTGACCGACCGGGCTACGGTTGATGAGTTTGTCCGTCGCTTCGGCTGCGGGCTGACCGTCATGGAGGATGGCGAGCATTGGTTTCACACTCCGGAGCAGCTGGCGGTTTTGCGAGACCGGGAGGAGGAGCATGCATGACAGAACAGAAATGGGTAGATGCTCTAAAGGTGCTGACTTCGATCATCGCGCGCTGTGAGCGGACACTGCCCAAGTTTGTCCCCGGCACCTCGCAACACACGTTGCTCAAAAACCGCATTCAGGCCCTGAAAATTGGATCAGTTTTGCTTGGTGGTGGCGATGTGGCAAAGGATTTCGACCAAACCCTCACCGCAGCATTGGAGCCTTTGGCCTCCATCATTCGCAAATGCGAAAAAGCCCGGTCAAAGTACGAGCCGGGCAGCGGGCAATATAACCGCTATGGCGACACAATTCGAGCAATAGAGCTATCACAAGAGCTTATTAAAAACGAGCTGCACAGGAGGTCTATATGATTCGGAAAATCATGCGAGAAACCGTGTTCCTTACCCAAAAAGCTGAGCCTGCAACGCTGGCTGATTTATCAGTGGCGCAGGATTTGCTGGACACCTTGGTCGCTAACAAGGACGGCTGCGTGGGTATGGCGGCGAACATGATCGGTGTAAACAAACGAATCATTGCCTTTGACAACGAGGGCAGCTATATGGTCATGTTCAACCCAGAGATTGTCAAAAGGGTCGAGCCTTACGAGGCGGAGGAAGGCTGTCTTTCCCTGACCGGCACGCGAAAAACGAAGCGGTGGAAATCCATTAAGGTGCAGTACCAGAACGAGCGCTTCAAGACTCGTTTCAAGACGTTCACCGGCTGGACGGCGCAAATTATCCAGCATGAGATTGATCACTGCGAGGGAATTGTTATCTGAGAAGGGTGCTCCATGCGGCTGCACTATCCTGGGGCGTGACGCCCGGCGAAAAAATGTCAGAGCTTGCGCAAATCCCGGCGGACACGGGATTTGCCGGTGTGCAAAAGTTGTATAAAATCTGAGCAAAACGGAGCGAGGGAGTATGGAACATCAATTTATCAACCTGACGGCGGAAAACCTTGCCGTCGAACACCTGTGTTGCATCATCCGCAGCAAAAAGCCCCATCCGGGCGTGGAGGCCAAGCGGAAGTGGCTAACCCAGCGGCTTTCCGAAGGGCACGTTTTCCGCAAGCTTGACGCAAAGGGCTGCGTTTTTATCGAATACGCGCCGCTGGAAACGGCGTGGGTACCCATTATCGGCGAGAATTATCTTTACATCTACTGCCTGTGGATTAACGGCGAATACAAGGGCAAAGGATACGGAAAAATGCTGATGGAATTTTGCCTTGCCGATGCCAAAGTGAAGGGCCGGTCCGGTGTATGTATGTTGGGCGCGAAAAAGCAAAAGACTTGGCTTTCCGATCAAGCCTTTGTGAAAAAATTTGGATTTGAAACGGTGGACTCGACGCCCGGCGGCTATGAGCTGCTGGCGCTCTCCTTTGACGGGACAACGCCGAGATTTGCGGAAAACGCCAAGAAAGAGCAGATTTCATCCGACGAGTTGACGATTTATTACGATCTGCAATGCCCATATGTTCCACAGGTGATCGAAAAGGTCGGACAGTATTGCGAAGCCAGTGCGGTTCCCGTGTCGCTCATTCAAGTGGATACCTTGCAAAAGTCGAAAGCGCTGCCCTGCGTATTCAATAATTTTGCCGTGTTTTACAAAGGCAAATTCGAAACGGTGAACCTGCTGGACATTGCCTATCTAGCACGCATCCTTAAGAAATGAGTTCACACCCACCGAGCCACATCTTTTCATATACAGACTCAATCCTTAACCAAATCCCAAAAGCCGAAAGAAAGCTATGAAACACGCAGGGCTGCAAAGCGCCAAAGAGTAAGGACGGGAGTGCTACAAAGCAACAAAGAGTGTGGGAAAGCGCCCGCTGAAGGCAGAGGAGTTTGACGCAGAGCTGAACGAGATCTTCAAAAAAGCTGCTTGGATTATCGACGGAAATTACCTGCGGACGTTGGAACCTCGTTTGCAAGCGTGCGATACTGTGTTTTTTATGGACTACCCGCTGGAAGTATGCCTCTCTGGCGCGGCATCCCGTATTGGAAAACGACGGGAAGACCTACCATGGGTGGAGACGACATTTGATGAAGAATTCAAACAACGGATTCTGGATTTTCCCAAAGATCAATTGCCGCAGATTTATGATAACCTAAAGAAATATGAGAAAAGTAAAGATATTATCATCTTCAAGTCAAGAAAAGAAGCTGATGATTACCTAAGATGGAGAATTGCCGAAATGGATAACGATAAAGTATATGAAATGCGCTTTTCCAAGGTTTACCCGCTTCTTGTCAATAAGGCCTTAAAAAAGGGGCGAACCCAAAGTGAGGTGGATGAGGTCATACGCTGGCTGACGGGGTATGATCAAGCGGCATTGGAAGCCATTCGGGAAAGTGATATGAACTACGCCGCCTTTTTCCAAAATGCCCCCGCGCTGAATCCTAATCGAAAGCTCATCATGGGTGTGGTCTGCGGAGTCAGAGTTGAGCAAATCGAGGAGCCGCTGATGCGGGAGATTCGCTCTCTGGACAAGCTGATTGACGAACTGGCCAAGGGAAAGGCGATGGAGAAAATTTTACGCGGATAGGCGGTTTGCGTACCTGTTTGCGCACAAAAATTTGATTGTCAGGAGCCGTGAGTATGGAGAAACGAACCGAGCGATCCAAAAGAACATACGACCGGATGGCGGCGGGATATGACACCTCGCCTGAGGGCTATTACACCCAACCCCATAAAGCGGAGCTCATCAAGCAGGTGCTCCTCCGTGACGGGGACAGCGTTCTGGATGTGGCCTGCGGCAACGGTACGCTCTTAGGTGCGCTTTCTAAGAAAGCAAGCGTTCACGGGTTCGGCGTGGATTTGTCCAAAAATATGATTGCCGCCGCCAGAGAGCGCTATCCTGCCTGTACCTTTGCGGTAAGCTCCTGCGTCCCCCTCCCCTTTGATAACGAAAGCATGGATGTCATAACGGTGTCCTGTGCATTCCATCATTTTGAAGACCCGCGTGCCTTTGCGGGCGAATGCATGCGGGTTTTAAAGAAAAGCGGAATGGTTTACATGGCTGAACCGTTTTTCACCCCTGTGATACGGTGGCTTGCCAACACTGTGGTTTTTCCGTTTTCCAAGTCCGGCGATGTCAAGGTATACAGCGAGCGGGAGCTGCGTGGGATGTTTGAAGCGGCGGGGTTTCGTAGCGCAGAAACCTACATAAAAGGCACTGTACTGTTCTTCTCGGCAATAAAATAATGCCAGTTGCGCTGGAGGGCCGCTTATGAACGAACTGCTGAAATTCTCCAACGGGACAAAGTTTCGGGCATGGCTGGCGGATCGGTTGAATGACAGCTTAAAGTCTATGTAAGCGGCGGCATACCCTGTCATCACACCGCACGGAAAGTCAAGAACGCCGGTCACTGGACTGGTAGAATCATCACATACGGAAGGAGGTTGGAAAGATGGATTGGATTACGGGGATACAGCGCTCCCTGGATTACACGGAGGCGCATTTGACCGAGAAAATCGACTATGAGGCGGTGGCGAAGCAGGCCTTTTCGTCAGCCTTTCATTTTCAGCGGATGTTCAGTATGCTCTGCGGGTTTTCTCTCGGCGACTATATCCGCATGCGCCGCCTGACGCTGGCAGCCGAGGATTTGTTGCGTACTGATCATAAAATCATTGACATTGCGCTCAAGTACGGCTACGATACCCCCGAAAGCTTCTCCCGCGCGTTCCAGCGGTTTCACGGGATTTCCCCCACCGAGGCGCGCCGGGGAGGAACCATCAAATCCTTTTTCAGACTGTCCGTAAAACTGATTTTATCGGGAGGCAGTACCATGGATTACAGAATCGAGAAAAAAGACGCGTTCCAAATCATCTGCAAGAAAAAGCAGGTTACCAAGCCCCAGGGAGACACCGCAGCAGCGGACATCCATGTATTCTGGGACGAGTGTACAAAGGATGGCACAATCGAGAACATTTGCAAGTATGGCCGCTTTGACAAGCTGAACGGCGTACTGGGCATCTGCTTCTCTAGCGACATGGCTGACTCCGCTTTCCCCTACGGCATCGGCGCAGAGTACAACGGTACACCGCTGCAGGGAGAAGCGCTGACGATTCTGGAAATTCCTGCATATACCTATGCGGTATTCCAGTGCAAGGGCCCGATGCCCGAGGCATTCAAGACCACCTATCAGCGCATCGTCACTGAGTTCTTTCCCCAGAGCAACTACGAATACGGCAATGGCGTGGAGCTGGAGGTCTACCCCTCCGACAAGGTGGATGACCCCAATTACACCTGCGAAATTTGGATTGCGGTGAAGGAGAAGAAGTAAAAAAGCATAAGCATATGGGCTGGGCAGTGATTCGCTGCCCAGCCCATATTACGTTTCCAATCGAATGCCCTGACTTCTATTCTATTTTCTCTTTGGTGTTTTGCTTTCCATCTCCTGAAAAACAAAGCAATCGGAAAAATGGTCGTTCACCATACCCGTAGCCAGCATGAACGCATACATGATCGTTGCGCCAACAAACTTGAACCCCCACCTTTTTCAAATCCCTACTAATTTGATCCGAGAGAGATGTGGTCGCCGGCACATCCTCAATGCGTTCCCAGGGTCCTATGATCGACGTGTTATCCACATAACGCCATAGGAACGTATCAAACTCCCGTGTTTTTTCGCAACCTCCAGAAAGGCTCTGGCACTGTATGTTTACGTCGATGGGATCTGTCTTCGTCGAAGCTGGGGCGGTAAATATGAGAATGTCAGCATTCCGGTTTCAATCGCCTATCAGCGGATACACAGGGGTGCCCCAAGGCGAAATGAAGTGACAGGCCCGCTTTTCTATGGTACAATCTGGGTAATCCCTGTTTTTCCAAAGCGGAACAAAATCCCGGCAGTCAAAAACACACTTGGTCGGAGGAAGCGCATGTTTGCAGTCAACACCTATGAACAGATCGAAAAAATAGAGCGCGGGCTCGGGGAACAGCACATCGTGATCCTGCTGTTTGTTCGGCCGAGCTTACAGGGTGCCAAAGAGATCATCGATGAATTCGATTATATCCAATACAACTCCGGGAAGCTCTGCTCGATTTACGCAGTGGGTTACACCAATGATTCGCAGCTGGCCAGGACAAGCGGGTATCGCAAGCTGGACCGAAAGTACGGCGCCGACTGGTATTTCAGCGATAAGGCTTTTGTCGACTTTAAAAACAATCTGGAAAGCCGGCTGAACTGGAAATACTCCGGCGAAATCGAATTGATCGTTCTTCAGAGTAACCCCAACGGGAGCAAAATTCTGAACTTTCAGAACTATGTCGCCATTGACGTGAATTACGGAATCCGGAAAGAATACATCGATTCCTTCCCCAGACTGATGGAATCGCTGATCCGAAGCGCGCGTTCGGAGGTCACCGCGACCGAAGTGATGAAAAAAGTAGGGCATTCCCGCATCAGCGTGAAAAACGTGATTCTGAACACCATTCAAGAATGCAAAAAAGTACCGACTCCCGTAAGGAACATTGTGAAGGACCGGCTGTTCTACCTGACCTCGGGCCACCCGTTCGGCAACCGGCAATAAAATGCTCCCAGCGCACTGCGCATCTCACCCATATTGTCAAATTTCATCTTCCGGCACCTGAACCGGATGAGCAAAAGACCCTGAAAACGAAGCCTCGTTTTCAGGGTCTTTGATTTGACTGGAGGCCGATCCCCGGAGAAGCTGCAAGATCGATTGGCAGCGCACGGGATAGAGTACAATAAAGTTCGCAATTTCGAGAAGGTATAGAAAAGCCATTGGGAC
>OBWS01000776.1_pt1 | contig 16968 bp, 18 predicted proteins | sample 1495291 | NCBI WGS metagenome assembly OBWS01 (sample SAMEA2580090, study PRJEB22360) | human gut metagenome | biome: human gut; feature: human-associated habitat; material: faeces | place: Denmark | collected 2008/2010 | reverse complement strand
CTAAACTACCTTCAATAGGAATATTCAAAATATAAATCACATAATTGACAAAAACAGCTATAGGGAGAGAAAAAATACTCAGCAATATGCTAGGCCATACTTTCTTCATAATCACCACCTCTATTGCGTTATTTTTCCACCATTGGTATTTTTTACATTTTAAAACATATTTTACATAATAAGTCAACAGAATATTTTCATTTCAGTAAAAGATTGTAAAAATAATTTTAAATGATGATTTACAAAAGTAAAGTCGGACAAAATGTCCGACTTTGCTTTTCGACGATATCGCCTCAGATGATTCACCGAAAAAAAATTCCTTTCACGTCCTGATTCAGCTCCGAAGAGGTCAGGCAGAGAAACAATTCCTCTAAGGCGGCAAGAGTGGCAAACAGGCAAACCGCCGCCCCGGCCGAAAGCCCCCAAAGGGGAAACCCGTAGGGCAGGCAGAACAGCAGCAGCCCCGCCGCCTTATTGGCATAGGTGTGCAGAAAAGCGGCCTGCTTGCGTCGGATATACCCGGCCGCGAGGGAAGATAACTTGATGAGCGCAATGCCGGCAATCCACCAAAAGAGCCAGGCCGGCAGGTTCATGGCAGGGAGCAGCCGGAACAGCAGCACCACGGCAAAAATAAAATCCGCCGCACTGTCGAGCCGGGCACCCGCCGGGCCGGCACAGCCAAGCCTTCTGGCAAGGTACCCGTCGAGCATATCGCTGACTCCGCAAATGGTGTACAGCACAAAGAACCATACGGAAAAGGGCCGCAGAAACAGCATCGGCACACACAATACAATCCGCAGCAGAGTCAGCTCATTCGGCAGATACTTCATATGGAATTACCCCTCGGCAGTCTGTTCCCTCCAGCCCTTGCAGACATCGACCCAGCCCTGAGCGCGGGAGCACTCCAGCAGCTCGTCGCACGTGAGCTCAATGGCGGAATTCGAGGTTCCGCAGGCAGGGAACACCGTTTGAAAGCGGCGCAGGGATTCATCCAGATACACCTTCGCCCCGTCGGGATTGTCAAACGGGCAAATGCCCCCTACACGGTAGCCGGTCAGTTCTTCCGTCTCCTCCGGAACAAGCATTCTGGCTTTCATGCCAAAGTGACGCTTGAATGCGGAATTGTCGATCTTCCCGTCGCCCGCGGCAACAATTAAAATGCAGCCGCTTTCATCCTTTAAAGAGATTGTCTTGGCGATTCTGGCGGGCTCCACTCCCAGCGCCTCGGCGGCAAGCTCCACCGTCGCGCTGGATACCTCGAACTCCTGTACCCGGCCATCTTTACCGAACTGCTTTAAATATTCCCGAACCCTTGCCGTACTCATGTTGGTAACACCTCCGTTTCAGCGCTGCTTTATGCGCGCTGTGCTTTCATTTCCAGATAGTCCTCATACGTCGTCATGCGGTCAAGAACACCGCCCTCGGGCAGAATCTCGATGATGCGGTTCGCGACCGTCTGCACGAACTGGTGGTCGTGAGAAGCAAACAGGATCACGCCCTTGAACTCGATCATGCCGTTATTCACCGCCGTGATGGACTCCAGGTCAAGGTGGTTGGTGGGCTGGTCGAGCAGGAGGACGTTCGAGCCGAACATCATCATGCGCGAAAGCATACAGCGCACCTTCTCGCCGCCGGAGAGCACGTTGACCGGCTTTAGCACATCCTCGCCGGAGAAGAGCATCTTGCCCAAGAAGCCGCGCAGGTAAGTTTCGGTGGTATCCTTGGAATACTGCTCGAGCCATTTGAGTATGCTCAAATCGCAGTCATTGAAATATTCCGAGTTGTCCTGAGGGAAATACGACTGTGTGGTGCTCACGCCCCATTTGAACGTTCCCTCGTCCGGCGTAAGCTCTTCCGTCAGGATTTTGAACAGGGTGGTAACGGCCAGCTGATTTTCCGCAAGGAACGCGATCTTGTCGCCCTTGTTCACGCGGAACGAAACATTGTCGAGCACCTTGACGCCATCCACCGTTTTGCTCAGGTTCTCCACCGTCAGGATTTCCTTGCCGGGCTCGCGATCCATCGTAAAGCCCACATAGGGGTAACGGCGGGACGAAGCGGGCATTTCCTCCACGGTGATTTTATCCAGCAGCTTTTTACGCGAGGTAGCCTGCTTGGATTTCGATTTATTCGCGGAAAAGCGCTGAATAAACGCCTGCAGCTCTTTGATCTTGTCCTCGTTCTTGCGATTCTGGTCGCGCATCACGCGCTGAATCAGCTGGCTGGATTCATACCAGAAATCGTAGTTGCCCACATACATGCGGATTTTGGTGTAGTCGATGTCTACGATATGGGTGCAGATATCATTCAGAAAGTGGCGGTCATGCGACACCACGATCACGGTGCCGATGTAGTCCATCAAAAAATCCTCGAGCCAGTGGATGGAGTCAACGTCCAAGCCGTTGGTCGGCTCGTCCAGCAGAATAATGTCGGGCTGGCCGAACAGCGCCTGCGCCAGCAGAATCTTCACCTTTTCCGTTTCGGAAAGCGCACCCATCTGCGAATACAGCAGGTCGACCGAAAGGCCAAGGCCCTGCAGAAGCTTGCCCGCCTCGGTTTCAGCGTCCCATCCGTTCATTTCGGCAAACTCGGCTTCCAGCTCCGCCGCCAGATTGCCGTCCTCCTCCGAAAAATCCTCTTTTGCGTACAGGGCGTCCTTCTGCTTGGAAACCTCGTACAGGCGCGGATTGCCCTGTAAAATCGTATCAAACACCGTAAAGGCGTCAAAGGCGTAGTGATCCTGCTTGAGCACCGACATGCGCAGCTTCTTGTCTATAACGACCTCGCCCTTGGTCGGTTCCAGCTCGCCGGACAGGATTTTCAAAAAGGTCGATTTTCCCGCGCCGTTCGCGCCGATCACGCCGTAGCAGTTGCCCGGGGTGAAGAGCAGGTTAACGCCTGAAAATAAATTCTGCCCGTTAAAGCCCAATCCCAATTCGGATACTGTTATCATGTGCTGTTTCCTCCGTTACTTCCAAAGGGGCGGAATCCCCCGCCCGTTCTATACAAATACCGTTTTATTCTACCACAAACGGACATAAATTCAAAATTATATTTCGATCTTCGTTACAGCCGCCGAAGCGGTATCGTTTTTCCGCTTCGGGCTTGTGCAAAACAGCAGACTTTTGCATTGCTTTGTCAAGGACAGACAGCACTACTTTATTGATTCATGAATCAGTTTTTACTGAAAACGCCTGTACTTTGTTCCGTACCAACCCCGGGCAATTTGAAACAAAAGATCATTTTTTCAATTCTTGATTGTGCAAGGAGGATATCTCACGCCTGTTTAACATATTCTTTAAAGCAAAAGCGGTTTCATCACTGATAAGATGCTCCATTTTACACGCATCTTCACTTGCTGTTTGCTCATTCACATCACAAAATTGAATCAACAGCTGTTTGATCAGCTGAAACTTTGCCGTAATGAATTGTCCTTGCTTTTGCCCTTTCTCCGTGAGGCAGATTTCACCGCGCAAGGGCTTTACAACGAATCCCTCTTCCTGTAATACCGTCACAGCACTATTTACACTGGGCTTTGAAACGCCCAGAGAAACAGCAAGATCTATGGAACGGACCAACCGCGTCTTTTCCGACAATTGATAGATCGCTTTTAAATATTCCTCCTTTGCCCGCCTGTTTTTCTCCCCTCTATGTTTAAAGTGGAGATTTTCCATCGGCCAAAATTATCATAGCTCAGCAATTCATCGAGTGATCCAAACATTATTTTGTCTTTTTGAATTGTTGTTGCAAAATAGCTCAGCTCCTCAAAATCCTGCAAAAGCACCGCTTGCAGGCCCCGCATTCTTTCACTAGTTAAAATAAGAGCCGATTTATATGTAAATGATCCTCGTATATACAAGTTTCACATCCCCTTTCCCCCTTCCTATATTACCATATTTATACATTTTATCAATCAAAATCCCTCGGAATTTTCGGGGGATTTTTTTTGGCTAATTATCCATTTTCCAGCCGCTTTCAGAGGGGAACCGCGCAAAGGCGAGCCGGTTCTATTGGGAAAAGCGCTCGTATTTGTTGAGGCTCCGGCGCTGGAAAGACAAAAAGACGGCCTGACCGCCGCTTTGCAAAAGAGGCACGGGAGTCCTCTTCTTTTGCATCGTTTTTCATGCGTTAGCGGTAAAAAATTTGCTTTTTATAAAAAATATTTTATTTTTCTAAAATGGAGTTGACAAAATGACACGTATGTCACATACTGTTATGGCAGGGAATATGACATACGTGTCATTTCTTGGATGGGAGGTCACTGTGTATGTCAAAGGCTTTTGAAAAAAGAGAATTGATCTTAAAAGGTGCAAAAACTGTATTTATCCGAAAAGGATTTAACCGCGTCACCATGAAAGACATCATTGAGGAATGCGGCATCAGCCGCGGCGGAATTTATCTTTATTTTTCTTCGGTAGACGAAATTTTTATTGAGGTGGTAAAAAAACACAATAAAGAGAAAATTGATCACATCAAGGCCAGCATAGAAGGCAGCGACAATTTTGATCGGCTGATCGACGACTTTTTCAATGAACAAAAGGCCCGGCTGCTGAATATGGATCAAAGTCTGTTCGTCGCCATGATGGAATTTTGTTTTGGACACAAAAATATTTTGAGCAGGGACTTCTACACAGAGCACTTCTACAATACCAAGGTGATTATGATGGAGATGCTGAAATTCGGGCAGAAAAAACAGGCCGTTGCGGCCAAAAATATTGACAGGCTGGCGGATTCCATCATGTTCCTGATCGAAGGACTGCGCAGCCTGGCGATTTCCAGCCGCATTTCGGGCGAGCTGGTGGACGAACAGTTTCGCGTCTGCAAGGAAATGATCTATTCCAATGCATCTGAGGAGGAAACAACTTGAACGTACTGATAACAGCTGGTGGAACCACAGAGAAAATCGACGAGGTGCGCAATATCGGCAATTGGTCAACGGGGCGGCTGGGGAGCCTGATCGCGGACGCTTTTCTCGAAAGCGACGGAATTTCCGTCACTTATCTTTGCTCCCAGAACGCCGCCAGGCCCCAAAACCCGCGTGCCCGTATTCTTCCCATCGGCAATGTGCAAAGCCTGCTGGATGCCGTTGAAAAGGAAATGCGCACAACCACTTACGACGCTGTCGTCCATTCGATGGCGGTGAGCGACTACACGGTGAAATACAGCGTTTCATCCGAAACTCTGGCGGCACGGCTTGCAGAATCCCTTCAGGGTACGGATTATAACAAGGAAACCCTGACGGAGCAAATTCATTCCGCCCTTCTCCACTGCGGCAGTCAGTCCCACTCCGGCAAAATCTCTTCGGACATCAATAATTTAGTCCTGTGCCTTGAAAAAACGCCGAAAGTGATTGGGCGTTTCAAAATGCTCCAGCCCAAAACGATTTTAGTCGGCTTTAAACTTTTGGTGGGCGTAGAGGAAAAGGAATTGCTGCAAGTGGCCGAACATCTGCTGAATCGAAACGGGTGCGATTTTGTTCTGGCAAATGATAAAAAGAACATTGACGAAACCCATCACGGGGCAATTTTGCTGGGGAATGACCATTCTAAAATAAGACTGAGTACGAAACAGGAGATCGCCGAAGCAATCAAACGCAGCGTCATGCGGAAAATACAGGAGGACAAGCAGGGATGAAAAATATTGTACTTGGGGTCACAGGGAGCATCGCCGCGTATAAGGCGGCCGAGATCACCAACACGTTGACAAAGCTGGGCTACAACGTGGATGTTATCCTCACAAAGGGCGGCATGGAATTCATCACACCGCTTACGCTGCAAACCTTATCAAAAAACCGCGTCTATACAGATATGTTTCAGCTGGAATACCCACGCGAGGTCAAACACATCTCCCTTTCCAAAAAAGCGGATCTGTTTGTCATCGCACCGGCCACCGCAAATATCATTGGGAAAATCGCAAACGGCATCGGCGACGATATGCTCACGTCCGTCGCCCTTGCCATGACCGGGATCCCCATGCTGATCGCCCCGGCGATGAATACCAGAATGTACGAGAATTCCATTGTGCAGGAGAATATGGAGAAGCTGAAAAAGCATGGATACCAGATCATTGAGCCAAGAGCGGCCATGCTTGCGGACGGCGAGCTGGGGAAAGGCGCTCTGGCCGACGTGGACAGGATTGTTCAGGCAATCACAGAGAATTTACAGGAGAAGCCGAAATGATCTTATTACTCAATATCGGGAATACAAATTTGACGTGCGGCCTGTACCGCCAGCGGATTTTTGCCGACGACTATATCCCGATTCGTCAGCTTACGGGAGAAAAAGAAGTCTTTCGTTTTTTCCATCGGTTCTTACAGAACTCCGATGTCTCCATGGATGAAATAGAAGGCACTGTGTTGTCTTCCGTTGTCCCCGAGAAAACGGCGCTGCTCCGCCATGCGGCCGAAAGCATGTTCCATTCGGAGCCTTTGTTGATTTGCCGGCAGACGGACTGGGAATTCGACAGCTCCACCTATTCGGGCGTTTTGGGAACGGACCGGCTGCTATGCTGCTCCGCGGCCCTTCAGAAGTACCCGCCGCCGCTCATCGTCGTCGATTTCGGCACCGCCACCACCCTGAACGTCATTGACGAAACCCGGGCGTTTACCGGCGGCGTGATTCTGCCCGGCGTTACGACCGGTCTGCGCGCGCTTGTTTCTGGCACCTCTCAGCTTCATGATGTCTCCTTTCGCAAGCTGAACTCCGCAATCGGCAAAAACACGACCGAGTGCATGCTTTCCGGAGCCACCTTTGGAACAGCGTATATGCTGGAAGGATTTCGGAAACGGATTCAACAGGAGCTGGGCGCCGTCGCTACCGTTGTTGTGACCGGCGGAAACGCGAAAGACGTCATTCCCTCCCTGAACTTTAGCATTCACTATGAACCGACCCTGCTGTTGGAGGGACTGGCATTGCAGGCAAACCGGCTCAGGATGGCATCTGAAAATAAGGTGAAAGCATTATGAATCGACAAAACGGCATCCACCGTATGACCATTACCGCTTTATTCTGCGGGATCATACTTCTATTGAATTTCACCCCCATCGGATACATTCAGCTGCCCCTGATCAAAGCGACGATCATTCACGTGCCGGTCATCATCGGCGCCATCCTGCTCGGTTCCAAAATCGGTGCCGGTCTCGGCTTTGTTTTCGGGCTGACGAGCCTTTATAACAACACCTTTACGCCCACACTTCTGTCTTTTGTATTTTCACCGCTCATTCCGCTCCCCGGGACGGAACACGGCAGCTGGACGGCGCTTTTGGTTGCCTTTCTTCCCCGTATTCTGGTCGGCGTCATCCCCTATTATTTTTACCAGCTGATGAATAGGGTTCTGAATAAAAAACACGACATGCTGTCGCTCACCCTCAGCGGGCTGATCGGCTCTATGACCAACACCATTCTGGTGATGCACCTGATCTATTTTCTGTTTCGCGACTCCTACGGACAGGCCAAGGGCATTCCCGTTGATGTGGTTTACCACGCAGTGCTTGCCGTTATTTTTACAAACGGTGTACCGGACGCGGGGGGCGCCGCCGTACTTACCGCAGTGATCTGCCGCACCCTGAGCAAAATCACACCGACCAGGCTGTGAGCCCGGTCGAATAAATTGCAGGGCGTGCGAAGTATAAAAGCATTTAGTTAAATGCTCAAGAAAGCCCGGCCTTTGAGGCCGGGCTTTCTTGATAAAAGTGACTCTGCAAACGAATGCCGATTTTTAAATCAGGATACGGTAACCGTCGCAACGAGAACCGGAGCGCGGCCTCCTACCTGCGCGTAGATCGGCGTGGTTCCGCTGCCGGACGCGGTAATGGGATAATACCAGCCGCCCGAGGTGGACTGCACGGTTCCGCCGGTTAAAACGGCCGGATTCCCGATCAGGAATTTCACATTGCCGGAAATCACGGTGGGCATGACGCGCAGAGAATAGGTCTGGCCCTTCTGCAGGGTAAAGCTGGAGCCGAGATCGGTAAAATACACAACCTTCGGCAGGGCATTGCCCGTCACCGTAAAGGAGACGGAGGCCCCCGTCACAGCGGAGGTGGTGGTGATGGTCGCCTGACCCTCTCCCTTATGGATCACATGGAAAATGTAGCCGTCTGCCGACTGCTGAGAGAACTTGACTTCCGCAACGTTCGGATCAGAAGAAACCGCCGTGGGTGCCACGGCGTCCGCCGTAGTGATACGGTAGAAATAATCCGGGCTCTGATCGGTGAACGAATACGAGCTCAGCGCGCTGCTGGTGAATACGTTCGGGTCTGTGGGCTTTGTCGGCTGCTGCGCGGCGGTTCCGGCGTAATCATAGTAGCTGTAGTTCACGTCGCAGAGGCCGTTGACTCCGGGAATGCTCTGCGCCGCATACTGCCACATGGTGTACGGGCGGTTGAAGTTCGGCTGGCTGACGCCCCAGTGGGCAATCCAGGTATCGTACTGCGCCACCAGCGGGCTGGTGAGGCGCGCGTTGTAGAAGTTCACATAGCTGTAAACCGCCGTTTTATAGCCGGCCTGCTGAATTCTGCTGCAGAATGCATTCACGATCTGCCCCATCTGATCGGCGGAAAGCGAATTATGTACTTTATCTTCCACGTCAAATACAACAGGGTACTGCAAAGGGCGGCCCTTGAGGACGCTCAGGCACATTTCGGCTTCCTGCGCCGCCATGGTCACATTCGTCGCATAGCTGTAATGATAAGCGCCCACCGCAATGCCGTTGGCGGTTGCGCCTTTGTAGTTGTTCTCAAACTGAGTATCCGTCTGCTTGGCCCAGTTTTCGTTTCCGTAACCGGTACGGATGATTGCAAACTGAATGCCGGCAGCCTTTACCTTTGGCCAGTCGATGACCCCGCGATGCTGAGAAACGTCGATTCCGGGAATGCCGACGTTGACCGAGCAGTTTACGGAACAGCTCACGGTAGCTCCGGAAGCCGAAGTTGCCGTAACGGTCGCCTGACCGATCGCAAGCGCCGTCACCGTGCCCGTGCTGTTCACCTGAACCACGGCGGGGTTACTGGACGCCCAGGTTACCTGCGTCACCTCTGTGGTTCCGCTGTACACCCTGAGCTGCATGGTATCCCCCTTTTTCATCTGGGCAAAGGTGGAGCTGATCATAAAATCGGTTGTGTATGTATCTGCATACGCCGGCAAAAACAGCGTCATCAACATCGCGAAAACCAGAAAAAATGACCCCAATCTTTTTTTCAATCCGATTCCTCCTACAAAATGTTTTTTGCCGGCAATTTCCATCCGAAAACGACGAGAAAGCACAGCAATTAAATTCATTATATTTCTCCTACCAGATTATGTCAAGTAACAACCCTCTCTTTTCATCAAAATACAATAATTACCAAAAAAGGGATGCGGTGACGCATCCCTTTTTGGGTGTAACAATTTTGAATGACGGATTCGGATTACCCGTTTTTCTCCGTAACACTCACATTCGCCTTGTACTCCCCATAGGCCCAAACGCTGGTATTGCTTTTTGTGACCAGCGTGACGGGGAATTCCGAATGCCCGGTAAAGCTCTCCTTACCCGTCATGTCGATCTGCGCGTAAACATCGGCAGCGGTGATCGCATCAATCTGCTTGGCCGGGCCGATCAGCGTCATCGCCAGACTTTTCGTAAACACCTGCGCCGATTTGCTGGCCGCCAGATTTTTGATCTGGAAATCCGTTACATCGATTTTTTTGCTCTTAAAGCCGCTGAAATTCAGCGTAACGGAGGCCGTATAAACATTGCTCAGGTTTTTGCAGCCCGGCGGGAGCGTGATATCCACCTGCAGGTTCTGATTGCTGATGGAAAGCTTTGAAAAATCGATCGCCTCCAGGCTCAACTCGTTCACATTGGCCAGCACATCCTCTGGCCCGGCCACCTCAATCGTTTCGGGGTCGATTTTCTGCGCCGCGGAGGAAAGGGCAAGTCCCACGGGTTTGCCGGTGAAGGTCGGGCTCAGCTTCATGACCTTTCTGGCCAACACCGTAATATTTACGTCCACAGACTGAATGCTCATATTCAGCTTATCGGCAGAAAGCTTTTCTCCATATGCGTTATACAGCACCAAATCAGTCGTAAAATTTTTGCTCTGTGTCAGGGTTTCCTTCACGTCGTACTCCGCAGAAACCTTTTTGATCTTTGCGATCTCCTTTTCCGGGCCGGATATCACAACCGTATCCGAAGAAAAGGTCGGAGCGCTCACAAAATAATCGGGGTCGGCTTTATAGGTGACCTCGTCCTGAATCGGGAAGGTAACCTCCTTGTAGACATCGACATTTGCCATGATGGAGCTCGGTTCGATGGACACAATCTCGTAATCGGCCAGCGAGCCCAGCTTCTGCGCCGTTAAAGGGAGCGGGTAGCTGCCGGGCTGGGTAATCGACGACGCCAGCGTCGCCACCACCTGAATATTTTCGGGCTTGATGCGGTTGACAACGATGCTGTTGCCGCGGATGGACACCTTCGCCGTTTTCACGCTCTGCTCAAACACCTTGAGCCCCTGCTCCTGGCTGGTTTCAGAAAGCTTGACGGTAACCGGCACATCGTAAATGATGCGCGGTCGCTCCTGCGTATTGACCGTCGCCATAATAAACCACAGCACAATTGCCGTAAAAACAGAGAAGATCAGCACGAAGCGATCGTTATAAAACATAACGGAAAGATCCAGCTTCTTATTCTTCATCTTTTTTTGTCCTCCTGATGGAAGGAATCTTGCGCGACCGCTTTTCACTGGACTCCTGCTCCGGGATGATCAAATTTTCCAATTCGCTTCTCAGGGTCTCTCTCGTATAGTTGCGGGTCAGAACGCCGTTGACGGCAATGGAAATCTGCGCGGTTTCCTCCGAAACCACCACAACGACCGCATCTGAATTTTCGCTGATGCCGATCGCGGCACGGTGGCGCGTTCCCAGATCCAGACTGACCTTGTCGCTCTTTGTCAGCGGCAGAATACAGCCCGCCGCGTACACCATGCCGTCGCGGATAATCATTGCGCCGTCGTGCAGAGGCGCCTTGTTAAAGAATACGTTGCCGATCAGCTGAGCCGAAGGATCCGCGTTGATCACCGTACCGGTGTCCGCGATATCTCCCAGCTTGGTCTGGCGCTCAAACACAATCAGGGCGCCCATTTTCTGCTTTTGCAGAACCACCACGGCTTCTACCGCCGCGTTGATGCCGCGGGTGAGCTTCTGGCGCAGATCGACGTCGTCCTTCACGCCGGTTATGCCGGTGAACAGCCAGCCCTTGGCAGTGCCGCCAAGCCCGCTTCGGCCAATCTGCTCCAAAGCGCGGCGCAATTCGGGCTGAAACACCACCAGCAGCGCAAACACGCTGAACTGGAAGAAGTAGTTCAGCAGCGCACCGACCATATGCAGGTTCAAATAATAGGATACGCCCCAGACAAGCAGCAGAATCAACAAACCCTTGACCAGCTGCTCGGCCCGCGTTTCCCGAACCAGCTTGATCCCGTTATATATGATGAAGGATACGACCAAGACATCCAGGCCATCTGTCAGCTGGAACGATTTTACCAAGCCGACAATATTACCCCAACCGTTTACGAGAAGCTCCATGTTTTTCCTCTCCGCAGCAGATTCGCAGCAAACCTGCCCGCAACTCTTGCCTCTTTTTATTTATTTTACCATATACACAGCGATATGCAACATTTTATTCAGGAATCCGCTTTGATTTTACGGATCATCATGAGAAACCGCTCTATTTCATTTCTATGGTTGAAAGCGGACGGCGATACCCGAACCGCGCCCTGCTCCAACGTTCCCATGCACTGATGCGCGGCCGGCGCGCAGTGCAAACCGGGGCGCACGGCAATGCCGGCGGCGTCCAGCCGCCCGGCCACCTGCTCGCTGGACAGGCCCTCCATATTAAAAGAAAGAACGGGCGCAAAATACGTCTCCTCCGGCCGCTGCGTGTAAAGACGCACGCCGCGGATCTGGGAAAGCCCGTCGTAAAGCTGCTGCACCAGACGCATTTCGTGAGAAAAAATGGTCTGCTGCGTCTTTGCGCGCACAAATTCCATTCCAGCCCGCAGGCCGGCGATTCCCGGCAGATTCGGCGTTCCGCTTTCCGCCTGCTCCGGCATCTGGTCCGGCTGCAGGAAGGAAAAGGACGAGGAGCCGGTTCCGCCCTCCAGAATCGTTTTGGGGAGTGAGCCGCTTTTGCAGATCAGCAGTCCCGTACCCATCGGGCCGTAAAGCCCCTTGTGCCCGGCCAGGCAAAGGTAGTCGATGCCGCTGTCTTCCATATTGATCGGCAGCACCCCCGCGCCCTGCGCGCAGTCTACCGCAGTCGGGATTCCGTATTCCCGGCCGAGCGCGGCAATGCGCTCCACCGGCAGGCGGATTCCCCATACGTTGGAGGCGTGCATGCACACGATCAGCTTCGTGTTGGGCTGCAGGGCCTGGCGAAAATGATCCACCGTGGCGTTGTTGTTCCCGGGAACTACCTGCGCCTGCGTAAATGCGATATTCTGATCCGCCAGAGCCTGAAGCGGGCGCATGACCGCGTTGTGCTCCAGATTCGACGTCACCACGTGATCTCCGGGCTTTAAAACGCCCTTGATGACCATGTTCAGCGCCATGGTACAGTTCAGAGTAAATGCGATGCATTCCGGCCCGGGAGCAGAAAACAGCTCCGCCGCCGTCCGCCGGCAGTCGTAAACCTCCTGCGCGGCAGCCAAAGACAGCTTATGCCCGCTGCGCCCCGGGTTTGCCCCCTTCGTTCTCTGCGCGTCCGCCATCGCGGTGATCACGCGCGGCGGCTTGGGGTACGTGGTGGCCGCATTGTCCAAATAAATCATACGGCACCCGCTCTCTCGGATCTTCCCAGAACACGGATGCCTGAGTGTATCAAAATATCTTCCGCCTGATCGGTACGATCCGGCACATAAATTCCATATCCGCACCCGAGCCGATCCTGCGTGCGCGGTGTTCTCTCCACATACGATTTAATTCCATAACGGAACAAGATGTCCCGGCTTTTCATCGCATAAGTGATGGAACCAAGCAAAATAACAGGCTTGCCCACATACATCACCTCTCTGTTTTTATTAACAGAATATGCGATGGGAAGATGGGTTGATAACCTGTTTTTCTACTTTAGCAGACAAACCGCGTGTGCGGCAATTCCTTGTCCCTCTCCCGTAAAGCCGAGATGCTCCTCCGTAGTGGCTTTTACGCTCACGGCGTCTGTTTCGATACCGCACGCCAGAGCCAGACATTCTCTCATCCGGGCGATGTAGGGGCGCAGCTTCGGGGCCTGTGCCACCACCGTGGCGTCGATATTCTCAATCCGGTACCCCTTCTCCGCCACAAGCTCGCAGACGCGGCGCAGCAGCCTGAGGCTGTCCGCACCCGCCCATTCGGGGTCGGTATCGGGGAACCAGGCGCCCAAATCGCCCAGAGCGGCAGCCCCAAGCAGGGCGTCCGCCACCGCGTGAGACAGCACGTCGGCGTCGGAGTGACCGAGCAGACCGCGCTCGTACGGAATGCGCACACCGCCGATGATCAAGGGGCGGTTCGGCACCAAGCGGTGCACGTCGTACCCATGCCCGATTCTCATTTCAAATCATCCTCCCTGCCGCGAAGCACCGCCTCGGCAAACAATATGTCCTCGGGGGTCGTCAGCTTTGCGTTTTCCGGCGAACCCTCGCACAGATGAACCCGGCCGCCGGTCTGCTCGATGAGCTGGCAGTCGTCGGTATACTCCTCCCGCGCCGCCCGCAGAGCCGATTCGTACAGCTCCCGCAAAAACACCTGAGGCGTTTGCACGCTCCAAAGCTGATCGCGCGGCGGGGTTTCCACAACAAAGCCCTGTGCGTCCGCTCTCTTGATCGTATCCCGCGCCGGAATCGCCAGCGAAGACGCGCCGTGCCGACGGGCGTCCCGCACCACACGGTCGATCAGCTCCGGGCGGATAAGGGGCCGGGCGCCGTCGTGAATGGCCAAATAGGCGCAGTCCTGCGGGGCGGCGGCCACGCCGCACGCTACAGAAGCCTGGCGGGTGCCTGCCCCCGGCACCACCCGGCACAGCTTTTCGAGGGAATATTCGAGCTTCAGCCGTTCCATCGCCTGCGTATCGCCCGCGCGGCAGACGACCACCACACCGTCGATGGTTTGCGCCCGTTCAAACGCAAAAAGCGTTCGGACAATCGCCGGAACGCCTGAAAGCGGAATCCATATTTTAGAACCCGAGCATTTCATTCGACTGGAGCTGCCGGCTGCAACCACAATGGCACAGCAGCGGTTGTTTTCTCCCAATCGCTTCACCCGTCTTTCCTCACAAAACAAAGGGGCCGTGCGGCTCCTTTTGCTTTATTATAATATGGATTGGGCGGCATGGCAATTACAATGCTGTTACCTCGGCTAGAATTCAGAGTAAATTCACATTTTCAACCAGGTTTGTTTACAAAGATTTTGATTGCAATTTACGTCAAAACAGAGTAAGATGAAATCGTCAAAACAGACAAAAAAAGGAGTGATGCTTTGTGAAAGAATTAACACCAAAACGCGTGAACGATTCCCGTGTGGAACAGATTCAGATTGTACTGAGCAGTCATATCAATGGTGCCGGGCGGCTGTTCGGCGGACAGCTGATGGAATGGATCGACATCGTGGCAGGCGTTGTGGCCCGCAGGCACTCCAATCACAATACCACCACTGCTTCCATAGATAATCTGCAGTTTAAGGAGCCTGTCTATTTAGGCAATACAATTGTACTGTTCGGCAGAGTCACTTATGTGGGCAGAACCTCCATGGAAATACGGGTTGATACTTATGTGGAACACCTGGACGGCGACCGCAAGCTGGTAAACACCGCCTATTTTGTGATGGTAGCGCTCAATGAGAGCGACCACCCCACTCCGGTTCCCCCGCTGATCCTGGAATCGGATGAAGAAGAGACCGAATGGAAAGCCGGCGAACGCCGCAACGAGCTGCGCCGCCAGCGCCGGGTAGAGCAGTATTGATTTTCAAAAACAGAATCAGAAGTCAGATCAATTCCTCCCTTTGCGTTTGGCAAAGGGAGGAATTGATTTTTATTCAAGAATCTTCTTTTCGTTTCCCGCAAAATCGGGTATACTTGTCTGGGTGAAAAAAATGAACGCAAAAGAACTGCTGCGCCTGATTCCGAAACAGTATTCAGAGCTTCAAACAGAGGCCAGTCTGATCCGGGTATTTCTGGAGCAAAACGGCCTTTCTCGCGCTGCCGCCGGCACAATGCTGAATGAATTGCAGGAAAACGCCGTGCCGGAAATCTGCCGCCTTCTACACGCAAGCATTTCGCTGACGCTCCCTTTCCTGAAATCCGTATTGGAGGAAATGGTTGATTTGCAGGAAAGAGGAAAAAACGGCGTTGTTTTCACTCCCGATTACATTGCCGATTACATATTGCAGCATACGATTGCTTCCCCCTGCCCCCCAAACGCCCGGGTGATCGACCCGGCGTGCGGCAGCGGCTCGTTTCTGCTCCCGGCGGCGGAATATCTGCACCGCATCAGCGGCAAGCCGATGCGCGAGATCATTTCGCAGCACCTGTACGGAATCGACATCCGCGAGGATCAGACCCGGCGCACCAAGGTTCTGTTAACCCTGCTGGCCCTGCTGGCCGACGGCACCGCGGACGGATTGTCCCTTCACATCGCGACCGCGGATTCCCTTGCCGGCGGCTGGGCGGATTTGTTCGGCTGCCCGGATTTTGATTACATTGCGGGCAACCCGCCTTACCTGAACACACACGTCATTTCCAAAAAGGACACCGAACGGCTGAAAAAGAGCTTTCACACGACGCGTCGGGGAACCTTTAACCTGTTTTACGCGTTCATTGAGCAAAGCCTGCGCTTTCTTTCGGAACGGGGCGCCCTCGGCTTTATTGTGCCCAACAACTACCTGTCCATTTCGTCCGCGGAGGAGCTGCGGCGGCTGCTCAGTGAGCGCCGCGCCGTCTCCATGGTGGTCGATTTTGGCGAAAATCTGGTGTTCGGGCCGGTTCGCACTTACAGCTCCCTCCTGTTTTTGAATCGGCGTGAAAACCCCACCATCGCTTATGCCATGCTGGAAAAAAGCGACGATCTCCCTGCGGCGCTGTGCCGGGCGGTTCACCGCCGCACAGACGCGGAGCACCTGAACCCCGCCGGGTGGAAGTTTTTGTCCGAAACGGAGCGGCGGAACATCAAAAGAATTGAGGAGGCCGGCGAGCCGATCGGCAATCAAATCAAGATCGGCGTCGCCACTCTGCGCGACAGCGTCTATTTTCTGGACGGCTTTGATCCGCAGGCCGGTCTTTTCTATAAAGTGCGCGGCAGCACACGCTACTGGATCGAACCGGGCGCGGTGCGGGCGATCGATAAAATATCTGAAATTTCGGGCGAAGAGGCCATGCCGGGAGAACGGCGGTACATTCTTTTTCCGTACGCGGGCGAACCCGACCCGAAGATGCCGTACCGGATTCTGGAGGAAGAACGGCTGGCGGCTCTGTTCCCTCTGTGCTACCAATATCTGCTCGACTGCCGCCCGGCGCTCGCCGCGCGGGACAAGGGAAAGCCGAACCCGGTGGCGTGGTACGCGTACGGCAGAAGCCAGGGGCTGAACTGCCGCGGCCCGAAGCTGCTGTTCCCCATGTTCAGCCGCCGGCCGAAATTTTTGCCGGAGCCGGACGGAGAAATCCTGTTCTGCAACGGCTACGCCGTCACGCAAGGGGGCCGGTACCCGCTGGAGGTGCTGGCGAAAATTCTCAACTCCGATGTGATGGAATACTATGTCTCCCGCGTCAGCTACTGCCTGAAGGGCGACTACAAATGCTACCAGAAAAAATATCTGCGCGGCTTTTCGATTCCGGAATTCGGCGAGGCTGAAATTCGGCTTCTGTTGTCGGAATCCTCCCGCGAGGCGGTCAACACTTTTTTATTCCAGAAATACCGGCTGCTGCCGGAATGAGTTCGCACGGCAAAAACCGGCTGCCCGCATC
>OBWS01000761.1_pt1 | contig 17162 bp, 18 predicted proteins | sample 1495291 | NCBI WGS metagenome assembly OBWS01 (sample SAMEA2580090, study PRJEB22360) | human gut metagenome | biome: human gut; feature: human-associated habitat; material: faeces | place: Denmark | collected 2008/2010 | reverse complement strand
TCCCAGAATGCGGGGGGGGGGCCTCCTATGTGTCAAGCGGGAAGGTTGATAATGACTTTGGCTAGTTCTGTTCAGGCTTTTGAGGCGGCTCGTGAGCGTGCGAGTATTGCCCAGGCGTTGCAGATGGCTGCTTTGCATCGCGTGATTCGTGAGGCTCGCGAGCAGGGGATGTCGGTGCGTGAGTGTGCGAGGCTTTTGCGGATGTCGAAGTCGGATGTGCAGAGGCATTCGCGTTTTGGGCATGAATGCATGAAGAGTCTTCCTGTGTGGGGTTCACCCGAGGGGTGGCTTGATGGTTATCGTGCGGTCTGGGCGCATGATCCTGAGATGCTTGCTGCTGAAAGCGTGCCGTTTGCATGGGAGGACGAGGGGGCTGAGGGGCGAATTATTCGTCTGCTTGAATGGAAGGTGATACCAGGTCAGCGTTGATGGGTTTCGAGGGTCCGCAGCGTGCCCGTGGGTGGACGCAGATGTGGGTGCCTCCTCATACAGTGGAAGTGTCAGTATTTTTCGATCCCAAGGGAGGGAATGATGTTGAAGGTTCATGTTGATGATTGTTTCCCAGTGAGTGCATGGGAAGTTGTCGGGTTGTGCGCGCGCCACGCTGCTTTAGCGGTGGGGCAGGCGGCAAAGGTAGTGGTTACTACTTTCGCTTTGCTTGGCGTTTTCGCGACATGGGATGCCGCGGAAGGCTCTCTGCTCACTGGTGGTGAGTTCATAAAGCTCGTGCCGGTTGCGGCGTGCTCCGTCGCGGCTTTATTCGTGACATGGGAGACGATCGAGTTTGCCTTCCACAGGCATGGTGCCATCGCTGCGAAGGTGACTCGTTTAGTAGCGTCGTTACTGATGTTCGTGCCGGCGGGGTTCCTTGCTCATTCTCTGGGTTCCGCGGCAGGCGGGCGTTTTTGGCCTGCCAGCCCCCACAATATGATTACCCCCTCAGAATGGAGCTGTTAGCTGTCAACGCTAGGATCAATGGTGAGGCGTCGGCCCGTGAGGATGAGGAGGCGGGCGCGGATGGCATGTAGAGGTGTTGTAGCGGGCACAAGGATCGCCGGCTTGCCCGCTTCTTTCTTGATCTCTGTTTCAGGAATTCCCAGAGTGGCCGCCTGCTCGGTAATCCATGCGGTCCATAGTTTCCACATGTCAGCGCATGCACCGATGGGTGCGGGGCGGTGGTCGTTTTCCCAGTTTTTGGCTGTTGATTCAGAGATGTTGAGCCTGGTGGCCCATTCTTTGCGGGTAAGGCCGATCCCTGTTCGGATCGCTTCGATGATGCAGCCCGGCAGGAGGTCTGCCGCAAACAGGAGGTCCTGCTTCTCTATCAGTTCGGCGCGCGCATGTTTCCATGCTCTGGCGAACTGATCTGCAAGTTTAGCTCTATCTGCGCTTTCATCGATGGCAGCGTATGCGGCGCGCATGGCGTCCAGTCCCGCGGCGGCTTGAATGTATGCGAGGCATGCGGTTTTTTCGCTGAGGCCATGAATCTGACCAATGTCGCTCAAGGCTTGAACGAGGCGACTGCGCGTGAACTGCTCGACGAGATAGGGAGAAAGTACGTGGCGGTAGTTTAGTTCGTGGACAGGCACATTGGCCGTTAGACCCACTGAGAGTTCGATGCCGAGATACATTCCAGCGCCGTTGTATTCGTCCATTCGGGCACCCGCTTTAGCCCAGGAGGAAATATCATCCACACACATTTTGATGTAGGGATCATCGTAATAATCACCGGAATACCAGGCGGTGAGCACGCCCTCAACATCTTCGATAGGGACTGCAACAGCGCCGCCGCCGTCGGTTGTGCTTGTGATAGTGATGATGAGTTCCATGATAGGGGTCCCCTTCCTTGGGACTTGTGGGCGGTGAGCTTATCTCATGCCTCGCACCTCACACGATAGTGGATGATGACGTTACTAGCAAGATCCCATCAGCCTACCTAAAGTACCCACCCGTTTTTCGTTGCCATTTCAACGTTGCATGGTTGCTACTACCTAAAGTACCCACCTAATCAAGAAACCCTAGGATGCTAGCATCTTAGCAACCTAGCACCCTTGTTGACATGCATGCTAGTAGACTAGTACCATTGCATGTATGTCAACTAGTAATGGTCACATTATTGCAGTGGTGAACACAAAGGGTGGCGTCGCAAAGACGACGACGTCGATCCTGTTGGCGCATGCGCTCAGTGCGCATGGCAGCGTTGAGCTGCGTGATGCTGATCCGCAGGGATCGGCAACTGAGTGGGCGGAGCGCGCTAAGGATGCCGGCACTCCCCTGCCGTTTGATGTGGTGATCGCCAATCAGCGCTCCCTCGGCTGGCCGGCACGTTCGGATTGGGTGATCATCGATACTCCTCCTGGACATGCGCAGATCATTGATGCCGCGATTGCGGCGGCGGATTTCGTGATCATTCCTTCAACTCCGACGGGTCTCGACATTGATCGCATGTGGGCAACCCTGGAGATTGCTCAGCACACCCCTCATGCTGTTCTTCTGACGCGCGTGGGGACGGGAACGAATACGCTGGCGGCCGCGGTAGCTCTGCTGGATGAGGAGAAGGTGCCTCGTTTTGAGACACTAATTCCGCGGCGGGAGGCTATCGCTGCGTCGTTTGGGGCGATCCCCCATGATTTGTATGGCTATGAGAATGTGGCCGCTGAGCTTATGGAGGCTATGGCATGAAAAACCAATCGACAGCGAAGGCGAAGGCCTCGATGACGAAGCGCGCGAAGAAGGCGCCTGCACCGTCTGCTGCAGACACGTTCCGAGCGCCGGCGGATGAGGCTGGCGAGAAGAAGGTGGCGCGGAAATCGGTGATGGTGTATTTGAGCGCGGACGAGCACAAGGCGTTTAAGCGGATGGCTTTCGAGTCTGATGAGTCGATGAGTTCACTAGCTCGCCAGTGGATCCTAGAACATCTTAGCTAGTCCATTTGCACACTAATCCCCTAGCAGGCAAGGCTGCTAGGGGATTAGTGTTTTAGTGCCATTTGGCGTCACTGACGGCCCATGTTCCATCGTCTTGCTGGGTGAGGGTGAGGAATACGGTTCCTCGGGTAGGTTCGTGGGAGTTGTCGACGTAGGTGCGGGTGTAGGTGGCGATGCGGAGCCATGTGCCAGGGATACGGTCGGGGGCTGGGTTCATGCCTTCGGTGGTGAGGCTGTCGATGGTGACGGTTGTGTGGGATTGTCCGGGCACGAGGGGGAGGAAGTCGCCTTGGCCTTTTTCAGTGTCCGGTGTGGGGGTGTGGCGCCCTTGGAGGTCGGGGGTTTCGTAGACGCTCGCGCGAATGGAGGCGTAGGCGGTTGTGACGTCTGTGGAGGCGTCCCAGGTGTCGTGGGTAATGACGTATGCGGCGCACACAGCGTCGGGGTCGGTGCGGTCGATGTCGCGCGGGTCGGGTAGAAGGTTGGGAAGCCATTGGACGGTTGCGGGGTGGAGGCAGGTGCCGTCGGGGGCTTGGGTTCCGTCTGCGCATACGGGCGCGGGCGCGGGGGTCGTTGGTTCCTCATTGGGGGTGGGGACTTTAGGTAGGGGTGAGCTTTGAGGTTCTTGCATGGGTGCGGGAGAGGCGGTCTCTGGGGTTGCCGCAGGAGACGCTGCGCTGCGGGTGTGGGTGAGGTGGCGTCCGATCATGACGCCCACGATGGCGGTCATGATCGTTAGGGTGAGGATGCCGATAATGGTGAGGGTTCGCGGTTTTCCGGTCTTTTCAGGATGCTTGTTTATTTGCATGTTAGTATCCTATTTCGCTTGCACACTAATACACTAGGGTGCTAGTGGATTAGTATCGTTTGATGAGTGTGGGGGTTCCCCAGAGGGGTTCTTCGTTGATGCCGCTGGCTTCGCTGTCGGCGCTGATCATGGTGCCGTTGCCGGCGTAGATGGCGACGTGCCAGTAGTTGGTGGGGTCTCCCCAGAAGAGGAGGTCGCCGGGCTGGGCGTTGTCGAGGCTGTCGATGGTGGTGCCGCCCTGGGCTTGTTGGTGCGCTTGGTGGGGGAGGGTGATGCCGATGCGCGCAAATGCTGCCTGGGTGAGGCCTGAGCAGTCGTAGTGAGGCCCTTCGCCGCCGTAGACGTACTGGTGAGTGTCGTCGGCGGCGATTTGGCGGGCGAAGTCGATGGCGGGTCCTTTGTCGCCTGGTGCGGCCATGCTGGTGTTGAGGGATCCGTCGTCGGCGGTGTAGGTGGCAACGTTAGCGGTAATCGTGGTGACGTAGTTCTGTGTCTCGTCGAAGGGTGGGATGCCGCCGTATTGTTGGACGGCTCCTAGGCCGGCGTTGTAGGCGGCGAGTGCGAGGGAGGGCAGGTCTCCGGTGACGGCTCCTGATTCGATGAGGGGTTTGATGTTGTTGACGTTGTCGCACATGTATAGGCCTTGCGAGTAGATCGCATCGTGGGGGTTGTTGACGTCGGCGATGCCATCCCCATCGCCGTCTTTGCCCATCGATGCCCATGTGGAGTCGATGAACTGGGAGATACCCTTGGCGGCTGCGGTAGATTCTGCGTGCGTTTGCCATCCGGATTCTTGCTGAATCTGGGCGGCGATGAGCGGGGGAGTGATCTCTGGGCACAGGCTGCCGGCGCGTTGGACGTCCGCGACGTATTCCGCGGGCACAGCGCCTTCGTTGAGTGCGACGGATGCGTGTGCGGGTGTTGATGAGTCCTCTAGGAGGAAGAGTGAGCAGACGCCTCCGACAATGAGGATGACGGCGCCGCCTGTGGCGATCCATCGTAGTTTGCGCATGAGAAAAGCCCTCCGGTAGAACACGTATCGTGGGAGGGTGGTAACTGGCTGGCCGCCTGCCTCAACTGTACAGGAACACTTAGCGTCACAGCCATTGATAATGACTCCATGGTGAGGGTTTGACACTGTGCATACGAGAGCTAACCCGTGAACTCTCTGTCGACAGTGTCGGATGAGCGTGAGGATCCATTGTTATCGTTGGCAACTGTGTGCAGGCCCCGAAGGGGGCTGTGCACAGGCGGCAGAAAATCGATACGGGACTCAGCCCCTCGATGACGCACCGTTCCCGAGAGTGTCGGTGTTGAAGAAGGACCTTCTGGGGGATGGAAACTCTCTGACTTTAACTGTGATGTCGCACACTGCGATAGGTGAAAGGCGCTCGCGCGGGTCGATCACCCGAAAACCTCGCGCGTATTTGAAGAAAATACTTGCTTATTATTTGGTGCAACACATGCAACAGGGACTTTACCCAGTGAAGAGTAAGGCAAAGTCCCTGTAGAAAACAAGGGCCTTGGTGTAGCGTAGTACCCCCCTTGGTGTAGCGTAGTACCCCCCTTGGTGTAGCGTAGTACCCCCCTTTCAAGGCCTGAAACCCTGGCTGGTGTAGCGTAGTACCCCCCTTGGTGTAGCGTAGTACCCGAGTTATACACACAGTATCCACAGGTTATGCACAGGTGTATCCACAAGGTTGGTTGCAATATGTTTCTAATCGTGGGATTATAAAAGGTTTGCGTGTCCGCATAGTGAGCATTTTGTGGGTGTTTGTGTTGAAGAGGGGTTTTGGCCTTGCGTGCGCATGGGGGGCCGGGTTAGGGTGGTGTTTGACAGAAGGTGCGCATAAAAAGCGCGCCGCCCCGGAGCTGACACTCTCGGATCGGCACTTGCGCACCGCACCACCCTTAGTGCAGAAGGGGGGCGATGGCCAATGACCATCGTACCTGACAACGATCACAATGACCTGACAACGCTCGGCCTCGACGCGAAGGAATTTGCGGCGCTCAAAGAGCTTGCAGCCTTGGAGACGACATCAGCTATCGAGCGTGGTGACCTCGCGGCCTTGTTCACGGGATTCGTGAACTTTTCGCTCCCTGTCGATAGTGTGGACGCTGGCGTCTACGAATGGGAGCGCATCAATGGCAATGCGGTGATGCGTATTAACGCGGCAAAAATCATCGATCCCGCCACTGGTGCGCGGGTCTATCAGATCCCGTACGGCAAGATGGCGCGCGCAATCCTGCTGCACATCTGCACCGAAGCCGTGCGCACGGGCGATCCGACCATCGACCTGGGATCCTCCGCGGCCGAATACCTGACAAAACTCGGCTTCTCGCTCGGCGGCAAGCAGCGGTACAGCCTGTATCGGCAGATTCAGGCCGTGGCCGGCATGCATGTCTCCATCTCGACAGACAGTTCCACAAGCCGGGGTTTTGGCTATGAGGAAGCCGAGCTGATGGTTTCTAAGGCGCGCAGCTTGTGGTTTTCCGCGCGCCCCGAAGACGCTGACCAGGATTCTCTCCTGACCTCGACGATCACCCTCACCGACGACTTCATGAACGCTCTCGTCGGCCAGGGCCACGCCATGCCCGTTGATGAGGGCGCCTGGCGCTACATCAACACGCATTCAAAGTCTGCGTTCCCTCTCGACATCTACACCTGGCTGGCTTACCGCCTGCGCGCATGTCCCGAATTGGGTATCAAGGTGACTTGGGAGCGGTTGCGTGACCAGTTCGGGTCCACGATGACGACGAAAGAGTTTGCGCGGTACTTCCGCAAGCATATCCCCCTCGTCCTCGATGTCTACCCGCAAGCGGAGTGCTCCGTGACGTTCGTGCGCGGCGGGGTCATCCTCCGCTACGCTCCCTCGCCTATCCCTGAACTCTCACAGTCGGACAGTGACACGTCCGGCCTGCTGGAGGGTATCGACGAGGGTCGCTAAGGCACTGCGCCCTCGCGATCCTGCGCGCACATCGTCCCACCATGCGTACCCATCGTGAAAGACTGTACGCAGATGCGCATGGCAGGTGGAAGAATTAGGACGAAAATACCCACACAACGCAGGGGGTTAACACGTCATGAATGTGCGCACCTATTAGTAAAAACAGTCAATTTATAGTTGGTCAATAAGTAAGGGTGGTAGCAGGCTGGCCGCCTCTATTGCCCGCACGCACCAGGAAGGAAGAATCTCATGATCCCCACCGTTGAGGAGGTGCGTCGTATGAGCATCGACGCGCGCGGAACGCAGCGTCCGCCCGCGCCCACACCGACGCCGGCGCAATCCGTGCCCGCTGTGCCTCCGGCCCCTGCTCGGGCACACTCTGCATCGAAAAAGCCAGGAGCGACGGGCGGGGCATGGCTGGTGCCTGTGGCGATCATCGTCCTGATCGTCGCTTTCACCCTCGCCGGTGTCCTCATTATTCGCGGCATGCGCCGCGCGCATCCGACGTCCGCCCCTGCTCCGACCTCTGTCGTGAGCGTTTCTGTAATCGATGGTGGTGAGCGGCTATGAGTAGCCCCCTGTGGTCGGGTAGTGGTTATCAGGGGCGCCACGGCGGTGATAGCCTGCGGCGCATGGCAGCGATGCCTGCCCCTGACGGAAACCCTATCCCCAAGCCTGCACCCGCTCCGGCCGTGATCGCTGTGGAAGAGCCGGCTCCCGAGGTGAGCGCGCCCGTGGCTGAGGAGATTCCCCAGCCCGTGCCCGCGATTCCTGTCCCCTCCTCGCCGGGTGTGCGCATCCCTGATCGCGGTGTGCGCACCGATATGCGCGCCCGCGTCCTGCGCATCCTGACGGGCGGGCGCGCTGCCGGTCTAGAAGATGAAGCGTCCTGGCGCTCGCGCGTCGATCTGGCCCGCCTCCAGGCCCCCGTCCCCCTCGGGCACTGCGGGGCCATCGTCGTTGCCCAGCCAAAAGGCGGGGTCGGGAAAACCCCGATATCCATGCTTATCGATGCAACCTTGCGCGCGAACACTCGCTGTGAGTCTGTGGTGTGGGATCTGAATGACAATGGCGGTGGCCGCTGGGTTGTGCCGGCGTTGACGTCGGCGGTTGGGCGCCTGGTCGATACGGCGCAGCGCGGTGCGGTCACCCGCTCTACGATCACCTCCTCGATGGTGATTCAAGACGGCGGGGCCTACACGGTCCTGCCCTCACGTGAGGGAGCAGAAAACCTCACCGCAACCGAGTTTGCTGCCGTGTGGGGAACCCTGCGCGACTGGTTCGACCAGACGATCATCGACACGGGCAACTCCCTGGCCTCCCCGAATTTCCTCAACGCCCTCGACATTGCCGACGTCGTCGTCATCCCCACCGACTATTCCGAGGCCGCGCTGGCTCCCACCCTGGCGCTCGCGCGACGCCTGGAAGCCAAGTGGGGTGAGGAGTGGGGGAGTCGTGTCGTCCTGGTGCCCACCGGGCACGTCGGAGATATGGGACAAGTCTGGCTTGAAACCGTATGTGCGCACACGGTCTACGTCCCCTATGACGCCCATATCGACGCGCGCGACACGCTGCGCTACAGCGACCTCACGCATGCCACCCGCGCCGCCGGCATCCGCCTGGGCGCGGCCATCATGGACATCTACCGAACCATCAACAACTAGGAGACAACATGTTCCCCACCATTTTTCCCGTCGTGGATAACCCCTTCGACAAAACCACCCCCAGTCTCGACGTATGGGGTCTTCTGGGTGAAAAAGGCCTCTTGATTCTCGGCGGTATTTGGGGTGCTGGATTACTTGCGTGCGCCGTATGGCTTGTGATCGGCATTGTCAAGTTTGGCAAGGCTAAGCATGTGAGTCGAAATCCTGACGCCCTCTCCGATGCATCAAAGTCAGTCTTGCAACCAGTTATCGCCATCGCGTGCCTTGCTGGTGTCGGGACGATCTTTGGAGCGGCTGCCGCCCTTTTTGGCTAACGGAAAAAAGCCATGAAAAATAAGAAAGCCATCCTTATTGTCCTCGTTGTCCTAGTCGTCTTGCTAGCTAGTGTGCTAGTAGGCATGCTCACTAGCAGGCAGTCCGACGTGGAAGAACCTGCATCCCCAACGTCGAAGCCGACGACCACAACTCCGGTGAACACCTCGATGGACGACGTCGTGGCGGGCACCGGCGCAACAGCAACCAGTGCCACCCCCGGCTTCGAAGGAGTAGGCACACGTTACCCAGCGACGTGTGTGGGCGCCATTCAAGCTGCCGCAGAATGGAGCCAAAAAGTATTCCAAAACACCGAACGTCGAGAAGCGATGCTGTCCAACGACCAGCAGGGAATTAGGAGCTTTGTGAATGAAATTTCTATCGCTCCTGGGGCGCTCGACATTTTTGGATCCCAAGCGACAGTAGGGGAAGGAACATTCCATACGATGCTTTATGGAACCGGTGTGGATGACGTGGTACCGGTTGCATCTCCGCGTGTTCAAGATGGCGTCATTCAGGTTATCAAGTGTGCGCCGGATAAGGATAAGACAGCGGTGATCACCGTCATTTCTCCCCTTGATGACACGGAACATGTACAGGGCTTGCCGAATCGGTTTTACGGCTGGCTCAACCGCACTTATCAACTGCAAGTCGTCGATGGAACGTGGCGTCTTGTGCACATTATCGACGCGCGGGACCAGACGAGCTATCAGCAGCTTTTGCAGCCACCCACTTTCAAGGAAAGCCCTGAGCAGGCCGCAGAGCTGTTAAAGCGACCCGCAACTGATGGAGGGCGTGACATCATCGGTCAATTAACTCTCAATGGCCAGGGTGTCCACTACTTCCAGAACAAAAATGGACAGTGGGGGGTAGCATCGTGAACGAGCAACTTCAGTACACGTTTCGAGTGGGGCGCAGAGGGTTTGCACGTGCATTCACTGCAATCCTTGTGACTGTCGGAGTGTGCTTTATGTGCGTGTCTGCGGCACTTGCAGCACATCCTGACGGATGGCCAGAAACACTGAGCGTTGACATGCTTTCTGACGCACAGAAAGCTCAGATCGCAGCAGCCTATTCAGACAAGCCCGAACAGGGAACCCCAGAAGCATTTGTTGACATGTGGGGCGATTGGTGGGCCGTTTGCCTACAAACGAACGATAAAAGTGAATCCGTAACTCTTACTGAGGACTGGCTTTGTGAAGAGCGGACGTTCGCTGAGAAAGTTGCTGCGGGTATAACGTATGAGCGCTCTTTTACGGACTGGCAGGGGGGCGAAGGCCTACTTCAGGCTCTTGTTGGTAACTATTCACGTGGATCTGGTAGGAATCTTGATTCCACAATCATCGCTGCGGTTGCCTCTATGAGGACTAAGGCCGATGGGGGAGATAAGTCCGCGCAAAATGCTAGCTGGTTTTCTTCCGGAACTCTGTCCGCTGCTGGTGTCGATAAGAATGTTGTTGAGGCGGTGTCGAATCCGTCGAGTCAGGTTGCGAAGTTTGTTAATCAGCTGAAAAAGGATGGTGTTGGTGCTATTTCCGAGGCAATTAAGCTGATGAACTCTGCTTTTCGTTTTGAGGCGGATGCTGACTGGTTCCGGTCAACATATGCGGCGGCGGCGGGTGTTGGTCTGTTGCTATTGGCCGGTAACTTCGTTGTTGGGATTGCTCGCGCTGGGCGCGGTAATCTTCCGGCGTCGGAGGCGTTTGGGCGGCTGGGCGCTTCCCTGTTGCTTGGTATGGCGGGTTTGTTGTTTACGCCGGCACTTGCTTATGCAGTCTCGACGGTGGTGGATGCTGCTGGTGATGGTGTGGCGTCCTTGGTGGGGGCCTCTCAGGATTCGCTGACTGGTTCGCTGTTGAATCCGACGACGGCGATGACGACGGATTCGACACCGCTCGGCTGGATGGGCACCATTTTGGTGTTTGTTCTGTGCTTCATTGCGGGCGTGATGCTGATGCTGTCGTTGGCAGCCCAGCTCGCCACGGCCTATTTCAGTGCTGTTGCGCTCGGTGTTATGTGGGGTTTCGCCACGTCTGAGAAGGGGCGTGAGCGATTGAAGCGCGTTGGCGCGTTCTTCCTTTCCGCGCTGATCGCGAAGCCCGTGATCTTATTCTTCTTGTGGGTGGCCATGAAGATGTCGGCGGCGTATTCGGCAACGGTCGATGGCTGGAGTCAGAATCCGATGGAGACGCTGTTTCGTGTGGCGTTATCGTTAATTGCGGTGCTGATGGTCGCGGTCTCGCCGGCGTGGGTGGCGAAGTTTATTCCGGTGGCCGGCGGTGCCTCGGGTGGCTTTTCGCGTGGCGGTTTCCTGTCGGGAGGCGTTGCGGGCGGGGCTGTGGGGGGGGCGGGCACCCCCTGGGGGATCGCATGCGCCGGTTCTCGCCGGTTCGCCCGCATCGTTCGGCTGGTGCAGCATCGGGAGGGTCGGTTGTGTCTGCCGGCGCGTCCGCGGGCGGGGAGCCTGGCCCTGGGGTGCTTTCTGGTGGTTCGGGTCGGCGGTCGCCTCGCACGGGTGCCGGTTTTGACCAGGGGACTCGTGCTGGCGGTTCTGCGACGACGTCGGGCGGTTCGGGAGTGTCTACGCCTGGGGGTGACCAGGGGTCTGGAGGCCGCCTCAATGGCGATACGCTGCGTGGCGTTGCACGGGGGATCGGTGGTCCTGCCGGCGCGGGTGTGCGCGGTGCTGGCGCGGTGTTAGGTGCAGCGGGTCGGGGTGTGCAGGGCGCGTCTCGTGCTGTTTCCTCGCCGTTGCTGGATGCGGCGGCGGGTGCTGCTGATGCTGCTGAGAGGAGCTTGTCGTGAGTGAGAAGACTGTGGCGGTGCCTGAGTTGCGTGCGGGGCGTGTGTGGCTGGGTGGTGACACGAAATCGCGGTCCTTGTTCCGCGTTGATCGTATGGAGCGTCCCGAGTGGGTGATCCTGTCGATTTTTGGCACGTGTGCTGCGGTCACGATTTTCATGTGGCACTCGGTCCTGTCCTTTTTTGTCGGTGCGCTCATTGCTGGCCTGGGCTGGGGCCTGGTTGTCCGCGTTGATATTCCGACGGTGGGGCTGGATAGCTCGCTTTCGTTGTGGGTTCGCACGCGCATTTCGTGGGCGGTGCGCGGCTGGGCTGGTGTGCGCGCTGGGGCTGGTGAGGTTGCGCCGGCGGGACTGGGGTCGATCCTGTTTGAGGACGTGGAAACCCCGGTTGGCATCGTTGGCGTGGGTGAGCATGCGGGCGTTGCAGATGGCAGCTCAGCGGGCGCGTATTTCACGGCTGTGGTCGAAGCACAGGGGCGTGCTCGCACGTCGGGAGAGGCCTGGAGTGCACTGCTGGCGCATCTGTCCTCTGAGTCCTCCCCGGTGTCTCACGTGATACAGACGGCGCGCATCATGGCCTGGGATGCAACTGATCATGTGGCGTGGGTGGCACCGTTGGCAGCGGCCTCGCCCAGTGGTGAACTCGTGACCTCTTATGCAGAGATCGTTGATGAGTTGTCGCGTGTGGCGTCGGCTCAGCGCACCTGGGTCACGTTCCGCATTCCGGTCGAAGGAATTGTGGCAATGGAGCGTGGCATGTCGGCAGCTGCTCTTGTTGCGCGTGTTGTGGCAGATACGGTTGAGCGCGCCGATGATTTAGGGGTTGCGATGCGTCCGCTGTCGGTGTTGGGGCGCGGTGCGCTGGCTCGGCACATGATGGACCCGTCAATGTCTCCTGACGACCTCGACGGAATCAGTGAGTCGTGGGCAGGGGTGTGGCCGTCGTGGGAGGCAACCGACGATGGCTGGTGCGTCGATATTCACGGAGCTGCGGGCACCTGGCGAACCTCGCTATGGGAGGTACCGGCTTCGCACATCGTTCCGGGATGGATGAGCCGTGACTGGCTGTATCAAGCACTGCGCGATGTGGAAGGCGTGCCGGTACGCACATTCGTTGTTGCAGCAGAAGTGCAGCCACGATCTCAGGCTGTGAAAACCGCTCGCGCGGATCATACGAGCGACTTGGCGCACCTCAACAAGACTCAGGGAACAGTGTCAACGGGTGAGGAGGACGCGCAAGCGGGATCGAGCGCGGTGCGCGTGAGTGACCTTGCACCAGAAATGCAGGCCGGCGGCGTGCGGTGGAGCATGGCCGTGGGGATTCACGCATCCCCTGAGACATGGAGGGACGCGGCGCGCCATATGGCGGCGGCCCTGGAGGACTGCTTCATCGAGAACCCGGTGCGGCTGCGCTACCGGCAAGACCAGGTGTTGCCCTGGATGCTCGGCATGGGCCTGGCATGGAAGAAAGGCCGCTAAATGACTAGTATGCAAGTATGCCAGGATACTAGTAAGCAGGTATGCCAGGACATTGGTATACTAGTAGGCATGGATGAGAGAGTCGATGAGGATGTGAAAACGGTTGTGCGTGGTGCGACGCCGCGCTGGCCGGCACTGGTGCGTCGTTCCATGCGGTCGCGTCGCATGGAGCCTCTTGCCTCGACCACGCGACAGATGCGCGGTGTCGCCCTGGCGGAGGCGCGCCCTTCCACAACGACAGCCGGCCTGGCTCTTGGTGTCGATGTGGAGAGCGGCTTCCCGATCTTCCACGATCCCTTCACCCTGTATGGCAACGATGGGTTCTCCTCTCCGAACATTGTGACGTTCGGAGATCTGGGGTCGGGCAAATCGGTCTCGGCGAAAACGTGGGTGCTGCGCAATCTGATGGTTGGCCGGCGCGTGGTGATCGTTGACAAGAAGCTGCAAGCCCTGGGGGATGGAACGCGTGCGGGGGAGTATTCGACGCTCGCGCGCGCCCTGGGGTACACGCCAATCACCCTGAAAGTCGGCGGCGGTGGCACGCGCATCAATATCCTTGACCCGCTCATCGCAGGCGAAAGTATCGACGGTGTCGCCGGTCAGCAGCTCCTACTGGAGACGGTGGCATCGGCAGCGGTCGGCCGCTCACTGAATGAGCGAGAACGCAAGGCGCTGCGCGTGGCCAGGGAAAGTGCGACGCGCGCGGCCGAGCAGCAAGGTCGCGTCGCGCACGTCGGGGACGTGACTCACTTCCTGCTTGAACCTGTTGAGCAGTCGATGCCTGGCATTTCCGGCGCTGATGTGCTGGCGGACTGGGGCCGGGACGTCGCTTTCGCCCTAGAGCGCATGGTCACCGAAGAGTTAGCCGGCCTGATCGACGGTCCGACAAGTGAGGGTGTAAACGTCTCGGGCGCCCTGACGGTGTTCGACATTTCGTCCCTGCCCGATGAGGGCGCGGCTGTGGGCATCATGATGAGCGTGCTCAACACGTGGTTGCATGCCATGATCGCGCGCTCGCGCGAAACGGTGCCGACCCTGTTTGTGGTCGATGAGGCTTGGCATGTCGCCGAAGGCGATTTTGCGCGCATTGCCCGCAAAAACGCCAAACTCGCGCGCGGCCTGGGCATCTCGAACCTGACGATCTTGCAGCATCCGGGTGATATTTCGCCGGATTCCCCGGCTATCTCCATGATCAAGGAGTCGCAGACTGCGTTTGTGTTCCGGCAGGATAAAGCTGATGACGCTGTCGCTGTGTGCGAGTTGTTCGGCTGGGATGTGGGGGAGTGGGCGCCGCTCCTGCAAAAGCTGGGGACCGGGATCTGCGTTGTCAAGATCGGTGCGGGCCGCCCGCTCCTGTGCTCGTGGAAGGTCAGCGATTTTGAGTTGAGTGTGGCCACCACTGACGCGGCGATGAAGAGTCGCGCCACCTTGACCGACGCATTTCACTCGCTTAATGAGGAAGATGGGGAGGCTTCTCGCGGACAGTGAGGCAAGGATGCTGCGTAACGTCAGCATCGTGCTGATCACGCTGTGGATCTATGTGGGGTGCGCGGCGTTGGCGTGCTGGCTGACGGGCGCGCGCTTTCCGGGCATGATGCGCCTGCATCAGATCGTGGATTTGCCTCCCCTGACACTGACTGTCTCCCTGGTGATCTTCCTGATCATCATGGGAGGCATCCTCTGGCTGTGGTTCGCTCTCTCGCCTCGCACGGACAGTAAGAGTGGGGAGCATGACTCCTTCAAGGACATGCGCAAGAAGGCGGCCACTGCGAAGGCGAAGCGGATTTTGTCCGACGCGCTCTTAGGGGAAACGTCGGGTGCGCGCGATGAGATGCTGGTGCGCTTGATCGGGTCCCTGCGTGGCAAGGAGCTGTATGCGCAGCAGGAAGATTCGGAGCTGGTGGTCTCCCAGACGCGCGGCGGTAAAACCCGCTCGATTGTGGCCCGGCGCGTGATTGAAGCGCCTGGCGCGGTGGTGGCCACCTCGACGAAAGCGGACGGCGTGTACCTGACGTGGCGGGCACGCCTGGAGGCTGCCCGCGGCTCGCGCATCTACTCCTTCGACCCGCTGCGCGTCGCGCATGGGCCGGCGCGCGTGCGCTGGAACCCGATTGCAGGCTGCACTGACTTCGATGTGGCCCGCCGGCGCGGCGCGGCGCTGGCCTTGGGATCCACAAAAGCCATGGGGGAAGGAAACTCCAGGTGGTTTGCTGAGCGCGGCGCCCAAATCCTGGGCTACCTATTCCATGCTGCGGCACTGGGGGAGCGCACGATTGCCGACATTCAGGCCTGGGTGTCCGACCCGCGCGAAGCGGTGGCCATCCTGGAGCGCGCGAAAGGTCCGACCACGGTGCGCATGGCGGGCGCCCTCAATGACCTCATGGTGGAGATGGCTCCCGAGACTGCCGCCGGCTTCATCGGCACGATCCAAGGCGCCCTCGAACCGCTCATGATCCCCGCGGTCTACGAAATGCTCACCCCAAGCGTGGAAGACTCCTTCGACGTCGAAGCCTTCATCTCCTCACGCGACACCCTCTGGGTCCTATCCCCTGACTCAGAAGGCGCGCTGGCCGCGATCACCACCATGTTCGTCAACGACATCTACGAGGTCGCGCGCGCCCTGTCGGCCCGCAAGCCGGGCGGCCGGCACGTGCCGGCCATCTCCTTCATTCTCGATGAAGCCGCGAACATCGCGCCCTTGCCTAACCTGGGAGCCATGTTCTCTGAGGGCGCGGGCCGTGGCCTCTTCATGTGCGCGATCTTCCAAGACGTGCACCAAATGGAGGCCCGCTGGGGCGCGATTCAAGCCAAGACGATCTTCCAACAGGCCCGCTTGACCTACATCATGGGGTCAAGCAAGGATCCTGAATGGAATGAGCAGATCGCGGCGCTCTCGCGTGAATTTGAGGCGCAACGCTCCTCAGTGTCCACCTCGCACCAGGGACGCAGCGTGTCTACGCACACGGAACATCGCCATGCCCTGCGCGCCTCGGACATTCAAAACATCGCGGTCGGGCACGCCGTGCTCCTGGCTCCGGGCCATGAGGCCACGATGATTGACCTGCCCGATATTGCCGAGGACCGCGACTGGGGTCCCCTCGTCAAGGAAGGCACGGTTATGTACAACGAGCGCCTGCGCGCCGGCGTCGATGACGATGAGTGGATGACGGTGCCATGCTGAGCGAGGAATATGACGCCCTCGATGAGCGCGTGAGCGAAATTGAACGCTCCCTGAGCACCGCGATGGAAGCACTCACCGATCTGATGTCCACGCCGGCGGATGAGGAGGCGCCGGAGCCAGGCCCATCGGCCAATGGCATGCTGGTGCGCGGCTTTGACCCGCAGGCCATCGCTCACCCCGGCGCACGCCGGCAGGCCTGGGAACGCCTCTACGCGTTCGTCGAACAGCTCAACGCCACATGGGGCGCGCTGCGCTCCATGAACGGCATGGCGGACTATTACGTGCGGGCGCGCTGGTGGGAAAACCCGTTGACGGTCTCCCACCTGGCCGCCCTGGAGGCAGCCTACGCCGAAGCATATGTGAGTGAGGATCTGCCGACCGTGGGCACATCCCTCATGCTGCGTGTCCTGGAGGATACTCCGCGGGTGCTGGCGTTGGTCACGGGTAATCCGCCGGCACCGTGGGGGCAAAGTGCGACTGATAAGGGCGCTCATTGGAGTCGGGAGGTTCCCTCTGCGCTGGGGTCGGGTATCGACGTCGATGATGAGATGCGCCGGCGCGAACTTTTTGAGGCTTTCCTCCAGGCGACAAACGGCGGTGAAAACCCTGTGACGGCTGTCTTCATTGCGTCCCTCCTCGATGTGCCGTAGCGCTCACGCATTACCCCTACGCCTGCAAGTGTCCTAGCAAACTAGTTTGCTAGGACACTTGTGTGTTAGTGGAGTGAGGGGCCGCGCTGGCTAGGATCGTCGGGTCGGCGCGGCCTGTATGGCCTGGGGGGCGGGGCTGGCGCGGGTGGGGGAGTGGGTCGCTGCGGCTTGGGGGCCGCTTGGCGCTCGCGCATTGCCTGTTCTAAGCGTGCTCGCGCATCACGCAACTGCTGCACCTTCGAAGCGTCCTCGATGCGAGAGGTGGGGGCCTGGTGTAGTACGGGTGCCCGGTCGGTGATCGTGACGACGTCGCGCGGGTCGGTTGCTAGTTGCGACAGGAGGGGGTTGTCGCGGTTGGCGTACATGCGTCCGGCTCCTGCCGTGACGTC
>OBWS01000751.1_pt1 | contig 17364 bp, 17 predicted proteins | sample 1495291 | NCBI WGS metagenome assembly OBWS01 (sample SAMEA2580090, study PRJEB22360) | human gut metagenome | biome: human gut; feature: human-associated habitat; material: faeces | place: Denmark | collected 2008/2010 | reverse complement strand
CCTGTCAACCTTATCGCATAGTTGATTGTTTTTATATATATTTGTTCAGAGTTTCCAATAACGACAAAGACTCAGTCAAACTTAATTAATAACAAACTTATGAAGACAAATCTTAGTTCTCAGATTACTCTCAACAGGGTCTCCCCCAGGTATTACAGACCAGAGAATGCATTCGAGAGATCGGTATTGACCCGATTAGAGAAAATTCCTACAGACATCTATGAATCTGTAGAAGAAGGTGCAAATCATATCGCTTGTGAAATAGCACAGGTTATTCGTGATAAACAGAAAGCAGGACGTTTCTGCGTACTGGCATTGCCGGGTGGAAATTCTCCGCGCAGCGTATATGCCGAATTAATTCGCATGCACAAAGAAGAGGGACTCAGTTTCCGTAACGTAATTGTATTCAACATGTACGAATACTATCCGTTGTCTCAAGATGCAATCAACAGTAATTTCAATGCGTTGAAAGAGATGTTCCTCGATCATGTAGATATCGATAAACAGAATATCTTTACTCCGGACGGTACGATTGCCAAAGATACCATCTTTGAATACTGCCGCCTGTACGAACAGCGCATCGAAAGCTTCGGTGGTATCGATATCGCCCTGTTAGGCATCGGCCGTGTAGGTAATATAGCCTTCAACGAACCGGGGTCACGCCTGAACTCTACCACCCGACTGATTTTGCTGGATAGCGGTTCACGCAACGAAGCATCCAAGATATTCGGCACCATCGACAACACCCCTATCAGTTCTATTACGATGGGTGTAGCCACAATTCTTGCTGCTAAGAAAATCTATTTGTTGGCATGGGGTGAAGAAAAAGCCCACATGGTAAAAGAGTGTGTAGAAGGTAACGTAACAGATACCATTCCGGCATCTTACTTACAGACCCACAACAATGCACATGTAGCTATCGACCTGTCAGCAGCTTCCAACCTGACACGCATTCAACGTCCATGGCTGGTCACTTCCTGCGAATGGAATGACAAACTGATCCGTAGCGCAATCGTGTGGCTGTGCCAATTGACCGGCAAACCAATCCTGAAACTGACTAATAAAGATTACAACGAAAATGGCTTGAGCGAGCTGCTTGCCCTCTTCGGATCTGCTTATAACGTAAATATCAAGATATTCAACGACCTGCAGCACACCATTACCGGATGGCCGGGGGGTAAACCGAAAGCAGACGACACATATCGTCCGGAACGTGCAAAACCATATCCGAAACGAGTAGTCGTATTTTCTCCGCATCCCGATGACGATGTGATCTCTATGGGTGGTACGATCCGCCGCCTGGTAGAACAGAAACATGAAGTCCATGTAGCTTACCAAACTTCGGGAAACATTGCCGTAGGCGATGAAGAAGTAGTTCGCTTCATGCATTTCATCAACGGATTCAACCAAATCTTTATAAACAGTGAAGATCAGGTGATCAGTGAAAAGTACGCCGAAATCCGTAAATTCCTGAAAGACAAAAAAGACGGCGATATGGATACACGCGATATCCTGACCATCAAAGGTCTGATCCGCCGTGGCGAAGCGCGCACAGCTTGTACTTACAACAACATTCCGCTGGAACGTTGTCACTTCCTGGACCTCCCCTTCTACGAAACCGGTAAAATCCAGAAGAATCCGATCAGTGAAGCCGACGTAGAAATTGTCCGCAACCTGCTCCGTGAAGTGAAGCCTCATCAGATCTTTGTAGCCGGTGACCTTGCCGACCCGCACGGAACACACCGTGTATGTACAGATGCCGTATTTGCTGCCGTAGACCTTGAAAAGGAAGAAGGAGCCGAATGGTTGAAAGACTGCCGTATCTGGATGTATCGTGGCGCATGGGCCGAATGGGAAATTGAAAACATCGAAATGGCTGTACCTATCAGTCCTGAAGAATTACGTGCAAAACGTAACTCTATCCTGAAGCATCAGTCACAGATGGAAAGTGCTCCATTCCTGGGCAACGACGAACGCTTGTTCTGGCAGCGTAGCGAGGATCGTAACCGAGGTACTGCCGCTCTTTACGACAGCTTGGGACTGGCTTCTTACGAAGCAATGGAAGCATTCGTAGAATACATCCCACTATAACCAAAGCCAATTAGTGAAATAAAAATAAAGAAGAGTGAGGAGTTTGGAACTCTTCACTCTTCTTTTGTTTAAACAGAAAAGATACAAATTATATATGAAACAAGAAAAATTCTTCCGTCTTCTTCCTATAGAGGGAGCTTATAATATTCGTGATCTGGGAGGTTATCCGACATCAGACCATAAACATGTAAAATGGAAAACATTCATCCGTTCGGGCGATCTTGATAAACTGACAGAATCCGATCTGGACTATCTTACCTCCTTGCACATCCGAACCGACATCGACTTCAGGAGCATGCAGGAAAAAAAAGCAGCGGCAGACAAAATTCCCTCAACAGTTACACAATATATCCCCTTATCTATCGAAGCAGGCGACATGACCGACATGACACACTTCAACCTGAACAATATACCGGGAATACTCGAACAGGCATACGTTTATATCATCCAAAATGCTCAGGATACTTATCGGGAATTCTTCCGGATTGTTTCGGAAGAACGGAATACTCCTCTTTTATTTCACTGCTCAGCGGGAAAAGACCGTACCGGAATTGCCGCAGCCTTACTACTGGGAGCATTGGGTGTCGACAGGGAAGTGATAATGGAAGATTACATGCTGTCTGCCGAATATATAAAAGGGAAATATGATGCAATCGTACAAGCTCATCCCGGATTTGCCCCTCTCACCACAGTACGGAAAGAATATCTGGAAGCTGCTTTCCAAACCATTGACACTGACTATCAAGGTATGGATAACTACCTGAAAAATCAATTGGGAGTAGATACCCACAGATTGAGAATGCTGTATACCGAATAAATGGACAGTTAGCAACTTCCTCAGCCAATGACTTATCGGCAATTGCCGGTTTTTCATTTATTTCTTCTACTTTTGCACCCGATAATCATTCAACCGAGCATATGAAAAAACTATGTATATTTCTCCTGCTGCTCTTTGCTGCGACAGGAATCTTGTTTGCACAAGAAATAGAAAAAAGCGTGAAAGAGCGGCTCAGTAATTACTTTGAGACTTACACCCCGGCATCTGCCAATACCGGAAGCTGTAAGTTAAAAAGCGTAGACATAGACTTCGAAGGCAGGAAACTATCTATCTATGCTTCCGAGAGTTTTGCTTATCAGCCGTTTGTACCGGAAACAGTAGACGAAATCTATCATCAGATAGAAGAATTGCTGCCCGGCCCGGTACGTTTTTTCCGAACTACAATTTATGCCAACAACCAACCTATCGAGGAGTTGATTCCCAATTTCTTTCGCGGGAAAAAGAAAAAAGATAAATCGCGGCTTTCAAACGCAGAATATAAAGGAGCACCTTGGGTGATAAACACCTCCCGCCCTTACGAAATAACCAAAGGATTGCAGAACCGGCACATCTCCTTGTGGCAAAGCCATGGCAAATATTACAAGAACGATAAAGGCGAATGGGGATGGCAACGTCCACGCTTGTTCTGCACTACCGAGGACCTGTTCACGCAATCTTTCATTCTGCCTTATGTCATCCCTATGCTCGAAAACGCCGGAGCTAATGTCTATACCCCCCGGGAGCGGGATACTCAAAAGAATGAGGTGATTGTGGACAACGATACACGAAACGGTTCCATCTATCTGGAGATGAAAAGCCGCAAAGCCCGTTGGGAGAAAACCGACGGTTACGGATTCGCACAAAGAAAACCTGTATATGAAGATGGAGAAAACCCTTTCCTGACAGGTAGCGCACGCTTCACCCGGACTGAAAAGAAAAAGAATAAGGCATTTGCCGAATGGATTCCTACAATCCCCGAAACAGGGAGTTACGCAGTATATGTATCCTATCAGACACTTCCAAACAGCGTCAGTGACGCCAAATATCTGGTATTTCACAAAGGTGGTGTAACAGAATTTAAAGTCAACCAGAGGATCGGCGGTGGTACATGGGTATATCTCGGAACCTTTGAGTTTGACAAAGGCAGCAATGATTATGGCATGGTGGTACTAAGCAATGAGAGCAGCGAAAACGGGGTTATCTGTGCCGATGCCGTTCGTTTCGGCGGAGGAATGGGAAATATATCCCGCGGCACAGTAAGCGGACTGCCCCGTTATCTGGAGGGAGCCCGTTATTCTGCCCAATGGGCAGGTATGCCCTATGATGTCTACGGAGGCAAACAAGGAACAAATGACTATGCTGACGACATCAATGCACGCTCCAACACCATCAATTACCTGTCCGGTGGTTCTGTATTCAATCCCGGACAAAAAGGACTGGGTGTCCCCTTTGAAATGAACGTGGCGCTGCATAGTGATGCCGGATACAGTAAAACGAACGATATAGTGGGATCACTCAGTATCTATACCACCGATTTCAATAACGGACTGCTTAACTCGGGAAACAGCCGGTATGCTTCACGTGACCTGGCAGATCTCCTGCTCACCCAAATACAAAAAGACATTCGTGCCAAATTCAATATACAGTGGACACGCCGTAGTATGTGGGATCGCAATTATAGCGAAACACGCCTGCCTGCCACTCCATCCACTATCGTCGAATTGCTTTCACACCAAAATTTCGCAGATATGAAACTCGGTCACGACCCGAATTTCAAATTTACCATAGGACGTGCCATTTACAAAGCCGTATTACAGTTCATCAGCAGTCAGCACAACAAGGAGTATGTAGTGCAACCACTCCCCGTCAGCAACTTCGCCATCGAGTTTGGCAAAAAAAGAAACACCCTGGAACTCTCATGGCAGGGTGAAAACGATCCGTTGGAGCCTACCGCCCGTCCCCGCGAATACATGGTATACACTCGTATCGGATACGGTGGTTTCGACAATGGAGTACGTGTGAATAAACCTTCGTACACCCTGAAAATAGAACCCGGATTGGTCTATTCATTTAAGGTTACAGCTGTCAACCACGGAGGCGAAAGTTTTCCATCCGAAATCTTATCTGCCTATAAAGCCAAACAAGAACATGCACGAGTGCTGATCATCAATGGTTTTAACCGATTGAGCGGACCCGCAGTAATCGACACACCGGACGAAGCCGGATTTGACCTGGAACAAGACCCCGGTGTCGCTTATCAATACAATATTTCACTTTGCGGGGCACAGACCGGCTTTGATCGCTCTCAGGCGGGAAAAGAAGGAAAAGGAAGTCTGGGCTATAGCGGAAACGAACTGGAAGGAATGAAAATTGCCGGAAACACTTTCGACTATCCTTTTGTACACGGCAAGGCAATCCAAGCTGCCGGAAACTACAGTTTCGTATCATGCAGCGATGAAGCCGTTGAAAACGGGCGTATACAACCGGAACATTATCCCATTGTGGATTTTATCCTGGGACTGGAAAAAGATGATATTTTAAGCAATCCGGCACGCAAAACGTATTATAAGACATTCTCTTCACCCATGCAACGGATATTAACCGCTTACTGTCAGTCAGGAGGAAACCTTCTCGTCAGCGGGTCTTACATTGGCAGCGACATGAGTAATTCACAGGGTAACCGGGAGTTTACGGAAAAAATTCTGAAATACGGCTTCCAAGGTTCACTCAAAGATACCCGTTCGGGACAGATCACCGGATTGGGACGCACCCTGCAAATCCCCCGTTTGCCCAACGAGAAGGCTTATGCAGTAACAGCTCCTGATTGTATCGTTCCCGTAGACTCCGCGTTTCCGGTATTTGTCTATCAACCCGGACAATACAGTGCCGGAATCGCTTATAAAGGAAATTACCGGGTATTCGCAATGGGATTTCCATTCGAAAGCATCGAAAGCGAAACAGACCGTGCCATAGTAATGGCGGCAATACTAAAATTCTTCGGAGAAAAATAAATATCCCAATCCACTTTGCCGAAACCTGATGGGTGATGTCAGTCTTTTGTCTGCAAGAAACAAGTTTCTTGCAGACAAAAGACTACATGGATAACTCTTCCAAGCAAAACATCCATAGGGAAAAACACCTTGTGTTTTCTTTCACTCACCGATACATTTTGAACATCATTTTCGGCAGCCCCCCTCGGCTCTACGGTCATACCTGACACTCTTAAAGCTTATACTGACATAATGTCTGCTATCCAAGACATATTTAACATTAACTGCCACAATGTCTGCCATCCTCTTATTCTTCTTCTTATTCGGTTGCCCCTCTAATCCGGCTGTTTTCGTTCTATAATATTTTTCTAATTTCATAATAGAGTCTTCTAATCTGATTATTTGTGCCCGGATAATCATTTGTAGCGTACTACATGAACCAATTTTATATAATTATGAAAGCAAAAATGTTTTTTTTAGTAGTAGCCATGCTACTTTGCAGAGGTGTATCCTATGCATACAGCCCTTCGGCGAACGATCCGATTTCAAAGTCGGGAGGAATTGAGCAAGATATTCCACCGCCTCCGTTGCCGAGTCAGATATTTCTTCATGTCGGTGAAATTTCCGAAACTCCATATCCCATGATCGGGGCAATGGTATGGGAATGTGATAATCCACCGGTAGGTATAGAACAAGAAGAATCATATATCTTTGGAACTATGATTATCCTGCGTATAAAAGGAGTTGCAGCGGGAAGATATCAAGTGGATATGAAATGGTACAATCCGCTCAATCCGGGCCAGCCTCCATTAGGAAGACAAACCATTGAGGTCATCGTTCAGCCGTGGCCTTAACAAGTGACAAATAAATTGTCATAGAACTCCCTCCGCGATGCGCACCTGCATCCGGAGGGAAAATAAAGACAAATACAAACCGGACATAAACGACCATTTAAAAGTTATTCGGGAGAAAACGAAAAAACAGAGATAAGGAAGAGAAAACATTGGAAATATATATTCATCAAAAAAAAATCCTTGCCACTTACTCCATTCTTCATTTTAAATTCTATCTTTGCTCCTAGTAATAACTATTAAAATAAAAACACTATGTACACAATACAGGCAAATCCAAGTGGCACACGCAACATGGAAATATCTGAAGAGAATTTGGTAACCATTGAAAAATACTCTTTATTCCAGCATCTGATAGACAGCAATGGAATTGTAGATGAAGCTGTTCTGGAAAAGCTGAAACTCAATATACGTTCTCTGATCGCAAGTCAGGAAGAAGACAGTAAAGACCTGCTCGACCTTTGTATAGATGTGATTTATCACAACAATATGAAAGCATTCGGGTTGCAGCAACTCATCAAGCTCTATCTCACCTGGTTGTCAAAGCAGGAAGCAGAAGAAGAGGAGGAGGCATGATTACCGTCGATACCTGTGGAATGACGAACTATAGCCCGTTGATTCCGGCCATAAAAGCGATGTGTAATGCCAATCCCGGTGACAAGATGGAGATTGTAACGGATCAGGTGGCTGCATTCCAGGATCTTAAGGAATATTTATCAGAACAAGGTATCGGATTCCGTGAAATATATGATGGAGAACGGATGACTTTACAGTTTACTATTTTATGAGCGAAATACAAAATCAAATTAAAAAATGGCCGGTAACGGCAATCAAAAAAATCAAAAGTACATTCGGTAGCGCAGAAAAGTTCTACGCTACCGTTTATCTTATAGCCCGCAACGAACATCATTGCCAGATGATGGGAGTGGCCGGAGCGGAACAACGCTTGAAGACGATTCATGCCTATCAGGGTATGATTCGCTTCATGCTCGATGAAGAAGGACTCAATGGTAAGGAAATCCTGGACACAATAGCCGGAGAGTATCTGGAAGACTTTGTGAACTATCGCGAACAAGACTTCGGAATGACCAATGAAGAATTTATTGCCATTATCAAAAGAATAGGCTGAACGCATGGATATATTCCTGATTATTCTGGGTAGTATCTGCCTGCTTGTCGGATTAGCCGGATGTATCGTCCCTATGCTTCCCGGGCCTCCTGTCTCCTATCTGGCACTGGTATTTCTGCATTTCACCGATAAGGTTTCTTTTACCATTCCACAACTATTCTTCTGGTTGTTCATTGTGGTACTGATACAAATACTCGACTATTTCATTCCGATGTTCGGTGTAAAAAGACTCGGAGGTACCCCATGGGGTAAATGGGGTTGCATCATCGGTACCTTTGCCGGCATTTTTCTGTTCGCCCCCTGGGGCGTATTTATCGGCCCGTTTGTGGGCGCAGTTGTAGGCGAATTATTGGGTGGAAAAGAAACGAAATACGCGCTGAAAGCAGGATTCGGAGCATTTGCAGGGTTCCTGTTGGGCACCGTACTGAAGGTAGCCGTATGCGGTTGGTTCATCTTCTGCTTTATCCGTGCCCTCGTATAGCGAAATTATCCGTATCTTTGTCCCCATGAAAGAATATCGACTTACCGATTGGTTACCCACTACCAAGAAAGAAGTAGAGCTTCGCGGCTGGGACGAACTGGATGTTATCCTCTTTAGCGGCGATGCTTATGTGGACCATCCTTCATTCGGAGCCGCCGTTATCGGTCGTATCCTTGAAGCCGAAGGCCTGCGTGTAGCCATTGTGCCCCAACCCAACTGGCGTGACGACTTGCGTGACTTTCGCAAGCTGGGACGTCCCCGACTCTTTTTCGGCATCAGTGCAGGTTGCATGGACTCCATGGTGAACAAATATACAGCTAACAAACGCTTACGTAGCGATGACGCTTACACCCCGGACGGACGTCCCGATATGCGACCGGAATATCCCTCGATCGTATACACCCAAATTCTGAAAAAACTCTATCCCGATGTTCCCGTTGTTTTGGGAGGTATTGAAGCAAGTATGCGCCGCCTCAGCCATTATGACTATTGGCAGGATCGGTTAAAGAAAAGTATACTTTGTGAAAGCGGTGCCGACATGCTGATTTACGGCATGGGAGAAAAGCCTATTTGTGAGTTGGTCCGCCGATTGACAGCCCTGTGTGATAATCAGGATGGAGTGATTTCATCATCCGACATTCATTCTCCGGCATTATCCTCTATCCCGCAGACGGCTTATCTGACCAGGAAATATGAATCCGACGAGAATGATATCACCCTCTATTCACATGAAGAATGTCTGGCTGATAAAAAGAAACAGGCAACCAACTTCCGTCATATAGAAGAGGAAAGCAATAAATACGCGGCAGCCCGAATCGTACAGGCTGTCGATGGTAAAACAGTGGTTGTAAATCCACCCTACCCTCCTATGACAGAGAAAGAGCTGGACCGTTCGTTCGATCTCCCTTACACTCGTTTGCCTCATCCCAAATACAAAGGCAAACGCATTCCGGCTTATGATATGATTAAATTTTCCGTTAATATCCACCGGGGATGTTTTGGCGGATGCGCTTTTTGTACCATCTCTGCCCATCAGGGAAAATTTATAGTCAGCCGAAGCAAGGAAAGCATTCTGAAAGAAGTAAAAGAGGTAGTTCAATTGCCCGATTTCAAAGGAAATCTGAGCGATTTAGGAGGCCCTTCTGCCAATATGTATAAAATGGGCGGGAAAGATCTCTCCCTTTGCAAACGTTGTAAACGCCCCTCTTGCATTCATCCCAAAGTGTGTCCGAACCTGAATACGAATCACCGTCCGCTACTGGATATTTACTATGCAGTGGACTCTTTACCTGAAATCAAACGAAGTTTCATCGGAAGTGGAGTGCGATACGACTTATTGCTCCATCAAAGCAAGGATGCTACCGTCAACAAAATCACAGCAGAATATACTCGCGAACTAATAGCCCGCCACGTCAGCGGGCGCCTGAAAGTTGCACCGGAACATACCAGTGACCGGGTACTGAGTATCATGCGTAAACCCGCTTTCAGCCAATTCGGAGAATTTAAAAAGATATTCGACAGAATCAACCGGGAACTTGGCTTGCGCCAACAATTGATCCCTTATTTCATCTCCAGTCATCCGGGCTGTAAAGAAGAAGATATGGCGGAACTGGCAGTCATCACCAAACAACTGGACTTCCATCTGGAACAAGTGCAGGATTTCACCCCTACCCCTATGACCGTAGCCACCGAAGCTTGGTATACAGGCTTTCATCCGTATACACTCGAACCGGTATTCAGTGCCAAGACTCAACGGGAAAAGTTGGCACAAAGACAATTTTTCTTTTGGTATAAACCGGAAGAACGACGGAATATCATCAATGAATTGCGCCGCATCGGACGGGCGGACCTGATAGACAAACTATACGGAAAGAGGAAATGACAACTTCCTCTTTCCACACTTCACTTACTCTTTCTCTTTCACCGGTAATGCCACAATTTCCAGTAGTACACTGACAGCCGTTTCCACATTCGGAATATCTTTTACCAACATAGACCGACGTCCGTTCTGCTCTCTCAAATCACATCTTCGGGTATACTTCATCATATAGTCGATCATCTTACCGAAAGCAGCACTCTGATAATACGGGCTTTCTGCATTGTTGACAAAGAACAGTGTCATACGTCCTCCTTTCAAGAACACTTTCTCCACTCCCAATCGGGCAGCCAGGCGCCTTAACGGTACTATACGCAACAATTCTTCAGTCTCAGGCGGAATAGGGCCGAAACGGTCTTCCAATCGTGAACGGAAAGCATCTACATCTCTATCGAGAGTCAGTCCGTCCAGTTCCCGATACAGCAACATACGTTCGCTGCTACCCGTCACATAATTAGCCGGTAACAGCAATTCCAGATCGCTTTCCACCTGACATTCTTCAACAAACTCTTCACCACTAATGACACCTTCTCCTTTTAATTCGTCAGCATAAAGTTCGGCAAATTCATCCGTTTTCAGTTCATGCACAGCTTCCGACAATATCTTCTGATAAGTTTCATAACCCAGATCGGCGATAAATCCACTCTGTTCGGCTCCCAGCATATTACCCGCACCGCGAATGTCCAGATCCTGCATGGCAATATGAATACCACTACCCAGATCACTGAAATTCTCGATCGCCTGCAGGCGACGTTTGGCTTCGGGGGTTAACGAAGACAACGGAGGAGCCAGCAAGTAACAGAACGCCTTTTTATTGCTACGTCCCACACGTCCGCGCATCTGGTGCAGATCGCTCAATCCGAAGTTTTGTGCCTGGTTGATAATAATCGTGTTCGCATTCGGTATATCGATTCCACTCTCGATAATAGTGGTTGCAATCAGTACATCGTAGTCATAATTGACAAAGCCGAAAATGATCTGTTCCAATTCCGCCGGCTCCATCTGTCCGTGTCCGATGGCTATCCGGCAATCCGGAATGTGACGAAGAATCATTGCTTTCAGTTCCGGAAGATTGGCTATACGGTTGTTTACCAGAAAAACCTGCCCATTACGACTCATCTCAAAGTTAATGGCATCAGCTATCACCTCTTCACTGAACGTATGTACCTCCGTCTGTATCGGATAACGGTTGGGAGGTGGAGTTGAAATCACACTCAAGTCACGCGCTCCCATCAGCGAGAATTGCAAAGTACGCGGAATAGGGGTTGCCGTCATTGTCAATGTATCCACATTGACCTTCATCTGCCGCAGCTTCTCCTTGACCGACACACCGAACTTCTGCTCTTCGTCAATAATCAGCAGTCCGAGGTCTTTGAACTTGACATCTTTTCCCAAGATACGGTGCGTACCGATCAGAATATTCACGTCTCCAGCTTCCAATCCTTTGATTACCGCCTTTGCCTGTGCCGCCGTACGGGCACGGCTGAGATATTCTACCCGGCAGGGAAGTCCTTTCAGGCGATCACGAAAAGTCTGGAAGTGTTGGTATGCCAAAACCGTTGTAGGCACCAGTACGGCTACCTGCTTATTGTCTGCTACGGCTTTAAATGCGGCACGGATGGCCACTTCAGTTTTACCGAAGCCAACGTCTCCACATACCAGGCGATCCATAGGCATATCCCGTTCCATATCCTGTTTCACATCCGCCGTAGCCTTACTCTGATCGGGGGTATCTTCATAGATGAACGAAGCCTCCAATTCCCGTTGCAAAAAACTATCGGGACTGTATGCAAACCCTTTCTCTTCACGACGTTGTGAATAAAGTTTTATCAAGTCACGAGCTATATCTTTAATCTTTGTCTTTGTACGCTCCTTCAGTTTCTCCCAAGCGCCCGTACCCAATTTGTTCAGTCGGGGGGCTTCTCCTTCTTTACCTTTATATTTTGAAACTTTATGCAACGAATGGATAGAAACAAATACCACATCTTCATTCTGATAGACCAGTTTCATGACCTCCTGTGTCGTATCTCCGTTAGGAATACGTACCAGACCGGAAAAACGTCCCACACCATGATCGGTATGTACCACATAATCACCGGGAGTGAACTGATTCAACTCTTTCAGCGAAAGAGCGACCTTTCCGGAACGGGCTTTATCACTCTTCAGATTATATTTATGAAAACGGTCGAACAACTGGTGATCGGTAAACAAACAAAGTTTCAAGGTATCGTCTGCAAACCCTTCATGCAGAGTCCGCTCCACAGCCGTAAACTGAATCCGGTCTCCCCGATCCTCAAAAATGGCTTTGATGCGATCCGTCTGTTTCGTACTGTCACTACAGATATAAAGTGCATATCCCCGGTTCAGATACTCTTTGAAAGACTCCGCCACCAAATCGAAATTCTTATGAAAAATAGGTTGTGCCGTAGTATGAAATGTCAAGGTAGCATCCGGTGTGCCGGTCGGCTTGTTACCAAACTCCATTCGCCGGAAATCGAGCGCACGAACAGTGAACTCACTCCCATCGATCAATTTTCCTTCCAGAGTAATGCCTCCATTCTCTTCGGCCTCCTGAGAAGCAAGAGCCTGCGGTGTGAGCGATTCATCGTGAACAACCTGAATACGCTCCCGCAACCAAAGGAAATCACGCATCGCCAAAGTGGTATCTTTCGGGATAAAATCAAGAAAAGAAGTTGTAACCTTTCCGGTTACGGCAAGATCGGGCACAATCACAATACTCTCTTTCTTCTCTTTCGACAACTGTGAATCGACCTCAAATGTACGTATACTCTCCACGTCATTACCGAAAAAGTCAATACGATAGGGATACTCGGACGAAAATGAAAACACGTCGATAATACTTCCACGAACGGCATACTGCCCCGGTTCGTATACATAATCCACGTATTCAAACCCGTAACTATGCAATACATCCGTAATGAAACCCGTATCCACCCGCTCACCCACGTGCAGTTTCAGGGTATTCTCGCTCAACTCCTGCCGTGATACGACCTTTTCGGCTAATGCATCGGGATAAGTGACGATACACAATCCCTCCTCACCCTTCTGCAAGCGACTGAGCACTTCGGTACGCAAAATCTCGTTAGCAGCATCTTTCTGTCCGTACTTCACTGAACGACGAAACGAAGAAGGGAAAAACAAAATGCGCTCTGTACCCAACACTTGGGTAAGATCATGATAAAAATAACCGGCTTCTTCCAGGTCACCTAATATAAAAACAAACGGGCAAGGACTCTTTTCAACCAACGCCGAAGCGAACAAGGAAGCAGCGGAAGCATATAAGCCGCCGCAATAGATATGTCTGACTGCGGGCTCCCCCAACAGTTTATTCAGGGCCTCTACATTCGGATGCCCCGCATATTGATGTTGCAGTTCAGTAATTGTCATAAATGCAATTTTAGCCCATCACCGATCCTATGGATTTACACGGATGAAACATGTTTCCGAACCATCTATGCAAATCCCTGTAACCTGTGATGCAAATTCACCGCAAAAGTACTAAATTATCCTTAGTTTTAATGCGCTATCTTTGGTTAGTAGCGGAAAAGCATTACATTTGTCTTCAAATTTAGACACAATATGCAGACATCGGACAGCATCGTAATCATCCCTACCTACAACGAACGGGAAAACATAGAGAACATCATCCGCGCCGTTTTCGGACTGGAAAAGACCTTTCATATTCTGATCATCGAGGACGGTTCTCCTGACGGGACCGCCGCCATTGTAAAGACCTTGCAGCAGGAGTTTCCCGACCGCCTTTTCATGATAGAACGTAAAGGTAAACTGGGATTGGGAACAGCCTACATCACCGGATTCAAGTGGGCGCTGGAACATTCATACGAATACATCTTTGAGATGGATGCCGATTTCAGTCATAATCCCAACGATCTGCCACGGCTCTATGAGGCTTGTGCCGTTCAGGGAGGCGATGTAGCTATCGGCTCTCGATACGTAAGCGGAGTGAATGTAGTAAATTGGCCGATGGGACGTGTGCTGATGTCTTATTTTGCATCTAAATATGTACGAATCGTTACCGGACTGCCGATACACGATACGACTGCCGGATTTAAATGTTACCGTCGCCAGGTACTCGAAACCATCGATCTCGACCACATACGTTTTAAGGGGTATGCTTTTCAGATAGAAATGAAATTTACGGCCTACAAATGCGGATTCAAGATTATCGAGGTACCGGTTATCTTTATCAACCGCGAACTGGGTACTTCAAAAATGAACAGCAGTATCTTTGGTGAAGCGGTATTCGGTGTCATCAAACTGAAAGTGAACAGCTGGTTTCACACATTCCCCCAGAAAACAAAAATGAATTAAGATATGAAAAGAACATTAATACAAAACGCTACCATAGTAAACGAAGGACGTTCTGTGCGCGGTTCGGTAGTTATCGAAGGGGAAAAAATAGCCGAAGTACTTGAAAAAGGACAGAAACCTGCTATCCCCTGCGAAGAAACAATCAATGCCAACGGATGCTATCTGATTCCGGGTGTGATCGACGATCATGTACATTTCCGTGATCCGGGACTAACCCACAAAGCCGACATCTCTACCGAAAGCCGGGCTGCCGCAGCTGGAGGTGTAACCTCTATCATGGACATGCCCAATACAAATCCGCAAACGACCACACTGGATGCGCTCAATGCCAAGTTCGATCTGCTTGCCGAAAAGTGTAGCGTTAACTATTCGTGCTATTTCGGGGCAACCAATAATAACTATACCGAGTTCGACAAACTGGACAAGAACCGTGTATGCGGAATTAAGCTTTTCATGGGATCGAGTACCGGAAATATGCTGGTAGACAAAATGAACAGTCTACTGAATATTTTCAATGGAACCGATCTGCTGATTGCCGCTCACTGCGAGAATCACGAAACGATTAAAAAGAATACGGAGAAGTATGTAAAAGAGTATATTGAAAAATATCCTCACCAATATTACCATGTTCATCATGAGACCCTTCCGATGGGTTATCATGCTAAAATACGTTCGATTGCGGCTTGTTACGAATCGTCCGAACTGGCTGTACGCCTGGCACGCATTGCAGATGCACGCCTGCATATCCTGCATATCTCTACAGCCAGAGAACTTTCACTGTTTGACAATGATATCCCGTTAGAGGAAAAGAGAATCACAGCAGAAGCTTGCGTTTCACATCTGTTATTCGACTCTTCCGATTATCCGGAACTCGGTGCACGCATCAAGTGTAATCCTTCTATCAAAACAAAAACCAACCGGGATGCGCTCCGCCAGGCAGTCAACTCCAACCTGATCGATGTAATCGCGACAGACCATGCCCCACACCTTCTCAAAGAAAAAGAAGGAGGGCCGTTGAAAGCAATGTCCGGTATGCCTATGATCCAGTTCTCTCTGGTCAGCATGCTCGAACTGGTGAACGAAGGTATCTTTACGATAGAAAAGGTTGTCGAAAAGATGTGTCACGCCCCTGCTCAAATATACAATATTCACAACCGCGGCTTTATCCGCCCCGGTTATCAGGCCGATCTCGTATTGGTTCGTCCGGATGCATTATGGGCGGTAAGCGCGGATCAGATTTTAAGCAAATGCGGATGGAGCCCGCTTGAAGGACGTACGTTCGAGTGGAAAGTAGAAAAGACATTTGCCAACGGACATCTATTGTATACTGACGGACAGGTAGACGAAACCTATCGCGGACAAGAGATCTATTTTGAACGATGAACAATAAACGAGGAACGGGGAACAATAAATGCGAGGAGAATGGGAAATATATTGAAAGATAAAAGTATGGTTTTCACGATACGAATCGTAAACCTGCATAAATATCCGGACAAAAGAAAAGCTTACTCTCTATCCGACCAGATTCTAATATCCGGTACAGCCATCGGAGTTCTGCAAAAAGAAACGGAATGCGCCGAAAGCAACGCCGACTTTATTCATAATATAGCATCGCCCCAAAAGAACGTAATGAAACCCTTTTCCGGCTTGAATTGTTATTTAAAACAGAATATTTATCCGAAACAGAATATTCAAGCATGTTTGCAGACGCAAATGAATTAATGAAACTTATGATTACCAGTATTAAAACAGTCAAATATGGAAAAGCATAACCCGTCATCATTCACCGTTGATAGCTCCTCCCCCGCTCATCGTTCATCATTCGCCATTCATGATTTAACCCCTTATATCAACTGGATTTACTTCTTCCACGCCTGGGGATTCCAACCGCGTTATGCTGCCATTGCCAATATTCACGGATGTGACTCTTGCCGTGCTATCTGGCTGACCACTTTCCCGGAAGAAGAACGGAGCAAGGCTTCAGAAGCGATGCAACTTTATAAAGAAGCTAACCGGATGTTGAACGAACTGGACAGAAATTTTGAGGTAAAAACTATTTTTAAGCTCTGTCCTGCCAATGCGGATGGAGATAATCTGATTATAAACGGTATCACCTTCCCATTGCTCCGGCAGCAAGTCAAGAAGAAAGAAAACGAACCGTTCTTATGCCTCAGTGATTTCGTACGCCCGCTATCTTCAGGCATCACCGATGTGGTAGGAGCTTTTGCCTCATCCATCGATGCGGACATGGAAGGACTTTATGAGAAAGACCCCTATAAGCATCTTTTGGTACAAACACTATCCGACCGCCTGGCCGAGGCCGCTACCGAAAAGATGCACGAGTACGTCCGCAAAGAAGCCTGGGGATATGCCAAGGATGAAAATCTTTCCATACCCGATCTTCTTGTCGAAAAGTATCAAGGCATCCGTCCTGCTGTGGGATACCCTTCTCTGCCCGACCAATCCGTGAACTTCATCCTGGACGAGATTCTCGATATGAAACAAATAGGTATCCACCTGAGAATGGTGCCATGTATCCTCATGCTTCCGTATGCGGATTAATGTTTGCCCATCCCGCATCCCAATATTTCTCCGTGGGGAAGATCGGTGAAGATCAACTGGCAGACTATGCCGGCCGAAGGGGAAAAACCGTAGAAGAAATGCGTAAATTTCTGGCAGCAAACTTGCAATAAAAGTTTTCTTTCGATATATTTGTAACTGATCCTATTCTTTATAAATAGAAGAAGTTATGAAAAAGGTTCTTATTCTGTTATTA
>OBWS01000740.1_pt1 | contig 17457 bp, 12 predicted proteins | sample 1495291 | NCBI WGS metagenome assembly OBWS01 (sample SAMEA2580090, study PRJEB22360) | human gut metagenome | biome: human gut; feature: human-associated habitat; material: faeces | place: Denmark | collected 2008/2010 | reverse complement strand
CCATGGTTTTCCAAGCAAATTTCATACGAAAAAAATCAAATATTCCGCCGAATGCCATTTTTTGTATTTTGCTGTATTTTTCATAGTGAAAACCCTGTAAGCGTTTGGTTCCAGCCAGCCGAGCCGGCGGTGTTTTGCGCTGAAGCTGCAAAAATGCAGAAGGCAGGTTCCAAAAGAACCTGCCTTCTACAAACCAAATAACTATTGTTTGATATAGAGCCCAATAAAAGCCTGATCAAACGGTAATGAACCCGTAGTTAAAATAAGGATGCGGTTACTTACAAAGTGGCAACCCAGGGCGCGATCACACTGCAGAGAATCGGATTGACAATATCCAGGACAATGAGTGCGAAGGGAGTAAAGACGACCCACGCAACGTTGGCAGGGCCATATTCCGAAATAACCGCGCGCATATTTGTCATGGCGTTGGGGCCGGAACCAAGGCCGATACCCACATGAGCCGCTGTCATAACAGCCGCGTTGTAATCTCTGCCGCACATATTGTAGGTGACCAAAGCAACCCACAGAATCATGACAACGATCTGAACGGCCAGAATGATGACGAAAGGACCAGCCACATCGGCCAGCTTTGTAACATCGATGGTCATCATGGTCATCGCGATGAACAGATCCAGCGTGATGGACCCGATGGTATCAATCTCAACTTCGTTAACCTCAAACTTCGCGGCATCCAGAATGTTGCGGATGATAACAGCACCCAGCATACAGCCTACGAAATAGGGGAATTCAATAGCGGGGACTTTGCCGGCCGCAATCGCGATATAAGAGCCGATACCTGCGGAAATAACAACCAGGCATACGCTGCCCATCAGGCTCTTGGTGTTCAGAGGGGTAACCTCATTATCGGCCTGCTTGCTGGCGTCCACTTCATTGGCATTTGCCTTGAGGTTATTGCGCTTAATCAGCCAGCGTGCAACAGGGCCGCCCACCAGGCTGGCAAAGATCATGCCGAAGGTGGCACCCATAACGCTGATAACAACCGCATTGGCCGCGCCGAGCTCTTCATACAGAGGAGCGATCGCACCAGAGGTGCCTACGCCGCCCATCAGAGACAGGGAGCCGAGACCCAGGCCGAGCAGCGGATGCAGGCCAAAGGGCTTTGTCAAAAGAACGCCTACCACGTTTTGAATCAGAATGGAACCGATCGTTGTGATCGTAATACCGATCAGGAGCTTTCCGCCGGCATTTTTGATCAGCTTGGCCGAGGCGGTCAAGCCGATGGCGGTAAAGAAGACATCCATAAAGAACTCTTTGAGAACCTTAACATCAAAATGGATGGTAAGAACACCGCCGTTTTTCAACAGCGAAAGAACGATGCTGACAATCAAGCCGCATACGACAACGCCCGGAATACAGTAGGTGCGCAAAAACTTGATTCGCTTAACAAGCCAGCGACCAACCAGAACGACCAAAGCGGCAATTGCGCAGCTTTGCATTACGTCAAAAGATACTTCTACCACAAAATCCTCTCCCTTATGTAAATACTCTAACTAGAACAGGACCGCCGTCCCATTCCCTAACGGTGTGTGGTTTTCCAAAACCGAGGTCTTGCTAAAAAGCTCACCCGCCTTTCTTTGTTTCTCAGAGGCTTCCCCGGCCACCTTGAATTACAGTTTGAGTATAAGGAGAATAAAGAATAATTGCAATTTTAAGTAACTATCGTAATTCTTTTGTAGCTAAAGTAATTGTGCTTTTTGAACACATAGCAATAAATTTGATTTTATTTTTGTTTGATTTTTCCAAAAGAATACTTGATTGCCGGCCTCCCGCCCGTTTGATAATCGATTGTGCTGGTGATTTCGTTTGTTTCTACCATAAAGCTCATATAGCGGCGCACCGTAATCCGCGAGAGGTGCACCCTCTCGGCGATCTCCTCGCTGGTGAACATGGACGAGCTGTTTTCCATCAAAAACCGGCGGATCATATTCATGGTGCTGTCGTTCAGGCCCTTGGCCAGAATTTGAGCCGGCGCCGTTTTGCCCGCGCCGGAAGAGAGCATTTCATCGATTTCCTCCTGCCGAAGAGCGCCGTCGTGGGTGTGCCAGCGCTCACGGGACTGACGGAACTTGTCCAACGCCTCGCGAAAGCGGTGGTACTCAAACGGCTTGACCAGGTAATCCAGAATACCGCGCGAAACCATCTGGCAGACGATCTGGGCGTCGCTGGCCGAGGTGACCATGATAATATCGGGAGCCTTTCCCATCCCGTGCAGCCGATCCACAAACTCCATTCCGTTCATAACGGGAGTGTAGTAGTCCAGAATGATCAAAGGCACTTCGTGCCCTTTCAAATATTCCAGCGCCTGCGCGCCGTTCTGAAAAACGGCCTGCACCGCAAAGCCGGGCGTATTTTCAATATATCTGCAGTTGATATCCGCCACCATGGAATCATCCTCAATAATGATTACCTGATACATCCTTCTGCTCCTCTCTGGTGAAAGTAATGGTAAAGACGGTGCCTTCGCCCCCTTCCGTCTCTACGTCGATTCGGCCGCCGTACTGCCGGACAATGCGGCGCACCAAATACAGGCCGGTTCCGCGGTACTTTCCCTTTGTGGAAAAGCCCTTTTCAAACATGTGCTCCATCACCTCGCGGGAAATGCCCCGGCCGGTATCCTCGCAGACCAGAATGTTGCAGTCCGGCCGGCAGTACAGGCCGAACTTGATCTCCCGAAACTCGGATTCGTGGAGGTTCAGGTCTTCGATGGCGTTTTCCAGCAGATTCCCGACGATCGTCGTCATGTCGTCCACAGGGATCAGAAGATCCTGCTCAATGCAGCAGCTGTCGCCCATCAATTTGAGCTGGATTCCCTGCTCGGCCGCGTGCATCATTTTGCCCACAACAAGCGCGCAAAGCTCCGACACACGGATTTGATCCGCCGTTTGACAGATTACCTGACCGGTAATCAGGTTGCTGTTCACAATAAAACCGATCGCCTGCTCGATCTGCCCGGTTTCAAGATACCCCAAAATCACATGGAGGCGGTTTGAAAACTCGTGGTTGTAGGAGCGCAGCGCGTCGATCATGCTGCGGGCGCCGAACAGCTCGTCCGACATATGCAGCATTTCGGTGCGGTCGTACAGAACCGTGAGAACCCCCTCCGCGGGGGAATCGTTGTCCTTGCGGATGGGCACCTCGTTGACCAGTACCGAATGCCCCCCAACGATCCAGGAGCGGCGTTCCTCCGGCTGGCCGGTGCGCAGCACGGTTTCCTGCCGGGTATCTGGCAGAAGCTCTGAAACAGGCCGCCCCTCGAGCACCTTATCCTCCCCGATCAAACCGCGGGCAGCCGAATTGACAAACAGCACCGTCCCCGCCGTATCGCTGGCCAACGATTCCTCCGCCACCGCGCTGAGAACAACATCCTGCCGCAGGTAACGGCGCAGCAGCTCCTCCGGCTGAAAGCCCATCAGGGTCTTTCTCATAATCCGAAGGATGGCATGGCTCAGGAAGAAGCCGATGATCAGCATCACGCCCAAAATCATCAGGTGTACCAGCGCAATGCTCTGCACCCGGGCGGAAATGACCCCGACAAACACCGAAACCATCACGAAGCCGATGATCTCGCCTCTGGCGTTGCGAACGGCATGAAACGCCCGCCGCTGGGCGCCCTTTGTGCCGTAGCCGATGGTGATATACGGCTTGCTGCCCTGAAGAATGGGAATCTCCTCCCCATCCACATAAGATTCGCCGGTGCTTTGCCGGTCGGTGTGGTAAAACCGGACGCCGTCTTTATTGCACACCTCCGCCACGCTGATATTGGGGATCGTCGCGTACAGCGCGTCCAAAGACTGCTTGACATAAGGCGAGGGGTAGCCGCTCTCCAGCATGGTCACCACGTCTGTTCCCTCCGATATATAAGCCGCGATACCGCTGATCATGGTATCCATTTCTTTTTGCTGGCGAACAATATCAAAATACAGCGTTCCGCCCAGCGAAAGCAGGATCACCAGAGTGGAAATCAGCATGAACCCCCGGTACAGCATGCGCTCCAGCTCGCTTTTTTTCTTCTTGTGATACATAGCTCCTCCCCATTCCCGGCAGGCTTTGTCTGAGCAAAAACTGCCCCTCTCTTCGCAGATCAGAGCCTCGAACCCTTTCATGACGCATCCTATACCACAGGTGCCGAGCGCCGTTGTGGTATATGGATCAATCGATGGTATAATAGCCATTTGCGGCTATTATACCATATTTTTTCCACGGAAGAATAGATTATTTTTTACGCGCTTCCCACACAGAAAGTTCTGCTGACATGGGCTTTTCCCTTTATGCCGGGGCAGATACTTTGCTTTTATCCTCTTTATTTTGTGAAAGAGTTGATTTTCAGTGGGTGCCCCGCGTGGAGATTCCGCTTGCGCGGGAGCACTCGCTAAAAGCTCGCTTTTTTCATATCAAAAATAAAAAAAATTTCATCTCGGCATAATAGCAATCCCTATGCCTGTGCCAGAACAATTTCCATATGAGGAAACCTCATAGCAAGAGAAAAGAAGAAGTGGTGCCGCATAGCAACCGCTTCTTCCTTTCTTTATCATCAGCCCAGGTAAGTTCTTTTGCTCCCACCAAGACGGTCTAAAATTTCCGATGATCACACTGTCGCGGTCGGTACCGCTTTTCCCGCATCCGCAAGCAGACCCCGGACGATCTCGTCGGTTTTCATGCCGCGGGAGCCCTTGACGATCACAACATCCCCGGGCCGCAGATACGCCAGCAGCTTTTCCAGTGCCTGCTCGTTGGAGAGATAGGAGAACACGGGCAGATGACACTCCGCGGAGAGGGCGCCCCAGCGGATCTCCTGCGCCTGCTCACCGATGACGAACAGCGCGTCTATCCCGCGGGACGCGGCGTAAACGCCCGCATCAAAATGCGCCTGGCGGGAATAATCGCCGAGCTCGAGCATATCCGCAAACACGCCGACGGCCCGGCCGGAGCCTTTCAGATCCATCAGAATGTTGACGCTGCTGCGCATGGAATCGGGGCTTGCGTTATAGGAATCGTCTATGACCGTAATGCCGCCCACCTGATGAATCTGCTGGCGCATGGCTGGGGGCGAATAGGTTTGCAGCCGCTCCGCCGCCTTGTGCGGCGTAACGCCCAGATACTGCGCCACCGCCAGAGAAGCCAGCGCGTTGAGCACATTATGTTCCCCGGGAACCGGCAGGGTCACCGGAACGCGGAACTCCCGCGACACAGCGGTAAACTCTGTTGTGCCGCCGCGGGAAACGATCTTCTCCGCGTACACGTCGCACCACGGCTGTGTGCCGAAAAAGGCGATACGGCAGGGTAATGTTCCACGCAGCTGCGCGAGCAGCGGGTCGTCTCCGTTGAGGAACAGAACGGAATCCTCTGCAAATGCATCCGTAATGTGCAGCTTTTCCGCACGAATATTTTCCTGCGTTTTCAGGTTTTCAATGTGGGAAATCCCGATATTGGTCATGACGGCGCAGGTCGGCCTTGCCACCTGAGCCAGGCGGGCCATTTCGCCGAACTCGCTCATTCCCATCTCGATTACCGCGGCCTCGTGCTCCGGCAAAAGGCGAAACACCGTGAGCGGCACGCCGAGCTGACTGTTGAAATTGCCCTCGGTTTTCATCACGCTGCGCTCCGCCGAAAGCGCCAGCGCGAGCATCTCTTTGGTGGTGGTCTTCCCCACGCTGCCGGTCACGCCGACCACCGGAATCGAAAAATGCGAACGGTACGCCCCCGCGATCTGCTGCAGCGCCGCTCTGGTATCCTCTACGGCAATCCACGCGCAGGCGCCCTCGGGCCGCCGTTCCTCCGGCTGCTGGGTCAGAACAGCCGCCGCCCCGGCTTCGGCCGCTCCGGGAAGAAAGCGGTGCGCGTCCACCCGCTCGCCTACAATCGGCACAAACAGCGCGCCCGGCCCAACCTTTCGGCTGTCCGTCGTCACAAAGGTCACTTCCCGCTCCGGGTCTCCTCCGATTATCCTGCCGCCGCACGCCTGAGCAATCTCTCTGGCCAGCATTTTCATGGTTCCACTCACGCTTTCTCTATTTCTTTCAGCAGCTCCGCCACCACGACCCGTTCATCAAACGGGTGCTTGACGCCGCGGATTTCCTGATAATCTTCGTGTCCTTTTCCGGCCAGCACAATCACGTCCCCCCGCTGGGCGTTCTGGAGGCAATAGCGGATCGCCTCGCGCCGGTCGGGGATCACCACATATTTTCCGTCGGTTTTCGCCATGCCGATTTTGATATCGGCGATGATGTCCATCACATCCTCAAACCGGGAATTGTCGGCGGTAATGACGGAAAGATCGGCCAGACGACCGCAGACCTCCCCCATCTCGTAGCGCCGGGATTTCGCGCGGTTTCCCCCCGCGCCGAACAGGCAAACGAGGCGCTGCGGATGGTATTCCCGCAGGGTTTCGAGGATATTTTCCATACTGACCGCGTTATGCGCGTAATCGATCAGGAGCGTGTATTCGCCGGGCACCGGCACCGGCTCCACACGGCCCTTTACCTTAACGGTGCTCAAGCCCTGCTGAATCTGCTCCTGCGTCACGTCAAAGTGGCGGCACACCGCAATGGCTGCCAGAGCATTGTAGGCGCTGAACTTTCCGGGAATATCCACCGCTACGGGGAAATTCAAAAAGCCGCTCAGATCGAACCGCGCACCCAAATAGCCGGGACGGGACACAAGGCCCTCGTTTTCTGCCCGGAGCTGCGCCTCGGGAGAAAAGCCGTAGGTTTCCAGCTCGCAGGTGTGGCCCTTTACAACGCCCTCCCAGCTTGGATCGTCAATATTCACAATCCCCAGACGGCACTGGCGGAACAGCATGCTCTTGCACGCCAGATATTCCTCCAGAGAGGCATGCTCGTCGCCGCCGATATGATCGGGCGAAAAGTTCGTGAACAGGCCGATGTCAAACGTAAGGCCCGCGGTGCGGTATGCCTTCAGGCCGATGGAGGACGCCTCCATCACGACGCACTGGCAGCCCTCATCCGCCATTTGCTTGAGAAAGGACTGCACCTCGTAGGATTCCGGCGTCGTGTTCTCCGTGGGGATCACCCGGTCGCCGACCACCGCGCCGATGGTGCCGATCAGCCCCGTCCGGATGCCCGCCTGCTCCAAAATCGCGCGGATCATATAAGTGGTGGTCGTCTTTCCCTTCGTACCGGTCACGCCGACGGTTTTCATCCGCTCTGCGGGGTGCCCGAAGAACGCCGCAGACATCACCGCCAGCGCCAGACGGGTGTCCGGCACAACGACGACCGGAACCTGTGCCGGCAGCTCCAGCGGGTGATCCGCAATGATTGCGGTGGCGCCGCTCTTTACCGCCTGCTCCGCATACCGGTGGCCGTCCGCGTGGGAGCCCCGCAGGCACACAAACGCGCAGCCCGCCCTGACCTTTCTGGAATCATAAATCAAATCCTCCACCGGTACCTGAAGATCACCGACAGCGGAATACTGCATTCCCTGCAGCAAATCGATTAAACGCATGATACAACCCCCTGATTCTGCCATTGAAAAAGCGCCGGTTCTCCCGGGCGAACTTCATCCAAAACAGCGCATTGGCCCTGCTGTATTAGTATTGATACCATTCTACCAATATTACGCAGTCAGCCAAATGTTTCACCATATTTTTTATGATTTTCCAAAACTCGGAACACGTATCCATCATAGGCGATTCTTCCCCCGCTGTCAACAAAAAGCCCCGGTAAAATCCGCCGCTTTTTGCAAAAGCACACAAAAAAAGGTACGGCTGGTCTCAGCCGTACCCAAGCGGTTTGCGTCAGGCTTCCTGAACAACAAACTCCTTCAGCGAATCCAGAATCGCCGCGTCGTCGGAGTGAATCCGAAGCTCTACGGGCTCGGACAGATCAATGCTGAAAATACCCATGATGGACTTTGCGTCGATAATATAAATTCCTTCTACAATTTCGCACTCCACGTTCTGCTTGGAAACGATGGACGAAAATTGCTTTACCTTTTCTACCGTATTAATCAGGATTTTTGTCGTGAGCATACTTGTTCCCCCTGCGTGCTTATTTTTGAAACAAATTTTGGTCATTGACCCGATCGATCACCGACTGCTTGAAATTGATCACCTTATGCTGATATTCCCGGTTCATATAATCGGAATGAATCAGGAAGTCTGCGGTGGCGCGATTGTTTGCAATCGGAATGTCGTAGACCTGAGCGATTCGCAGCAGGGCTTTTACATCGGGGTCGTGGGGCTGCGCTTCCAGCGGATCGGAAAAAAAGACAACAAAATCCACGCTGCCTTCCACAATCTTGGCGCCGATCTGCTGATCGCCGCCCAGCGGGCCGCTGTTATACCCTTTTACCGGCAGGCCTGTTCTTTCTGCAACCAGCTTTGCCGTGGTTCCGGTTCCGCACAAAAAATGGCCCTTCAGGATTTCCTGATTTTCTGCACACCAGTCGATCATCTCTCGCTTTTTGCCGTCGTGGGCGATCAGCGCGATGGTTTTCTGCTTGCCGATGGTAAAAGTTACAAATTCTTCATTCACACTCTTCACCTGTCTTTCTGTTTCGGTGGATGCTTTTGACCGGACTGTGAAAAGAAACCATATTCTCTGTGGGTGTGCCTGTTAAAGCATGGCGAAACTCAAATCTCATTATACCAAAGATTGAGAAAAATTCAAGTTGTCCGCCTGAAAAAAGCGCCCTGCTTCCTTGCCCCGCGGGCCGGGCAAATTTCACCTGAAAATGGCGCTGGAAGGGAGTGCTCACCGGGGAAGGGGCGCTCCGTGTTTCGCCGCGGTTTCCTGCCGGCTTTGCGGCGGAGCAGCGCCCCGCATACTGCCGCAAGCACCGAAGGATAGCCTATCACGTTGCGTGAGAGTCAACACTTTTCTAAATTTTTTTATGCCCGCCCCTTATGCAGCCTGCCCGATTATTGAGAAGCCACCCGCCCTGAAACAGGCGGATGGCTTCTTTTCAGCGTTAAATCAGCACCATGTAAATCGGGATGACGATCATACTCGCGATGGTGGTGACAACCGTCGCGATCGTGGCGAATTCGTAATCCGCGCCGTACTGCTTGGCGATTACCCCCGTGCTGGTAACCGCGGGCATTGCGGCCTGAATGACGAACACCTTGGCCATCAAGGGTGGAATGGGGATTAACAGCTCCAGCCCAATCACAACGACCGGGCAGAGAATAAAACGCGCCAGCAGCAGAACCACAAGATCGCGGTCGAACCGCAGTTTTTTCAGCGGCGTGGAATGGAGCACGATTCCGATGAAGAACATTGCGAGCGGAGTCGTCAGCTCGCCGATATACTTGCAGCTGTCCATGACAAACCGCGGCAGCCGAATGTCCAGAAAGATCAGGATCACGGCGACCACAAACCCCGCGAGGGCCGGGTTGAAGATCCGCTTCAGCGTGCTCAGCGAAAATTTTCCCGTCTCTCTTCCCTCATCGCCGTCTTTGCTGATTTCGTAATTGCCCAGAGTCCAGAAAAAGCAGGTGTTTGCAATATAATAAATCAGAACGTACGGGGTGCTCTCCGCGCCAAACAAAGACAAATTGACGGGCAGTCCGATAAAAATGGTGTTTGAGGTGAAAAAAATGCAGCGAAAAACACCTTTGCGCCTGGGGTTTACCTTGAGCAGATTGCTGACGAGAACACTGATCACATACGACAGCACAATGGATGTGATGGGGATGACCAGCCCGCCGGAAAGCTCCTGCAGCTTCGCCTTATCAAAGTTGGACATCAGGTTCCACAGCATGTAGCAGGGAAACGAAACGTTCACGATAATTTTTGAAAAAATAAGACTGGTTTTTTCATCCAACCAACCAACGTGGGTCAGAAGCCAGCCAGTCATGAACATAACGATAATTGTAAGAATGCTTTCGATCGCGTGTAAAAATGTCAGTATCATATGCACAAACTTCCCGTATTGCAAATTTCAGATGACCGCTCCGCCAAGATCTTATGATGCCAGCATTTGATGGTTACCCGTAACCAAATTATAGCACTGTTTTGAATAAGTGCAAGTGCGCACTTGACGCAAAGCCCTCCCGTTCGCGCGTTTTCAGCGCTTGTGCGGCCACAGAAAAAAGGGGTTAAACGGCTTTTCATCCGTTTTCATCCAGAAAAACAATTCTTCCTGTTTTTCAGTATTTTTGCGAGCCGCGGCAGTTTTCGGTTAGAAAAATATGAATATTTTATGGAAAAATTTTCCTTTAGTAACTATTGTAATTGGATTTCGGCTATGCCAGGCCGACATTATAAATAGAGCATCTTCTGTAAAAGAAGAATTCTGAAAAAATTCGGTAAAGGAAATTCTGGAATGCAAAAATTATTCATCACAAGCAAAATCAAATCCCTGAAAACGAAACTGATCCTGAACACAATTCCTGTTGTAGTGCTGACAGCCCTTTTAAGCCTTGGCGTGGGCGTTTATTCCAGCTACCAGGGATTGACCCAGAATGTAAACAGCGACCTGACCTCGATGGGACAGATATTGACGGAGTCCATCACCCACGGTCTGGACAACATGAAAAGCTCCCTGCAGTCCGTCGCGTCTTCCAACACCCTTGGGGCCCCGGGACTGAACGAACCCGCCATCGCGAATCTATTGGAGCAGCAAAGGAGTTCTTACGGCTACGAATCGCTGAGCCTTGTGAGCCGGGATGGAAAGATTGTGAGCGCAGACCCTCATTTAAACGGCAAAAGCGTTGCGGACCAGGCATATTTTCAGGCGGCGCTGACCGGAAAAACCTATTTTTCGGAGCCGATGAAAGACCTGAACGGCAACTTCCGCGTGATCGCCTGCACGCCGATCTCCAACGACAATTTCAAAGGCGTGCTGATGGCGACAATGGACGCCCATGTTTACAGCCCCTTCATTCAGAACGTCGTCGTGGGCAAAACCGGCAGCGCGTTTATCATCAATAAGGACGGCGTTTTGATCGGCAACATTGCGCCGGAAAAGATCGACCAGCGAAAAACCGCCGAAATTTACAAATATGCCGATCTGACGCAGAGCGGCATCACCATTTACTCCTACAGCACGGGGGACCGCATCTGCTACCATGCCCCACTGCCCGGAACTGACGGCTGGTCCTTCGGCATTGTGGCGCCCATCAAGGAAATGACCTCTTCCATTGAATATACGATCATCGGCCTTCTGATTTCGTCGGTTGTCTGCATTCTGCTGGGCGTTTTGTTCACCCGTACGACGGCGAGGTCCATCGCGAACCCGATTACCCTTGTCTGCCGCAGACTGGAACAATTGGCCGAAGGCGACCTGCATTCAGAAACGGCGGACATCCGCGCGCAGGACGAGACCGGCATTTTGTCCGATTCTCTAAAGAAAACCGTTTTGTCCCTGCGCGGTTATATGGACGAAATCACACACGTTCTGCACGAGGTGTCGACCGGTAATCTGCTGGTGAAACCCGAGCTGGAATACAACGGCGACTTTGTGCCGATCCGGGAATCGCTCGATAACATCACCCAATCGCTGCACGAGTCGATGAGCGCGATCAATCAGGCCTCCGACCAGGTTGCCAGCGGCTCGGAGCAATTGGCGACCGGCGCGCAGTCTTTGGCGCTGGGCTCTACGGAACAGGCCAGCTCCATAGAGGAGCTTTCCTCCGCGATCTCCGAAATCGCGGAATACGTGAAGGTCAACGCGCAGAACGCGGGCGGCGCAAGCGAAAGCGCGGAGGACGTCCGCGCGAAAATTGAAGTCAGCAACCGGTACATGAAGGATATGGTCGAAGCGATGTCGAGGATCAACAGCTCCTCCGACGAAATTGAAAAAATCGTAAAGACCATTGAGGATATTTCGTTCCAGACGAACATTCTCGCGCTGAACGCCGCCGTGGAGGCTGCCCGCGCCGGCAGCGCCGGAAAGGGCTTTGCCGTGGTAGCGGACGAAGTGCGCAATCTTGCAACCAAAAGCGCACACGCGGTAAAGGACACGGCTCTTTTGATCGGCCATTCCAGAGAACAGGTGGAAAAGGGCACCGTAATTGCGGGCGACACCGAGCAGGCATTGACCAAGGTTGTGCAGAGCATTCGGGTGGTTGCCGATAACGTGGAGCAGATCTCCGAAGCCTCGTTGCATCAGTCGGAACGGATCGACCAGGTTACACAGAGCATGAACCAAATCTCCGGCGTGGTACAGACCAACTCGGCTACCGCGGAAGAGAGTGCGGCGGCCAGCGAGGAGCTTTCAGGGCAGGCTCAGATTCTGAAAGAGCTGGTAGAGAAATTCCGGTTATAATTCGCCGCGGAGCCTGGCTTTAACATCAAGACCGCCCGTTCGTAAAACCGGGAGACCAAACCAAATCGCAATAAAAAGGTACGCCTCGACCGGCTTTCAAAGCCGTTTCAAGGCGTACCTTTTTGTTATAAGGGAAAGAGAGCGCAGGGTAACCTGCCAAAAACGCGTCTATTCGCCGACGGCACACAATTCACCCATCATGCGGAGGATTTCCGCCTCGTGCTCCAGAAACAGGGTTACCAGCGCGGGCTCAAATTGCCGGCCGGCTTCTCTTTCGAGTTCGCCGCACGCGTAATCGTGCGAGTATGCGGGCCGGTAGGCCCGGTTGCTTACCATCGCGTGATAGGAATCGCAGATCGCCGTCGCCCGGGCCACCAGGGGAATCACCCTGCCCTCCAGTCCAAAAGGGTAGCCCCTGCCGTTCCACCATTCGTGGTGGTATAGAGCGGCGTCACGAAGCAGGGGGATCAGGCCCTCGGGTATGCCGGTAATCTTTCCTTTTTGGGCAAGATCCAGCAACTCCTGACCGAACACGGTATGCTGCTGAATCAAGCGGTATTCGCCCGGGGTCAGAATTTCCTGCTTGGTAAGAAGACCGGGCAGGACACACACTTTGCCGATATCGTGATAATAGCCGGCCAGACTGAAATACGGGTACATTTCATCCGCCGCGTAGGCGTGCAGCCATTTTGAGAACCTCTCCATCAGCCTTCCCACATTCTCGCTGTGCCGGATTTGTTCTTCGGGGAGCATATGCATAATCTCGTCCGCGGCCAAATCCTCATCAATGATTTTCAACGGTTCCCCCTCCTTTGAAGCTTTTGAATTGAGCGCCGCCCTGCCACGTGTTAAAAGGAAAGCCAGGGCTCTGTTTCAGCCGCTTCGGACGGATTGTTTTGCGCGTCGAACGAAGCGCGGCTCTGCTGGTCCGACAGCTTAAATTTCGACACCTCTTCCTGCAGGGCCCGCGCCTGAGTCGCGAGCTCCTCGCTGGAAGCGGAGCTTTCTTCCGCAGTGGCGGCGTTGGTCTGCACCACTGCCGAAACCTGTGACAACCCATCGTTGATCTGTTCGATTGCAGACGCCTGCTCACTGGTGGCGGCATCTATTTCACGAATCGACTGCACAGCCAATTCCGCTTTTTGGGAAGCTTCGTTCAAACGGGTTAATGTATCGGCTGCGATTTTCTCCCCGTTTAGTACGGTTGAAACCGATTTTTCAATCAAGGCAGCCGTCTGCTTGGCGGCCTCCGCTGACTTTGCCGCGAGGTTGCGCACCTCATCCGCCACCACGGCGAAGCCCTTTCCGGCGCTGCCGGCCCGGGCGGCCTCCACAGCGGCATTCAGGGCAAGAATGTTTGTCTGGAAGGCGATGTCCTCCACCAGCTTGGTGATTTTGGAAATTTCCTGAGAGGTTTCACTGATCTCCCGCATAGAGGCGTTGAGGGTCTGCATTTGTTGGTTACTTTCCGCAAGATCACGCTCCGCCTGTTCCACATAATTCACAGATTTCTGAACATTTGCTGTATTCTGACCCGCCTGCTCCGATACACCGACGATGGAAGCGGTCAATTCCTCAATGGTCGCCGCCTGCTCTGTAGCGCCGGAAGCAAGCGCCTGCGCCGCGTCGGACACCTGCCCCGCGCCGGCATTCACCTGATTCGCAGCGTTGTTAATATGACTGAGGGTATTGCTCAGAGAGCCGGATATATTGAGCATCGCCTGCCTGACAACGGCGAACTCCCCCTCGTAATCCTGCTCCAGGCGGATACGGAGGTCGCCCTGCGCAATTGTTTCCAGCGCGTGTGTAATTTCCCTGATGTAGCTGATATACTTGTTAAGCTGCACAACCGTACGGTTGATTGCAATCGCCATCTGCCCGGTCTCGTCGCGAGAAGTAACCTCCGCGGAAACATCCAGCTTTCCGTCCGCAATTTCGTTTGCGGTTTCCGTCAGCTTTTTGATCGGCAATGCAATCCGCTGCGCGACAAAAATAATGAACAGGGAAATGACCGCTACGGCAATGAGGAAGGTCGTCAGCATGGCCGTGCGAACCACCGAGTACTCCTGATAGTATTCGGCATCCGGCAGGCCGGTGGCGACGACCCAGCCCGTATCGCCAACAGGCGACACATAGCCGTGGGCCAAAACCCCGTGAGACGTAAATTCCAACAGACCCTGCTTTTTGGACAGCAGCGCGGTTTTGATATTCTCCGACATATCGGCTTTGCCTACGTTGAGATTGATGTACTCTGCCGACGGGTGGTAGATAATTTTGCCGGAGCCCGTGGCAAGGATGTAAAAACCATCTTTGCCGAGCTTATACGCGCCGACCATCTTGCTTAACTCTTCCAGCGTAAAATCGATCCCCACGGCGCCGATTAATTTGCTTCCGCCCGGAGCATAAACGGGGGCTACGGCGCTTACGATCTGCGATTTTGTAACGGAATCCTCGAACGGCTCCGTCATAATTGGCTTGTTCGCCGCGGCAAGGGTTTTATACCACGGGCGTTCTGTTACAATATAATCGCTACCGGAGATATAACCGTCCGACTGCATCAGCTGGCTGGAATCCAGATCGGCGACCCATACGGCGGCTGTGGATTCCTTATCTGCCTGATAGGTGGATACCAATGTGCGCTTGACGATCTCGGCCCCTTGCGCCTGGCCGATTTGTGTGCCCGGCTTCAGGCTTTGAAAGAAATCCTGCAAGTCCGCACTGGCGGAAAACTGCTTCATCTTATTCAGGTACGTGTGAAAGAACCCTTCTATTTCATGGGAGGCCGATAGAGAAGTGGCTGTCAATTCGTTCCCGGTCAGTCTGTCCACACTGGTCTGTGTCAGCCGAAGGGTAGTAGCACCAATCACCGTAAATGCCACAATGACCGGAACTCCAACGAAAATCAAGATTTTCGTTACCAGCTTTTTCAATCCCCTGGCTTTTGAATGGGATGAAAAGTCCTGAACCGCTCTTTTTTTCTGAAACGCCTTTGTCTTTGGATTAGATTTCATCATTTTCCGCCTCCTGCGATACTCTTTCAATTTCAGCCTGCCATCGTTCCCTGCCGCGTTTACCCTTCATTTGCATCATTGTTTTCTCAAGTCAGGCTTGCATAAATTTGCCCGTCAAGCTCATACTGGAATCATGGTATAAAATAAATACCCGCTGTCGCAGTTTATCTAAGACTGTACGCCCTTCAATCAAATTGCGGGGCTACATGGCGGGTACCGCGCCCATGACGGCAGAATTGACGGCGAATGGGGAAGCGCTCATCTGCACCACATGCATTTCGTTGAGCTTCTCTATGGCCTTTTTCTTCTGCTCCATGAGGGAATGCGCATAAATATTCAGCGTGATGCCAACATTGGAATGGCCCAGGATTTCGCTGAGGGTTTTAATGTCTACCCCCAGCTCCAGCGCCCTTGTTGCAAAGGTATGGCGGAGCGCGTGAAATTTGCGCGTTCGCACCCCCGCTTTTTCCAGCAGCCTTTTATACAGCCTTTGGTATGCGCGGGGGTCGAAGGGCTCGGCGCTTCCCGAAAGCACATAGCAGTTCTCTGCCATTCGGCCAAGGCGGTTTCCCTCCGCGAGCTTTAACAGGAATGTCGGAAGAGGAATTTTTCTGCAGGAGGTTCTGCTCTTCGGGGTGCCTACATACAGCTGCGTTTTATTTCCGCCCGACTCAAAATTCCGGATGCGTGCCACGGAGCGTGAAATGCACATGGTACCGGCCTCAAAATCAATATCGCCCCACTTCAAAGCGCACAGCTCGCCAAGACGGATACCGGTGTAAAAGCAGAGGATGATCCCGAGCGCTCTTTTGTCCGCCGAGGACTGTACCGCGTACTCGATCAGCCGCTGCTCTTTCATGGAGAAAACCGGTAGTTCGGTACAGGGCTTTACCTTGGGGAACGCAACCGCTTCAACGAAAGGCGCGTATTCCGACGATTTTTTCGAGATTTCGCGCAGGGCTGTTTTGAAAATGGAAAGAATTTTTTTCTGATATGACCCGGAGATAGCCCCGTTCCGATGAATCGACCGGACAAACGCGGCGATCGATTCTTCCGACAGCTGTGTGTTTTCAGGCAAGCTGAAATGAGGGATCACATATCCCCGCATGCAGTAATAATAGCTTTCGTAGGTGGACGGCTTTAAACGTCCGGCCGCATCGCCCGCCAGCCATTCCTCAAATAAATCTGCGGCGTTCGCCTGCCCGCCGGCCGGCTTCCTGTTTGCAGCTCGATTCTGCTCCTGAATGTTCTTCATTTTCGCGCGGACATCCCGATAGGTTTTGGCGTAAAAGTACTGGTACTTTCCCTGCGGGCAGATGACCCTCCCTTCCCATCGTCCGTCTTTTCGTTTATAGATGTTTTCTCCTTTGCGTGCCATTTCCTGATGACTCCTTTCAGATGTGACGTTTGTGCTGACGGCGCATTTTTTCGCGCACGCGAAAAAAACTTCATTTTTCACTAAAATTTATCTGATTATCGTCCGCAATGCTTGCTTTTTTAGCGAGATTGACAAGCAAAATCAGATCATATATAATGAAAATTGTCGTAGAGTGTCGAACTGAAGGGTCTCGGTTTTAGATAAACTGCGACGTATTTTGTTTGTTTGAGGATTTTCCGGGAACGAAAAAAGCTGCTTTAACAGGCATAACCTGCGGTGGAAAGTTCGATTTGGCGAGCTGAGAGCAAGCCGAAAAACGATGCTGTTTTCCGTTGTGCACAATAATACAGATCAGGAGATACCTTTCTCATTTTGCAGATTGGGAAAGAGAATCTCTTGATCTGTACCTTTACCGCCAGAAGGTCTCTGAGCCGATACGCTTCAATAGGCGCAGCTCATTTTCTGCCGGCATCTTACGGATTGTAAAATTGATTTTGCGGTCCGGGCCGGTCGCTTTTCTTGTGTCCTATATTAGTAATCGATCGCATTCGGGGAATATTCCATGTTTTTTCTCATTTTTGTTCCCTTTTTATTCCACAGCCGGTGAAATCGCCTGCACACAATGGCATTGAGAGCAAAAAAGATGATCCGGCTTACTTCGGGCCTTCCTCTCAGCGGCATGCAGAATGAAACCCGAAGCCAAACCGAACGGAAAAACAGCAGCACCCTGCCGGAGCCATGCGGACAAAGGATGAAAAAGCAATTTATCCATCAAACACTTTATTTTGAAATAGAACAAAGCGATCTCCCGCCGGCCCT
>OBWS01000739.1_pt1 | contig 17475 bp, 14 predicted proteins | sample 1495291 | NCBI WGS metagenome assembly OBWS01 (sample SAMEA2580090, study PRJEB22360) | human gut metagenome | biome: human gut; feature: human-associated habitat; material: faeces | place: Denmark | collected 2008/2010 | reverse complement strand
GCACAGAGGAATGATTATAGAGCCAGTTTACAAACAGCAATGCTTCCGGATATTGCCCCCATAACGGGTGGTATGTGGCATAATAATCTTCGGCAGTATCCGGACCGCCTGAAAAGTTATGCCATACAGCAAGTGGAAATGGATGCAGATTTCCGCACAGTATTTCTGCGATGTAAGTATTTGCCGCAAAGCCGCGACGAAATGCAGTTGCAGCTTTTACCAGTTCCCCATTAAGAAAATGCAGAAGGCCGAGTTCATACCAGTAAGGTGAAAATTCATCTGCATGTTCCTGCAGTATATGGCGTGCCTGTTCATGAGCGCCAGTGCGTAACAGTTCCGGTCCCAGTAGCCAGCGTGCACCATGATTATCTTCGGGATTGTAATCCAGTATTTTTTCAATGAGCATGATGGCATCCTGATGACGCTGTAAATGTGCATTTGCCAGGATTGCCGCATAGAGGGCACGAAGAAAAGGTCGGTTGTCAGGATGTATCCAGATGATTCTGCCACTGAAACCTTCAGGGATAAGACGATTGCCAATTGCCAGCCCTTTAAGGGCAGCATTCAGCGCCTTACGCGGGGCATTCTGCTCCAGAAATACGTATGCCAAGTGAGCGTGTACATCAATAAAGTCATTCTCCTGTCGGGCAAGGCGCCTGAGTTTGTTGATGTAACTTGTTTCGCTGATTTCATCCGCATCGTATGCATCAATCAGTTCTTCAAACTCATCCAGCAACGAGCCAAACCAGGTTTCCGGAAATATGAAACAGCCCTGGTTATCGTTCACTTCAAAGCGTAATTTGCCAGTCATATTCTGAACCTGTAAAAAAGGATGGACCATAACCTGCAGGCTATAAAAATTGTGATGCCTGGCATCGGTGTCCTTTTATTGTCCGGGATTAACGTTGCCCATGATAATACAGTGAATTCTGTTCTGTGGTAAGACGTTGAGTTATTGAATGAGAACCTCAGCCTGGCTGATGGTTCCGCCGGCATAAAAAAGAAATTGATTGAGGCGGGTGCTCTTCCCCTTAAGAGGAAGAGCATGTGTGTAAATGGCGTTCAGTCACCTTTTCAGTGGATTGTTAACTTTTGCATATTCAAACGGACTGATACACTCCTCCCTGTTTGCATCCAGAAAATCTGCCCACCATTGCAGCATAAGCCGACGTTCTTCCAGATGTTCTGCTTTATGAATATACGCGGCACGTACTCCGTTGCGCTCCTGATGACTCATCTGACGTTCAACCGCATCTCTTGACCATAAGCCGGATTCAATCAATGCACTGCACGCCATCGCCCGGAATCCATGGCCACAGACTTCCTTGGTTGTGTCATACCCCATCACTCTGAGGGCCTTATTTACGGTATTTTCACTGATTGGTTTACGTGGGTCGTGTGCTCCCGTAAAGATCAGACCATTTTCACCTGCCCATGTCTGAAGTTCTGCCAGTATGGCTACAGCCTGTTGGCTGAGTGGCACAAGATGTGGTGTTCGCATCTTGGAGCCCCGGTATGAAAATTTTACGCCTGGCAGAGGTTCGCGTTCGGCTGGAATAGTCCACATGGCATTGTCAATATCAATTTCAGACCAGCGGGCATATCTGAGTTCACTGGAACGAATAAAAACCAGTAAATTCAGCATAACTGCCAGTCGGGTGACAGGCTGGCCTTTATAACCGTCAATACGCGACAGAAGTTCAGGCAGGCGTGAAAGATCCAGAGCAGGGCGATGCTGGCGTTTTACCGTGGTCAATGCACCAGCCATATCCAGAGCCGGGTTATATCTGATGATGCCAGACTGTACGGCATAACGCATTACAGCAGATATTCTTTGCTGCAGACGACTGGCGATTTCATAAATTTGTTTAACTTCTGCAGCACGAACAGGGATAAGCAGATCCGGGGTACTGAGTGTTGTGATATCCCGGTTGCCGATAAAGGGGAAAACGTGAGTCTCGAGGCTTTTGAGTACTTTATCGCTGTGTGATTGTGCCCATTGTTTATTACTGGCATGCCAGCGTCGTGCAATATGTTCAAAAGAGAGCTGTAAATCAGGGACTACTTTTTTAGCTCTTTTCTGTTCGCAAGGGTCAACCCCCTCCGAAATCAGTTTTCGGGCCTCATCCCGTTTTGTACGAGCTTCGGAGAGAGAAACTTCCGGATACACACCAAGTGCCAGGGTTTTCTCCTTACCCAGAATACGATAACGGAGACGCCAGTAACGGGAACCATTAGGATGTACCAGCAGGAACATGCCAGCCCCGTCAGTGAGTTTATAAGCCTTGTCAGTGGGCTTTGCAGCCCGGATTTTTGCGTCAGTCAGTGCCATAGTTCAGCCTTCTGAATGCGTTAAAGAGGGTACAAATTCTGTCGAACTGGGGTATACCCGCAATTATACCCACACAATGGGGTTGATGTGGGGGGAATCTGGTTGAGTTCGGTAGAATTGATTTGGAGGCAGAACGCTTAAATTGTGGCGTTCTGAAACGAAAAACGGACCTCCGTGGAGGTCCGTTGATATGAACTTGGTGCCCGGACTCGGAATCGAACCAAGGACACGGGGATTTTCAATCCCCTGCTCTACCGACTGAGCTATCCGGGCAACGGGGCGCATTAAACCTGATTCGCCTCGTCTCGTCAATCAAATTTCTTCAATTTACTGCAGACTGCACAATCTATCATCACTTTGCCGCTATTGCACGCATTGTCAGGCAAACCAGGCGGTCCAGGCGGCGGAAAGCGGCATTGCCAGAAGGAGTGCTGGAAGCATGTTGACCACCGGGAACATTTTAATGCCGCAGATGCGTAATCCGGTTGCCAGCAGCAATAAACCGCCTACAGCGCTGAAGTCTGCCATCATCGACGGTGTGGTCAGCGGTAATATCAGCGCGGCAGCCCACGCCAGCGTTAACTGGATGATCAGTAATGGAATGCTAATCACCGACACCGCAATACCCAACGAGCAGGCGAAGATCATCGCCGTAAAGAAATCGAGAAATGACTTGGCGATTAAAATACTCGGATCGCCGGTCATCCCTTCGTTCATCGCCCCGAAGATCCCGGTGCCGCTGGCGCAAAACAGGACAATAATCGCGACATAATTCTGAATAAAAGATTCATGCGCTGGCTTCTTACGTGAGTGGCGAAACAGATTTTGTGCTTTGGTGACCGCGGTATTGACGCCTTTTTCCAGCAGACACATTTCGCCGATTAATGCACCGAGTAAGGTTGCTAAAACCATCGCCGGAAGGTTGGCGCATTTCACCACCAGTAAAATACCAATCCCCAGCGATGCCAGACCAAAAATTGATGTCATGGAGACGCGGATACGTTCCGGTAAGCGTTGACTAAGGAGTGCACCGAGAACGCCACCCAGTAAGACTGCACTTGCGTTGATAAAAGGACCGATGACCACAAGAGTTCCTGTTAGCTGCATTGTCTGATTTTCTTATTATGACCGTTTGGCACCTTCGATGGCTTGTTTGTTCGCAAAGTCCTGGCTTGCACGCTCTGGTGAAAGGTGCCATGATTGCGCGAATTTTCTCCTCTCTGTACGGAGTTTGCCCGATGCACGCCACCTCCTTACATTCTCTCGCTTATCGCCGTTTCGCGCGAAACTCCTCCCTTTTTCTGCTCATGCGGTGAGGTTAACGCACGCTCACTGCAGGACAACAGTAAAATCAGAGCGTTTCTGCTTTTACTGATGTCTGGCGGTCGGAGCTGGTGACCAGTTTGACCCATATCTCATGGGGCAGGGTTTTCCACCTTGTCCGGTATTCTTACTTCCCCGAAACGGGTTTGCGCTTATGAAATCAATGAATATTGCCGCCAGTAGTGAACTGGTATCCCGACTTTCTACTCATCGCCGCGTGGTGGCGTTGGGAGATACTGATTTTACGGACGTCGCGGCAGTCGTCATTACCGCTGCGGATAGTCGCAGTGGCATTCTTGCGTTGCTTAAGCGCACCGGTTTTCATCTACCGGTGTTTTTGTATTCCGAACATGCTGTTGAATTACCTGCGGGCGTTACGGCGGTAATCAACGGCAACGCGCAGCAGTGGCTGGAGCTGGAATCCGCAGCCTGTCAGTATGAAGAGAATTTGCTGCCACCGTTTTATGACACGCTGACGCAGTACGTTGAGATGGGCAACAGCACCTTTGCTTGCCCTGGACATCAACATGGTGCGTTCTTTAAAAAGCATCCTGCCGGACGCCATTTTTACGATTTCTTTGGCGAGAACATCTTTCGCGCCGATATGTGTAACGCTGACGTAAAATTGGGCGATCTGCTTATTCATGAAGGTTCGGCGAAGGATGCACAGAAATTCGCAGCCAAAGTCTTTCATGCCGATAAAACCTATTTTGTGCTGAACGGCACATCGGCAGCGAATAAAGTGGTGACGAATGCGCTGTTAACGCGTGGCGATCTGGTGCTCTTCGACCGTAACAACCATAAGTCGAATCATCACGGCGCGCTGATTCAGGCGGGGGCGACGCCGGTCTATCTGGAAGCTTCACGTAACCCGTTTGGTTTCATTGGCGGTATTGATGCGCACTGTTTTAATGAAGAGTATCTGCGCCAGCAAATTCGCGACGTTGCGCCAGAAAAAGCCGACCTGCCGCGCCCGTTTCGCCTGGCGATTATTCAGCTGGGAACCTATGACGGCACTGTCTATAACGCCCGTCAGGTGATCGATACCGTTGGGCATCTGTGTGATTACATTCTGTTTGATTCCGCGTGGGTCGGTTACGAACAGTTTATCCCGATGATGGCGGATAGCTCGCCGCTGCTGTTAGAACTTAACGAAAACGATCCGGGGATCTTTGTGACCCAGTCGGTGCACAAACAGCAGGCGGGATTCTCACAGACGTCACAGATCCATAAAAAAGATAATCATATCCGCGGACAGGCGCGTTTTTGCCCGCATAAGCGGTTGAATAATGCCTTTATGCTCCATGCTTCTACCAGCCCGTTCTATCCGCTGTTTGCTGCACTGGACGTTAACGCCAAAATTCATGAAGGGGAGAGTGGGCGTCGGCTGTGGGCGGAGTGTGTTGAGATAGGGATTGAAGCCCGGAAGGCGATTCTTGCGCGCTGTAAGCTGTTCCGCCCGTTTATTCCACCCGTTGTTGATGGCAAATTGTGGCAGGATTATCCGACGTCAGTGTTAGCCAGCGACCGTCGTTTTTTCAGTTTTGAGCCGGGGGCGAAGTGGCACGGCTTTGAAGGATATGCCGCGGATCAGTATTTTGTTGATCCGTGCAAGCTGTTACTCACTACACCAGGTATCAATGCCGAAACCGGCGAATATAGCGACTTTGGCGTTCCGGCGACGATTCTGGCGCACTATCTGCGTGAGAACGGCATTGTGCCGGAGAAGTGCGATCTCAACTCCATTCTGTTCTTATTAACTCCGGCGGAAAGCCACGAGAAGCTGGCACAACTGGTGGCGATGCTGGCGCAATTTGAACAGCATATTGAGGATGACTTACCGCTGGCTGAGGTGTTGCCGAGCGTTTATAACAAGTATCCGGTGCGCTATCGCGACTACACCCTGCGCAAGTTGTGTCAGGAGATGCACGATCTGTATGTCAGTTTCGACGTCAAAGACCTACAAAAAGCGATGTTCCGCCAGCAGAGTTTCCCGTCAGTGGTGATGAACCCCCAGGATGCGCATAGCGCTTATATTCGCGGTGAAGTGGAGTTGGTGCGGATTCGTGATGCCGAAGGGCGAATTGCGGCAGAAGGGGCGTTGCCTTATCCACCAGGCGTGCTTTGCGTGGTACCCGGAGAAGTCTGGGGTGGGGCGGTTCAACGTTATTTCCTTGCACTGGAAGAAGGGGTGAATTTGTTGCCGGGATTTTCGCCGGAGCTGCAAGGTGTCTATAGCGAAACCGATGCGGATGGCATGAAACGGTTGTACGGTTATGTGTTGAAGTAAGAATAAAAAAACGGGTCACCTTCTGGCGACCCGTTTTTCTTTGCGTAATTAGTGGCTAACCGTCTGTGTACCTGTCGGGACACGAACGTGTTTATATTTGAACATCGCCATGAACGCGAAGGCCAGAACCACGGAGTAACCTGCGAAAATCAGCCATACGGTCTGCCAGTCGGTAATGCCGTTTTGGGTGTACATCTCAACCACTTTACCGCTCACGATGCCGCCGAGGATACAGCCGAAGCCGTTGGTCATCATCAGGAACATCCCCTGCGCGCTGGCGCGAATTGCCGGGCTAACTTCTTTTTCGACAAACACCGAACCAGAGATGTTGAAGAAGTCGAATGCGCAGCCGTAAACAATCATCGACAGAACCAGCAGTACGGTGCCGAACGGCGTCGGGTCACCGTAAGCAAACAGCGCAAAACGCAGGATCCACGCCACGATACTGATCATCATTACGTTCTTAATGCCGTAGCGGCTTAAGAAGAACGGGATGGTCAGAATGAACAGGGTTTCAGAGATCTGCGAAATCGACATGATGATTGACGCATGCTGCACGATGAAGCTGCTGGCAAACATCGGATCTTTGTCGAAGCTGTGCAGGAAGGTGTTACCGAACATGTTGGTAATCTGCAGTTCCGCGCCCAGCAGCATTGAGAAGATGAAGAAGATTGCCATACGCTTGTTTTTAAACAGCGCGAATGCATCGAGGCCCAGCAGGGTTGTCCAGCTTTGATTCGCTTGCTGTTTAGCAACCGGAATATGCGGCAGAGTCAGGGTAAACAGAACCAGAATGGCGGAAAGTGCTGCGCCAATATACAGCTGCATGTGGCTTAATTCGAAGCCAGACAGGCTCACCACCCACATTGCCATGATAAAGCCGATGGTGCCCCAGATACGGATTGGCGGGAAGTCAGTAACGATATCCATCCCGGCATTTTGCAGGCGATAGTAAGAGATGGTGTTGATTAACCCAAGCGTTGGCATATAAGCAAACGAGTTAATCAATATCACAAGGAACATCGCTTCCGGCGTCGTGACCTGTGCCGCCATGAACAGCGTGATAGCGCCAATGGTGTGGCAAATGGCATATACCCATTTCGCACTTAACCATTTGTCGGCCACAATCCCCAGCAGCGCAGGCATAAAGACCGCGGCGATACCCAGTGAACTATAAACTGCGCCAATAGAAGCACCGTCAAACTTCAGGGTAACAAACATATAGGAGCCGAGGGTCGTCAGCCAACTTCCCCACAGACAGAACTGCAGAAAAGAGAGGATTTTCAGCTGCAGCTTAAGATTCATGTTAATTTCCTCACATCGTGATGCGGATGAGTGTTTGAAAAAGCACATTTGACCGTGCGAGATGATGCGATTCTATCAACTTCGCGGACTGGTTTTTTGTTACCTGTGGCAAATAATTGCAAACATTCCCAATTTGCAAAACGAAATTGTGATGTGGATAACATTTTTGCCCCTGAGCATCGTCAGGGGCGGTTAGTGGAATTATCGGCGGCGGTAGGATTTTTGCGCGGTATTCACTTTATAAAGATAACGGCGAGATTCCGCAGAAGGATGGCGGGTCGTCAGCGTCTGATAAACATCGCCCGGCGTCATGGTGTTAATAATATTGGCCGCCTGAAAATTATTTGCAAAAAAGCCACCCCGCCCCCTGCCTGCCCCGCCGTTATAGGCGGTGATGACGGCATAACGCCGGGATGTAGGGTTATCAATTCCGCCGAGATAAACGTTGTTCAGCATCGCGAGATATGCGGTGCCGGTATCAATATTGCTGGCAGGATCAAACAAGAAACTGCGGCTCGGCGTGCCGGATTTCCCCTGCGAACGGAACACATCTTTCCCGGCAGTATGTTGTACCACCTGCATTAACCCCAGCGCATCGGAACGGCTGACCGCATATGGGTTAAAGGATGACTCGGTCTGCATAATCGCCAGAATCAGCGACTCATCAACGCCATATTTCCGTGACGCCTGGCGGACCATGCCGAGATATTTGTGCGCACGTTTATCAAGGTGGTTCGGCACCATGTTAATGGTGACGCTGTAGATGATACGCAGCCCGTTGCTGCGGCTCTTCAGACGGTTTTTCAGCAGATAATCCGCGAAGTTGCTTGCGCGACCTTCCCAGCGAATCGGCTGCCCGGTGTTGTCCACCACCTGACCGTAAAGGAAAGGTTCTTTCGAAATCGTAATATCATCAACGTCGGAATAGAGATCGACCGAACTCGGATCGTCGCCCATCAGCAACGTTTTGATAATTGCCCGGCGCAGGTGCGCGGCAGGTTCTGTCCCGGCGATGGTTTCGATAGTAATCGTACCGTCATCGAAGTTGATGTGGCTGCGGGTCTGATATTGATCGGTGTATTTCACGTAGTCCTTAGGACCGGCGATCACTACCTCTTTGAATCCCCAGATGTTCTCAATATTGTGGGCAAATTGCCCCATCAGAATATCAAAACCGTTGGTGTCTTTGACCCAGGCTTCGTTATAGGTATCGCCTTTTTTGGTCGTCGAACAGGAGATGAGCAACGGCGCAATCAAAGCCAGCGCGAGATATTTTTTCATCATTCCGGGTGCGTGTTGTGTTTGTTTTTATGCAAGTTGCCGGAGGCGTGCTCCGGCACTGTTTTTATTTTTTATCTTCCGGCGTATAGCCCTCGATATGCACCTCTTTACCCTCGAACAGGAAGTTGACCATCTCCTGTTCCAGCAGCTTGCGGTGCTCGGCATTCATCATGTTGAGTTTCTTTTCATTAATCAGCATGGTTTGTTTGTGCTGCCACTGCGCCCAGGCTTCTTTGGAGATCTCGTTATAGATGCGTTTTCCCAGCTCGCCGGGGTACAGCTGAAAATCCTGACCTTCTGCTTCACGTTGCAGGAAAGTACAAAAAATCGTTCTGCTCATAAATCATCCTCTTTATCGACTCACGTGCTAAACCGGCGCGCCAGTGCGTAACTGCTGTAACAAACGCTCCACGGGAGCCGCCAGGCCAACTGACGGCGGTTGCGCTAAGTTATACCAGAGCGCATTGTCTTCATCCATGCAGCCGGTGAATGACGACACGGGAAGCCACATAGGCACAATATCTAAGTGGAAATGGCTGAAGGTATGCCGAAACGCGGTCAGTTGCGTCAGGTTATCGGCAGCAATCTGCCGTTGCGCCAGCCATAGTCGCAAACTTTCTTCATCGGCAAACTGCGGGAAACAGTATAAACCGCCCCACAATCCGCTCGGCGGACGCTGCGCCAGCAATACTTCATCTTCGTGCTGTAACAGCAAAAAGTAGCCGGTGCGCTCTGGCAGCGTCTGTTTCGGTTTTTTGCCCGGATAAAGCGACCAGCTATTGTTGGCGGCGGCAATACATCCGTTTTGTAGCGGACAGAGCGAACATTTCGGCTTAGAGCGCGTACAAATCATCGCGCCCAAATCCATCATCGCCTGGTTAAACCGTTCCACGCCAACCGCGGGCGTCACCTGCTCGCTCAAACTCCATAGTTTATTCTCGACCTCTTTTTTCCCAGGCCAGCCGCTTACAGCATAGCAGCGCGCCAGCACGCGTTTGACGTTACCGTCGAGAATCGGAAAGTGCTTACCCAGAGAAAGCGAGAGAATCGCGCCTGCGGTGGAACGCCCGACGCCTGGCAGTGCTGCAACTTCCTCAAAGGTTTCCGGGAATTTACCGCCGTGTAAGGCCGCCACTTGTTGTGCCGCTTTATGTAGGTTGCGCGCGCGGGCGTAATAGCCAAGCCCGGTCCACAAGTGGAGAACTTCGTCGAGCGGCGCATTGGCGAGATCGGTCACCGTTGGGAAGCGCGCCATAAAGCGTTCAAAATAGGGGATAACGGTCGCAACCTGAGTTTGTTGCAACATCACTTCTGAGAGCCATACTTTGTAGGGCGTCTTGTCAATTTGCCAGGGCAGCGTTTTCCGCCCGTATTTATCGTACCAGTCCAGAACCTGGGCTGAAAATTGCGACGCTTGCATGGTCACCGAATTCACTGTTGTTGGGGGCGAGATTGCAGCACAGCGACGGCAGGGTGTAAACCGGAACTTTCCGCAGCCACGGCCTTATCATGCTTGCATCCGGCAACTAACTTTGGATAATGCCCGTTTTCAGAACACTTTCACAAGCGACTAAATCTTTATGAAAAACGACGTCATCTCACCGGAATTTGATGAAAACGGCCGCCCGCTGCGCCGTATCCGTAGTTTTGTGCGCCGCCAGGGGCGACTGACCAAAGGCCAGGAACATGCGCTGGAAAACTACTGGCCGGTGATGGGCGTTGAGTTCAGCGAAGATATGCTGGATTTCCCTGCGCTTTTTGGCCGTGAAGCGCCAGTGACGCTTGAGATTGGTTTCGGCATGGGGGCGTCGCTGGTGGCAATGGCTAAAGATCGCCCTGAGCAGGACTTCCTCGGCATTGAAGTGCATTCACCGGGCGTTGGTGCGTGCCTGGCTTCTGCGCATGAAGAGGGCTTAAGCAACCTGCGCGTGATGTGTCACGATGCGGTTGAAGTGCTACACAAAATGATTCCTGACAATTCATTGCGCATGGTACAGCTCTTTTTCCCTGACCCGTGGCACAAAGCGCGCCATAATAAACGCCGTATCGTTCAGGTGCCGTTTGCCGAACTGGTAAAAAGCAAACTGCAACTGGGGGGCGTATTCCATATGGCGACCGACTGGGAACCTTATGCGGAACATATGCTTGAAGTGATGTCTTCTATTGACGGTTATAAAAACCTGTCAGAGAGCAATGATTACGTACCGCGTCCGGCATCACGTCCGGTGACGAAATTTGAACAACGTGGTCATCGTCTTGGTCACGGAGTATGGGACTTAATGTTCGAGAGGGTGAAATAATGGCAAAGAACCGTAGCCGTCGTCTGCGTAAAAAAATGCACATCGACGAATTCCAGGAATTAGGATTTTCGGTGGCATGGCGATTCCCGGAAGGTACATCGGAAGAACAGATTGATAAAACCGTTGATGACTTTATTAACGAGGTTATCGAACCGAACAAACTGGCCTTTGACGGCAGCGGTTATCTGGCCTGGGAAGGTCTGATCTGCATGCAGGAAATCGGCAAATGCACCGAAGAACATCAGGCGATTGTGCGTAAGTGGCTGGAAGAGCGCAAACTGGGCGAGGTACGCACCAGCGAACTTTTCGACGTTTGGTGGGACTAAGAAAACATACGGGCGATGACAAATGCAAAACTGCCTGATGTGCTACGCTTATCAGGCCTATAAAGATGCACGATCGAGTAGGCTGGATAAGGCGTTTACGCCGCATCCGGCATGGAAAACGCGCACTTTGTTATCAATCTGGGGCCAGCAAATGCTGGCCTGATTTGTTCTTGAGGGAAGACTATGATGCGCAAAATGCTGCTGGCGGCAGCACTTTCAGTGACGGCAATGACCGCTCACGCCGACTACCAGTGCAGCGTCACGCCGCGTGACGATGTGATTGTCAGCCCGCAAACCGTGCAGGTGAAGGGCGAAAACGGCAATCTGGTGATCACGCCAGACGGCAACGTGATGTATAACGGTAAGCAATATTCCCTGAATGCCGCCCAGCGCGAGCAGGCGAAGGATTATCAGGCTGAACTCCGTAGCACCCTGCCGTGGATTGATGAAGGCGCGAAAAGCCGCGTCGAAAAAGCCCGTATTGCGCTGGATAAAATTATCGTTCAGGAGATGGGCGAAAGCAGCAAAATGCGCAGCCGTCTGACCAAACTTGATGCGCAGCTGAAAGAGCAGATGAACCGCATTATCGAAACGCGCAGCGATGGCCTGACGTTCCACTATAAAGCCATTGATCAGGTTCGCGCCGAAGGCCAGCAATTAGTGAATCAGGCAATGGGCGGAATTTTACAGGACAGCATTAATGAAATGGGCGCGAAAGCGGTGCTGAAAAGCGGTGGTAACCCATTACAGAATGTGCTGGGAAGCCTGGGCGGTCTGCAATCCTCAATCCAAACCGAATGGAAAAAGCAGGAAAAAGATTTCCAACAGTTTGGCAAAGATGTTTGTAGCCGCGTTGTGACTCTGGAAGATAGTCGCAAAGCCCTGGTCGGGAATTTAAAATAATCCTCTATTTTAAGACGGCATAATACTTTTTTATGCCGTTTAATTCTTCGTTTTGTTACCTGCCTCTAACTTTGTAGATCTCCAAAATATATTCACGTTGTAAATTGTTTAACGTCAAATTTCCCATACAAAGCTAAGGGATAATGCGTAGCGTTCACGTAACTGGAGGAATGAAATGGAGTTTTTCAAAAAGACGGCACTTGCCGCACTGGTTATGGGTTTTAGTGGTGCAGCATTGGCATTACCCAATATCACCATTTTAGCAACCGGCGGGACCATTGCCGGTGGTGGTGACTCCGCAACCAAATCTAACTACACAGCGGGTAAAGTTGGCGTAGAAAATCTGGTTAATGCGGTGCCGCAACTGAAGGACATTGCGAACGTTAAAGGCGAGCAGGTAGTGAATATCGGCTCCCAGGACATGAACGATAATGTCTGGCTGACACTGGCGAAAAAAATTAACACCGACTGCGATAAAACCGACGGCTTCGTCATTACCCACGGTACCGACACGATGGAAGAAACTGCTTACTTCCTCGACCTGACGGTAAAATGCGACAAACCGGTGGTGATGGTCGGTGCAATGCGCCCGTCCACGTCCATGAGCGCAGACGGTCCATTCAACCTGTATAACGCGGTAGTGACCGCAGCTGATAAAGCCTCCGCTAATCGTGGCGTACTGGTAGTGATGAACGACACCGTGCTTGATGGCCGTGATGTCACCAAAACCAACACCACCGACGTAGCGACCTTCAAGTCTGTTAACTACGGTCCTCTGGGATACATTCACAACGGTAAGATTGACTACCAACGTACCCCGGCACGTAAGCACACCAGCGACACGCCGTTCGATGTATCTAAGCTGAATGAACTGCCGAAAGTCGGCATTGTTTATAACTACGCTAACGCATCCGATCTTCCGGCTAAAGCACTGGTAGATGCGGGCTATGATGGCATCGTTAGCGCTGGTGTGGGTAATGGTAACCTGTATAAATCCGTGTTCGACACTCTGGCGACCGCCGCGAAAAACGGCACTGCAGTAGTGCGTTCTTCCCGCGTACCGACGGGCGCTACCACTCAGGATGCCGAAGTGGATGATGCGAAATACGGCTTCGTCGCCTCTGGCACGTTGAACCCGCAAAAAGCGCGCGTTCTGCTGCAACTGGCTCTGACGCAAACCAAAGATCCGCAGCAGATCCAGCAGATCTTCAATCAGTACTAATCACCTCGCCCCGGTATCGTGCCGGGGCTTTTTCACTTCAGACTTACGTCCATTGCCAATTTTCATTACCCTGATGATAATCACCGGAATAAATTATTCCGCGCGAGGGTTTTCGGGTGAAAAAGCAATGGATTGTTGGCACGGCGCTGTTTATGTTGATGACTGGTAATGTCTGGGCAGATGGCGAATCGCCAACTGAAAATATCTTAAAAGATCAATTCAAAAAGCAGTATCACGGCATTCTCAAGCTTGATGCCATCACCTTAAAAAATCTTGATGCTAAGGGTAATCAGGCCACCTGGTCAGCGGAAGGCGATGTCTCTTCCAGTGACGATCTCTATACCTGGGTCGGTCAGTTGGCAGATTACGAACTGCTCGAACAGACCTGGACGAAAGATAAACCGGTAAAATTCTCGGCGATGTTAACCAGTAAAGGAACGCCCGCGTCTGGCTGGTCGGTGAACTTTTACTCTTTTCAGGCGGCAGCCAGCGATCGTGGGCGGGTGGTCGACGATATCAAAACGAATAATAAATATCTGATCGTGAATAGCGAAGATTTCAATTATCGCTTTAGTCAGCTTGAGACTGCGTTGAATACCCAGAAGAACTCGATTCCTGCGCTGGAAAAGGAAGTGAAAGCGCTTGATAAGCAAATGGTGGCGGCGCAGAAAGCAGCGGATGCATATTGGGGAAAAGATGCAAATGGTAAGCAAATGACCCGCGAAGACGCCTTTAAAAAAATTCACCAACAGCGTGATGAGTTTAATAAACAGAACGATAGCGAGGCGTTCGCGGTTAAATATGACAAAGAGGTTTATCAACCGGCGATTGCGGCATGTCATAAACAGAGTGAAGAGTGTTATGAAGTGCCGATTCAGCAGAAGCGAGATTTCGATATCAACGAACAACGGCGACAGACTTTTCTGCAATCACAAAAACTTACCCGTAAATTGCAGGATGACTGGATAACGCTCGAAAAAGGGCAATATCCGTTAACGATGAAAGTTTCAGAAATAAACAGTAAAAAAGTCGCGATTTTGATGAAAATTGACGATATCAACCAGGCTAATGAACGCTGGAAAAAAGATACCGAACAACTGCGGCGCAATGGGGTGATTAAGTAACTCATGTTAAGTGCCTTTGCCGGATAATATAAAAAGTTATCCGGCAAATTATTTTTTACATTAGCCCTAGTAGCTGTGGAATGAACAAGGATATTTGCGGGATGTAAGTGATCATCATCAACGCGATTAACAATGCGGCATAAAATGGCAGCAATGATTTGATCAAATGTTGAATCTTCACACCTGAAATAGAACAACCAACAAATAGCGCACTACCCACCGGCGGTGTTAACAGCCCAATACAAAGGTTAGCCACCATCATAATACCGAAATGTACCGGATCCATTCCCAGCTCTTGTGCAATCGGCAAGAAGATTGGTGTGAAGATTAGTACAGCCGGTGTCATGTCCATAAAGATGCCGACAATTAATAAGACGATATTAATCAGCAGCAATATGACCAGTGGGTTATCAGAAATCCCCATCAACGCGTCGCTGATCATATAAGGAATATCAGCATTGGTCATTGCCTAGGACATGCCCACGGAAAAACCGATCAACAGTAATACAATCGAAGTGGTAACAACCGATTCCAGAATCAGTTTGGGTAAATCGCGCCATTTTACTTCCCGGTAAATCAGCACCGAGAGAATAAATGTGTAGACAACGGCAATTGCTGACGCTTCAGTTGCGGTAAAAATGCCGCCCAGAATGCCGCCCATTACAATGAACACCAGAAGCAAACTTGGTAAGGCATCCAGAAACGCTTTACATGCCTGAGCAAAGGTTGCTCTTTCTGAAAGTGGGTAGCCACGGCGTTTAGCAATAATGCCGCAGACTATCATTACCGCGAGACCCATTAAGATCCCTGGCAAATATCCCGCCATAAATAGCGATGCTACAGAAACGCCGCCAGCTGTCAGGGAAAACACAATTAACACGTTTGAGGGCGGTATCAGTAATCCAGTAATACAAGATGAGACGTTTACAGCGGTAGAAAATGCCGGATCATAACCTTCTTTGGTCTGAATGGGATTCAGTGTGCCACCAACGGCAGCAGCTGCCGCAACGGCTGAACCAGAAATGGAACCAAACATCATATTCGCCAGGACGTTCACATGACCAAGTGAACCAGGAACGCGGCCAACCATTACCTGGGCGAGGTTAATCAAACGTATCGCAATACCGCCGCTGTTCATCAGCGTTCCGGCAAAGATGAAAAAGGGGATTGCCAACAGGGCAAAGTTATCCAGTCCATTAGCCAGTCGTTGCGAAACAGTGATTGCCGCGATATCCCAGGGAAACATCAAAAGCATTGAAGCTACAGTGGCAATACCGATTGAGAACGAAATGGGCACACCAATAAAGACCAGCACAAAAAAACAGCCAAATAGTGTAAGCGCGATATAACAATCCATTAACTGGCCTCCTGCGCAGGTTGTTTCAGTTGTTGAATGCTTTGATTAATAAAACACAAGGCATAAAACATCATCACCACTCCACTTAATGGCAGAATGATATATACGTATCCCATCGGTATTTGCATAGCGGCAGATACTTGTGATGTTGCCAGCGTTTTATCAATTAATTTCAGGCCACCAGTCACAATGACCGAACCGGCAAAACCTAAAATGAGAATGTTAATGACTATACTAAGAAGTAATTGCTTGCGCTTATTCAGGGCGAGAGCAAATAAATCGATAGAGAGATGTCTCTGCGCGCCGACGGTATATGCAGCACCTAATAATCCTACCCAGATCATCAAAAAGCGTGCCAGCTCATCGGTTAATGTACTTGGCTGGTTAAGTACGTAGCGGCTAAATACTTGCCAGACTACGCATACAACCAGAGCAAGCATGACGGCGACAGAAAACGCGGCAATGACGCGGTCTACCGCAAGTTTCAGGCGGTTAAATATCATTGTAAGCATCCTGGAAAATCAGGGCCAGAGACTGGCCCGAAATATTATTGAGCAGCGTTGTCGAATTTCTCTAACAAAGCAGCTTGTTTTGGATCTTTTTTGAAGTCGTCAAACAGAGGTTGAACTGCGGCACGGAATGGGGCTTTATCAACCTTAACGATTTCACCACCCATAGCTTTCGCCTGAGCACGTGTGTCAGCGTCAATTTTTTCCCACAATTTTTGTTGATAAGCTTCGGATTTCTTCGCCGCTGTTTCGAGGATTTGTTGCTGTTCTGGGGTTAATTTATTCCATGTTTTGGTGGAGATAACCAAAAAGTCAGGAATTGAGGCATGTTCATCTTCAGAAAAGACTTTGGCAATTTCGATATGTCGAGTCTGCACCCAGGAAGGCACGTTATTTTCTGCGCCATCGACTACACCTTGCTGCATCGCAGTATAAACTTCGCCAAATGAAATTGGAGTGGGTGAGCCACCCATCAGTTCAATCATTTTGATGGTGGTCGGGCTTGGCTGAACACGAATTTTCAGCCCTTTAAGATCTTCTGGCTTAGTAATCGGTTTTTTCGCATAGAAACTGCGTGTACCCGCTACATAAGCTGATAAAGCAAAAAAGCCTTTGTCTTTTGTTGAGTCCATAATTTCTTTACCAACTTCACCAAAAACAACTTTGTTGAAGTGAGCCTGATCTTTAAATAAGAACGGCAAATTATAGATAGCATAAACATTATCAAAAGACTCCAGATCACTGGCGGAACCTTTGGTCATATCCAGTGCGCCATTTTGCAACAATTCCATAGTTTCTCGCGCATTACCCATCTGGCTGCTGGGATAAATACGGATCACCATATTACCTTTTGACAGCTGTTTTACCTCTTTCGCCAGCTCTTCAAAACTCTGATGTACAACATGACTTCTTTCCAGGTTGTGTGCTAACTTTAACGTCACTTTTTCTGCGGCGTTTACGCCAGTGCTAACCAGAGCCAGCAAGGATGCGCAGACTAATGAGCGGGTAAATGACCTCATTTTCATAAAAAAACTCCCTGTTGAAGGATGGAAATTGGTTGATATCTAATTGTGCTTATCAGTGCTTTGTGCGACAAATTGGTTAACCTGTCTGACAACTTGTCTATGTTTATCACAACTTGAAATAAAGTCAGAAATTAAATATTAAATTTGTGCGCCAGGTTGTACATGTTTATAATCAATA
>OBWS01000738.1_pt1 | contig 17515 bp, 17 predicted proteins | sample 1495291 | NCBI WGS metagenome assembly OBWS01 (sample SAMEA2580090, study PRJEB22360) | human gut metagenome | biome: human gut; feature: human-associated habitat; material: faeces | place: Denmark | collected 2008/2010 | reverse complement strand
CATAGCGCCTAGGACACGCCCAGTCCCATCCCGAACCTGGAAGCTAAGCTAGGCAGCGCTAATGGTACTACGCCCCAACGAGCGCGGGAGAGTAAGACACCACCACAACCACATTAAACAGGAGGTCAAGCCGCACGGCTTGACCTCCTGTCTTTTAATATGCAGATATAGAAGTAAGTTAAGAAAACAAATTTCGGATTAAAGAAGTTTCGATGCTAGCTGCGAACATTATGAAAGTGCGAACACAGATAGGATGAGGATATGCGTATCGGGATAGTTACAGATTGCTACCCTCCCCATATAGGCGGAATCGAAACCCAAACCTATAACCTGGCGCAACAGCTAAAACAAGCGGGGCACCAGGTAGAGGTGATTACCGCTACCCGCGCAGGATCCTTTGTGGGTCGGCGGATTGAAGATCAAATTCCGGTGCATCGCCTAGGGATGCCCACCATTGGCTTTACCCCCATGAACCCCTTTGCCGGTCCCCTATTTCGCGCAATCTTTCCCCATTTTGACTTGCTACATGTCCATATCGGGGTACTTTCCCCCTTTGCGCACCTGGCACTGCAGGTAGCAGCACAAGGTACCATTCCCACTTTGGCGACTTTCCACTGTGAGCTTTCGACTTGGGCTCCGCTAATGCGTGCCAGCGGATTTTTTGATCGCCTAGTTGAGGCTGGGGTGCTATTTTCTGGAGTGTCCTCCCTAATGAACACCCAAATTAACCAAGTACTACAGCCGCGGAATCGGCGGCATTGGCCAATAATTCCCAATGGAGTCGATACTAATTTTTGGGCGGCGAATGACCAGACTGCGCAAAAATCTGCCAAACCTGCACCGGCAGCAAATAGCGAAGGCTTGCCGACGGAAACTGCCAATCTTGGCGGGACGTTGAACTTTGAAGCCGTGAGCGCTATTCGCCTTATGCCCCGCAAACGCCCCTTCGCCCTCATCAAGTTCGCCCAAACCGTAAACGATCTGTTGGGTAGTCGCGGCAACTTTTCCCTAAAAATTTTTGGGGAGGGCGCGTTGTTGCCCCTGCTTCTCCGCCAGCCTCAACTTGCCACTGGCCAGGTTAGTTTAGCGGGGCGGCAGGATGCCGATGGCCTCTTAAACGCTTACCGACAGACCGACTTCTTTATAACTCTTTGCTTGCATGAAAGTTTCGGAATTGCCGCCGCCGAGGCACGTGCCAGTGGATTACCGGTAATCGTGCGCTCGCAAAGCCCCATAACCGACTTTATTACCGAGGGCGTCACCGGTATTACCGCTGACACTGACCAGAAGCTAGCGGAAAAAACCGCCGCCGCCCTCTTAAATGGAAAGCTGAAGAATCTGCGCGACAACTGCAAGCGGCAGCCCAGCCCGGTCTCCTGGGAAAGGTGTCTCCAGGCAACGCTGGCGGCCTATGAGCAGGCAAGAGAGTATCGCCGATAAAAGTAGTTCCATGCCGCAACAAACTTAAAACAAATAGGGACGAGCCCTAGCGGAATCGTTTTGCCCTAGCGCGCGATACCAGCGGGGAAATCCGTATCCTCTCAACCCTGCCCGGATCGAGGGGGCGAGCACGCCCTCGGGAAAAATAAAGCTAGTTGCCCTTCGTTTGTTTCTTTGCTGCCATAATCCCTTCCGCGCGGCGCATAAAATCCGAGAGCCTACTGGCTGCAGCCACCACTGCCGGGCCGTGAATCCTGCCGGGCTGGCGTCCCATGCGATCAATGGGACCAGAAACACTCAAAGCCGCCACCACTTTTCCCGAGGCTAGCCGTACTGGCGCAGAAACGGAGGCCAATCCGGGTTCGCGTTCTCCGATAGATTGCGCCCAGCCCCTGCGGCGGACTACCGATAGTTGGGTGGCCGTGAAAGAGGCTCCTTGCAGGCCGCGATGCAAGCGGTCAGGTTCCTCCCAGGCTAGTAGAATTTGCGCAGCGGAACCGGCCTTCATGGACAGTGCCGAACCGGTGGGAGTCGAGTCACGCAACCCCAGAGGAGACTCACAGCTGGCGACCACAATTCGCTGATCTCCTTGGCGGCGATACATTTGCGTCGATTCTTGAGTGTGATCGCAAAGCGCTTTCAAAATTGGGCGAGCTGAAGCTAGGAGACGATCTTCCCCAGCTGCCGACGCTAGTTCCCCAATTCGCGGGCCTAAAATAAAACGGCCATGTACATCTCGGGCTACGAAACGGTGATACTCCAACGCGACCGCTAGACGGTGTGCCGTCGGACGCGCCAGACCAGTACTGTTCACCAGCTGAGCCAAGGTACCAGGCCCTGCTTCTAGGGCACTTAGGACGAGAGTGGCCTTGTCGAGAACCCCGACCCCACTGCCTTCACTTTTATTGTCCATGTATTGATATTGCCATCTTACAGCGTGGAATTCCAACTACACTTTCGAAAAGACATTACAAATCCATCGGGACGAGATCGAGGAGGCATACATGGCTAAGACCTTAGCGGAAAAAGTTTGGGCTGCTCACGTGGTTAAACACGGCGAAAATGGGGCGCCCGACCTGCTATATATTGACCTCCATCTCTGCCATGAGGTGACCAGCCCGCAAGCCTTTGCCGGGTTGCGAATGGCGGGGCGAAAAGTACGTCGCCCCGACCTGACTATCGCCACCGAGGATCACAACACCCCCACCGTGGATATTGATCTACCGATTAAAGATCAAACCTCCGCTACTCAGATTCGTACCTTGCGGGAAAATGCTAAAGAGTTCGGAATCCGACTTCACTCCCTGGGGGACGCCGACCAAGGCATCGTGCATGTAGTTGGCCCCCAGCTGGGACTTACGCAACCGGGGATGACAATTGTTTGCGGAGACTCCCACACTTCCACCCACGGAGCTTTCGGGGCGTTAGCTTTTGGGATAGGCACTTCCCAGGTGGAGCAGGTCTTAGCTACCCAAACTTTGCCGCTTAAACCTTTTAAAACTATGGCGGTTAACATTCCCGGGAAGCTAGCTCCGGGGGTTTCGGCAAAAGACATTATTTTGGCGATTATCGCCAAGATCGGCACTGGCGGCGGGCAGGGCTACGTGATTGAATATCGCGGTGAGGCCATCGAAAACCTCTCTATGGAAGGGAGGATGACCATCTGCAATATGTCTATTGAGGCGGGTGCGCGCGCGGGAATGATCGCCCCTGACCAGACCACTTTTGACTATATTAAAGGGCGTCCTCATGCCCCTAGCGGTGAGCAGTGGGAAACCGCTACCCGCTATTGGCAGAGTTTGCGTACTGATCCAGATGCCCACTTCGACCGGGAAGTTACGATTCCCGCCGAAAGTATCGAGCCTTTCGTAACCTGGGGCACCAATCCTGGGCAAGGGGTGCCGCTGAGCGGGCAAGTACCTGATCCCGAGCAGCTGCACACCGATAGTGAGCAAGATGCTGCCCGGCGGTCCCTAGAATATATGGCTCTAACCCCGGGTACCCCGATGCGTGATATTAAAGTGGACACGGTTTTTATTGGCTCGTGTACCAATGGAAGAATCGAAGATTTACGCACCGTAGCTAAGGTTTGGCGAGGACGTAAGAAAGCTGAGGACGTGCGAGTACTAGTGGTACCGGGATCTGCGCGGGTGCGACTGCAGGCCGAAGCCGAAGGATTAGATAGAATCTTCACCAGCTTCGGGGCCGAGTGGCGTAACGCTGGCTGCTCCATGTGTTTAGGAATGAATCCAGATAAGCTGGGAGAGGGCGAGCGTTCGGCTTCTACCTCGAACCGAAACTTTGAAGGCCGGCAAGGTAAGAACTCACGTACCCATTTGGTTTCCCCGGCGATCGCGGCCGCCACTGCGGTGACCGGGCATTTATCAAGTCCGCGAGATCTACCAGAAGTAACCACCAGGAAAGAGGACTAAATGATGGAAAAATTTATCTCCCATACTGGTATTGCTGCCCCGTTGCGCCGTTCGAATGTTGATACCGATCAGATAATTCCTGCCGTCTACTTAAAACGGGTGACCAAAACGGGGTTCGAGGACGGTCTTTTCGCGGCCTGGCGGCAAGATAAAGACTTCGTGCTAAACCTAGCTCCCTTCCGGGAGGCATCTATTTTGGTTGCTGGCCCCGACTTTGGTACCGGCTCCAGCCGAGAACACGCAGTTTGGGCGCTACGGGACTATGGATTCAAAGTGGTTTTAGCTCCCAAGTTTGCCGATATTTTTCGGGGAAACTGCGAAAAAGATGGCATGGTGGCCGGGGTTATTAGCCTGGAAGACTGCCAGACTTTGTGGAAATTGCTAGAGGAAGAACCGGGGAGCACTGTTACCGTCGACTTGGTGGAACAGAGCGTTACTTGCGGGGCTTTTTCCTGCAGTTTCCAAATAGATAGCTATACCCGCTGGCGCCTGATGGAAGGGCTTGATGATATTGATCTCACCTTGCGAGATGAGGACTCCATTACTGCTTTCGAAACGGCGCGGCCTAAGTTTTATCCCTGTACCCTGCCGGCGAAACATTTACCCCCTCGAGAGGTAGTTTCTGCGCGCGAAGTGCCCCTGAGAATACCCGAGTTTAACCAGCCATAGTTGCATGCTGCTATCCGGCTAAAACGCCCAGTAGCCACCGAAAGAACTTTCACCTGCTAATCCTGTTCGCTATCCGACAGTTGTTGTGAATCCCCTCGCCAAAAGCGCAATTACTGCCAGGTGACTACCTGCAACTGCCAAGGCGGGTACACTAGGCATATTGAGGAAAGCGGAAAGGGAAATAACAGGTGGAACCGGTTCTAGAAGTGCAAGGCGGACATCCGCTGACAGGCCGTATTAAGGTACGCGGGGCAAAGAATTTTGTCCCCAAAGCGATGGTGGCGGCGCTGCTAGGCACTACCCCTTCTATTTTGAAAAATGTTCCCCTAATTCGGGATGTAGATATCGTCTGCGGTTTACTGGAACTGCATGGAGTGAAAACCGATTACGACTCCGGCAGTGGCCAGCTGCTTATCGACCCCTCTAATGTAGAGGCTGCCCAGGTAGCAAGTATCGATACCTTGGCGGGATCGTCGCGAATCCCGATTCTATTTTGCGGACCGCTATTGCACCGCCTCGGCGAAGCCATCATCCCGGATCTGGGGGGATGCGTGATTGGTGATCGTCCGATCGATTTCCACCTGTCGATTTTGCGCTCTTTTGGCGCCCAGGTAGACAAACTGGAATCGGGGATCCATATCGCGGCTCCCCAGGGTCTACAGGGAGCGGTTATTGAACTGCCCTATCCTTCAGTCGGAGCAACTGAACAGACCCTGCTGGCAGGAGTCCAAGCCGAAGGGATCACGGAGCTGCGAGGCGCCGCCATTGAACCGGAAATCATGGATCTGATCAATGTGCTACAAAAAATGGGCGCGATTATCAGCGTAGATACTGATCGCACTATCCAGATCGAAGGGGTAGAAAATCTGGAAGGATTCACCCACACCGCCCTGGCAGATCGGATTGAAGCAGCCTCTTGGGGGTCTGCGGCGTTGGCCACTCATGGAGACATTTTTGTCGAGGGCGCCTCTCAACCAGAAATGATCACTTTCCTGAACATGTTCCGTAAGGTGGGGGGCGCGTTCTCGGTGGAACCTGACGGGATACGCTTCTACCATCCGGGAGGAGAACTAAAGCCGATTGTGCTAGAAACCAATGTGCATCCCGGCTTCATGACTGACTGGCAACAACCCATGGTGGTCGCTCTCACCCAGGCGCAAGGCCTCTCAATTGTACATGAAACCGTCTATGAGCAGCGGTTTGGTTTCACTAAGGCTCTAAATAAAATGGGAGCCCAAATTCAGCTGTATAGGGAGTGCCTAACCGGGTTAGCCTGCCGTTTCGGGCAAAGAAACTATTACCATTCGGCGGCGATTTCGGGGCCGACCCCGCTGCATGGCGCTGATATTACCATCCCTGATCTGCGGGGAGGATTCTCCCATCTGATCGCGGCTCTGGCGGCTGAAGGAAAATCTACGGTGCGGGGAATCGATATGATTAGCCGCGGATACGAGCATTTCCTTACTAAACTGGGCGCATTAGGTGCACAAGTCAAGCTGGAAAAATAAGGGGTAAATATGGCCGGACAGTTTTCGCGCTTCTATAAGTTTTGTGTGCGCGTGGCGCGTATCCCGGTAGGGGCAGTTACTCGCCGGCATTGGGAGGGGCAGGAAAACCTGCCCAAAGAAGGCGGGTTTGTAGCGGTAGGCAACCATATTTCCGAGTTCGACTCCATGACCATGATGCACTTTATGACTAGTGCCGGGTATCCGATCCGGATCCTTTGTAAAGAAGAGCTGTTCAGAGTGCCCATTCTGGGTTCGATAATGCGTTCTTGTGGACAAATCCCGGTTTATCGAGAATCAAGCCATTCTCGGGATGCGCTGTCTGCCGCCATCAAAGGATTGCAAGCCGGAGAATGTATCACGGTTTATGGAGAGGGCACCCTTACCCGTGACCCCGACTTTTGGCCGATGCGCATGAAAACTGGGGCAGTGCGGATGGCGCTGCGTGCCCGGGTTCCGCTAGTGCCAGTGGTGCAATGGGGGGCGCAAGACGTCCTCGATCGTTACGCTCGCCGTCCGAACCTGAAGGGAAAAAAGGATGTCTGGGTGAAGGCCTTGCCTGCAGTAGACCTATCGGATCTGTATGACCGGGCTGAAGAACCCGAAGCTTGGTATCAAGCAACAGAGAGGATCGAAGAGGTGATTTGTCGCGGCCTGGAACAGATCCGGGGAACAAAAATGCCGCACCGTCCTCTAGATCGCAAATCTGCCCAGCTGCCTTCTAAGAAACAGTTAGGGGTAGCTGCTAAAGCATGGCGAGCAGACCATCCGGGAAAGCTGGTAACCGCGCGTAGCCTCGGAGAACTCGACCCCTATTTAGAAAGTGCATCTAAGAGTAGTAACCCTTCAACGCAGGAGGATAGCTAATAATGGCGACCTCCTCGGCTCGCACAGTCGCCGTACTGGGCGCAGGCGCCTGGGGAACAGTATTTGCACAGATCTTAGCGGATGCCGGTAATGAAGTACGGATCTGGGCACGGCGGCCAGAGCTAGCCGCCCAAATCAATGAGGGGGAGAATCCCCGCTACGTGCCGGGGACAACTTTGCATGGTATTAAAGCATCCAGCGACTTGCAATGGGTATGTGAGGGCGCCGGAATGGTAGTGGTGTCCATCCCCTCTAATGGAGTCCGTACTTTACTGCAACAGGTTCGTGGCTTCCTCCCTCTAAACGCCACCGTAATTTCCCTGGTAAAAGGGCTAGAAGCTGGCACTTTGCAAACGATGACCGAAGTAATCGCGCAGGCGGGCAAGATTCACCCGTCCCGAATAGTGGCGGTGTCCGGGCCGAACCTGTCCGGTGAGATCGCCCATCACGAACCGACAGGAGCAGCGGTTGCGGGGGAAGACTCCTGGCGCGCCGGGCTAGTAGCATCGCGGATCCACACCCATTATTTCCGCCCCTACGTGGCTGAAGACATAGTAGGCGTAGAAATCGGGGGAGTGGTAAAAAACGTTATCGCCATGGCAGTGGGAGCGGCTGACGGCCTCGGATTAGGGGTTAATTCCCGCTCTTTCCTGATTACTCGCGGCCTGGCCGAAATGGTGCGACTGGGGGTAGCGATGGGCGCGAAATCAGAGACTTTCCTGGGACTGGCTGGGCTCGGCGACCTGGTAGCTACCTGTTCGTCGTCCTCGTCACGAAACTTTTCCTTTGGTTATCGCCTGGGAAAGGGGATGAGCGTTGCCGAAGCGTTAGAGGCCTCGGCCGGTACGGTTGAGGGGGCACGATCTTGCCCGGTAGTGCGCGATTTGGCGCATAAACATGGAGTGTCAATGCCGATCAACTCGGCTGCCTATCGGGTGATTAGCGGGAAACAAAGCTTAGAAGAAGCGTTAGTATCTTTGAGTGCCGGGCCGCGGGTAACTGATGGACCCAGTGCGCGAATGGTGTAGAGAGGACAGACCGTGACGCAAAATAATCAAAGTAAACCTCGGGTATTGGTGCTGTTCGGGGGAGAATCTGGGGAGCATGGGATTTCTTGTGCGACTGCTGCCGGGGTAGTAGAAGCCATCGACCACGACCGTTTCGAGGTAGTTACCGTAGGGATTACCCCGCAAGGTCAGTGGGTGCCGGTAGATTTTAGCTCCGACCAGTTTCAGCTATCTGATACCGGCGTAGCGGAAGTTCCTGCCGCCAATCGCCAGTTATTCCTATCCCCCGGAGGTGGGCACGTGGTGAGTCTGCCCACCCAACTGGGGTCAGAGTTCTCCCTAAGTGATCTAGGCAGTTTTGACGTAGTGTTCCCGCTGCTGCATGGACCTTTCGGTGAGGATGGAACGATACAGGGACTGCTAGAAATGATGCACCTGCCGTATGTGGGTTGCGGAGTGTTGGCATCGGCAGCCGCTATGGATAAACCCACTACGAAAGTATTGTTACACCAGGCAGGGCTACCAGCAGGCAAATGGGAAACCGTGACCGCAAGGCAGTGGAAGCATGACCGTTTTGAGGTAATGGGACGTATAGAGAACCTGGGACTGCCGGTTTTTGTCAAGCCGGCACGGGCTGGCTCTTCCCTGGGGATCACCAAGGTTAGCGCTGCTGGCGACCTGGAAGCGGCGATCACCAAGGCGCAAGCGGTAGATCCGCGGGTAATAGTGGAGCAAGAACTCACCGGTTTCGAGGTCGAATGCGCAGTTTTACAGGGAGCAGACGGGCGTCCTCGTACCAGCGAACCGGGACGAATCGCTATGGATGATGACGTGGTGTTTTATGACTATGAAACCAAATACTTCGGGGAAGATACCGTCCGTTTAGAAATACCGGCGAAAATACCTGCGCATTTGGCTACTCAAGTACGCCAGATAGCGGGACAAGCCTTTGAGGCGCTCGGGTGTGAAGGGCTGGCGCGGGTGGATTTCTTTGTGGATCCGGAAAAGGACTCAGTGGTAATTAACGAGGTGAACACGATGCCTGGGTTTACCCCGTTTTCTATGTACCCCAAATTATGGGAATATATGGGTATCGGGTATTCCCAGCTTATGGAGGAATTGATCTCCCTAGCGTTGGCGCGTCCGGTGGGGTTGAGATAACAAACATCGGAAAGCGGAGTTCATTTCCTAAGCTAACGAAGGACTAAACAATTAGGGTTGGAGATATGGCGAAGAAACGCGTGACCTTAGTAACTTGTGCACAGTATCCGAATTTATCCGAGGACGAGGCGGGGCTGGTTGAAGAACTGGACGCGCGCGGAGTTGATGCCCGGATTGCAGTTTGGAACGATCCCGAGGTGGATTGGGAAGAAGCGGGAGTGTGCATAATCCGTTCCGTGCGTGACTATGCCGCTCACCGGGAGGAGTTCGTGCAGTGGGCTCATCAAGTTCCCCGCTTGTTAAACCCGGCAGATGTGGTCCAATGGGCAACCGATAAACACTACTTGCTCAATCTGCAAGAGCAAGGGGTTCCGGTGATTCCTACTACCTGGTTAGAGCCAGAACAGAATCTGAATAAACATCAGGTACATACGCGTTTTCCTGCTTTCGGTGAGTTCGTAGTGAAGCCGGCGGTTTCTTCCGGAGGGCGCGAAATGGGGCGCTACGACGCGAATAACGGGATGGCACGGATGGCAGCAGTAACCCATGCCTACAGCCTGTTACAGGAAGGGCGCTCGGTTATGGTGCAGCGTTACCTGTCGGAAGTTGATGAACACGGTGAATACTCCTTGGTCTATATGAACGGAGTTTTATCGCACTCGGTAGAAAAAGCCGCTATGCTCACTAACCCGAATACCACTGAGGTGCAGGCACAAGAAACAGTTACTGGTAACCGGCAACCAAATTCCGAAGAGTGGATTTTCGGGGAAAAGGTACGATCCGCGATTCATCGCATGATTAAGGATCGCCTGGGACATGATCAACATCTGCTGTTTTTGCGGATTGATATTGTTCCTGACGGAAAAGGTTCCTATTACCTGATGGAAGTTTCGCCAGTTGACGGATCTCTTTACCTGCGCACCCGTGAGGACGGTATCGGCACTTTCGCGGACGCGATTTGTAACCGCGTTTTTTGGTAAAGCGCGATTCTTACCTGCAAAGATAGTAGGTGTGAGCGGATACATAGCCCGCAAGCGTCGCAATAATTTCATCTGACGCCCCCGGTTAGATAAAGTGGGTATTCGTCGCTATGCGATAAATGGTGGCTGTAGTTCAGTTGGTAGAACGCCTGGTTGTGGTCCAGGAGGTCGCGGGTTCGAGCCCCGTCAGCCACCCCATACGGCAACTGTTTTGCAGTTTGCCGATAGGTGGTTCAAATGATTCCTTGGGCTTGCGGTGGCAGATAACACACTGTCTGGACAGGGATTTTGTTTGAAAAACGCCGCCGGTATCGACTAGCCTAGTTAGTCGGTGCTGGTTGTTTGGAAGACCGGCTGGGTTCGGTTTTCCGGACAAAAGAAAATGTACGTGACTAAGGAAATGAGCAGCAAAGTGGTCTACGCGATCGTCAAGGCGGGCGGACGTCAAGAAAAGGTCTCCGTCGGGGATGTAGTCGTCGTCGACAAGCTGGCGGCAGAAGTTGGCGACACTGTCGATTTCAAGCCAGTGATGGTAGTTGACGGTGACAAAGTCACCTCCGACGCCGCTGATCTAGAGAAAATCAAGGTAACGGCAGAGGTCTTAGAACAGACCAAAGGACCGAAGATTCGGATTCAGAAGTTCAAGAATAAGACCGGTTATACTCGCCGCATGGGCCACCGCGCAAAGCTGACCCAGGTAAAGATCACTAAGATCGCCTAACCTCAGGCAAGAAAGGAAAAGAAAATGGCACATAAGAAAGGGCTAGGTTCCTCTTCTAACGGCCGTGACTCTAACCCGCAGTACCTGGGAATCAAGCGTTACGGTGGAGAAAGCGTAAACGCCGGAGAAATCCTGGTTCGTCAACGGGGCAGCAAATACCACCCGGGAATGAACGTGGGGATGGGTAAGGATGACACCCTCTTTGCTCTGACCGCCGGGTCGGTTGAATTTGGTCGCCGGCGCGGTCGTAAAGTCGTAAACGTAGTTTCGGCTTAACGCAAAGCAAATACTTTTATAGGTAGCGGGGTCGGGTTACGACCCCGCTACACTTGTATAGTGACCAACAGGCGGTTGCTAGTGACTTTTCCGCCGCACCTCTAAGGAGTAAGCATGGCCAGTTTTGTTGATCGAGTAAAAATCGATGTGACTGCCGGTAATGGCGGTAATGGCTGTGTCAGTATTCGGCGCGAAAAATATAAACCGCTGGGCGGACCCGATGGAGGCGATGGGGGACGCGGCGGCAGCGTGTTCTTAGAGGTAGATCCGCAGTCGCATACCCTGCTCGATTACCACCATTTACCGCATCGCAAAGCCACTAATGGCACTCCCGGGATGGGAGACAATCGCGAGGGCGCGAACGGAGAAGACCTAGTACTCCCGGTTCCTCCCGGGACGGTAGTCAAATCTGAAGATGACCAGATTCTGGCGGATCTGCAAGGAGCCGGCTCACGCTTGGAGGTTGCGCGCGGGGGAACTGGCGGTAAAGGCAACGCCGCGCTGGCTACCCGCAAGCGGAAAGCCCCCGGATTCGCACTTTTGGGGGAGGAGGGCGAGTCTCGTGTCCTTATCCTAGAGCTCAAGTCGGTAGCCGATGTGGGGCTGGTAGGGTTCCCATCCGCCGGTAAATCTTCCCTGATCGGAGCTATTTCCGAGGCAAAACCGAAGATTGCGGATTATCCGTTCACTACCTTGGTACCAAACCTGGGGGTGGTGCAGGCCGGAGACGAACGTTTCACAGTGGCAGATGTCCCCGGTCTGATTCCCGGTGCTTCGCAGGGGAAAGGACTGGGACTGGACTTCCTCCGCCATATTGAGCGGTGCGCAGTGATTGCGCACGTGGTGGATTGTGCAAACATGGAGTCCGAGCGCAACCCGGTCGATGATATTGAAGCTCTAGAGGCCGAATTGGCGGCCTATGAAAGCGACCTGGACGAAGTTTCGGGATATGTGCCTTTGGGCGAGCGGCCTCGAGTAATTGTTCTGAATAAAATGGACATTCCCGATGCCGCAGAGATGGCGAAACTACAAGCAGAACAATTAGCCGAATTTGGTTGGCCCATGTATGCAGTTTCCGCGGTTACCGGCCGCGGCCTGGAGGCTTTAGTGTTCGCCTTGGCAGACATGGTATTGCGGCTGCGTAAAACGGAGCCAGAACGCGAAGTCCAGCCGGTGCAGGTGTTGCGACCACAGGCCGTGGGGGATTCTAACTTTACGGTTACGAAGCAAAAAACTGGGCAAGGACTGGTTTATCAGGTGCGGGGAGGAAAACCCGAACGTTGGGTCAAGCAGACTGATTTTGCCAATGATGAAGCGATCGGCTTCCTGGCAGACCGACTCTATAACTTAGGGGTGGAAACAGAGCTGCTCCAATCAGGCGCTAAGAGCGGAGATACGGTGGTAATCGGCGAGATGGAAGGCGGAGTGATCTTCGACTTTGAACCTATGCAATCTGCCGGTGCCGAACTGCTGGGTGCTCGCGGACAAGATTTACGTTTAGGGGGATCTAGCCGGCGTACTAACCAGGAGCGGCGCGAGCAATATCATCAGATGATGGATGGGAAAGAAGCAGCTCGCCAGAATTTGCGGCGAGAAGCAGAACAGGGGTTGTGGACGGATCCTTCTACTGATTAGCTGGCTAGCGAGTCGAGGTAGCTGTTTTATCGACAAAATATTTACTTCCGTCACGAAGATCGGTAAAGGATATTAGGACTCGCTCACCTTTGGTAGGATTGAAGCTACCGGTCTAGCAGCAAAGCTGGCAAGAAGGGGTATTAATGGCGGTAGGCATTGGCGTCACGGGCAGGCGTATCGGAGTCATGGGTGGTACCTTCGACCCGATTCATCATGGCCACTTGGTGGCGGCATCTGAGGTGCAGCACCGCTACGACCTCGATGAAGTTATTTTCGTGCCGACAGCTACCCAGCCGTTTAAGAAAGGGCGGCGGGTTACAGTGCCAGAGCATCGCTACTTAATGACCTCTATCGCTACCGCTTCCAATCCGCGTTTTACCGTTTCTCGCGTGGATATTGAACGGGGCGAAACCACCTACACGGTAGACACCTTGCGGGATTTAAAGCGGGAACGTCCTGGTTGCGACCTGTTTTTTATTACTGGGGCGGACGCTTTGCGTAAAATCATGGATTGGAAAAACGCGGACGAACTGTTCCAACTGGCGCGATTCGTGGGGGTAACCCGCCCCGGTCACCGCTGGGGTGACACCGAAAAACTACCTGCCGAGCGGGTGTCTTTGTTAGAGGTTCCTGCCATGGCTATTTCTTCGACCGACATCCGTCAGCGGGTGGCATCTGGGGCTCCGATCTGGTACTTGACTCCGGATGGGGTTGTGCAATACATCGCGAAATATGGTCTTTATCTGGAGGATAACCACTAATGAGCGAAGCAGACTTTCCGAATCGCCCTGAGGGGCAGACCTATTCGCCGATTTCTAGGTACGGCCAGATTTCGATTGCGGAACAGTTAGCTCGCCTGGAGGAGATCCGCACCGGAGGGCGACGTCCAACTTATCGCGCCCAGCCGACTTCGCAAGAGTCCCAATGGGGACAGATCCAAGAAGGATTTAGCCAGGTTGAGGGGGATATTTCTTGGCAGCTACGCCAGGAGTCATTGGCAGCTACGCAGCAAACACATCGCAATCTTAGCCCGGAACAGGATGGTCGCAGTTGGGTACAAGACTATCGAGAAAAGCAACAGATGCGTAAAGTCGCGCGAGAAGCGCGAGAAAAGGCAGAGGCGGATTTACAGCGGCTATTGAAGGAACGGGAGGAAGCTCAAGCATACGCCCGGGAACAGGAACGTTTAGCGGCTCAGGCTGCGGAACGTTTACGCCAATTAGAGGATGCCGAGCAGGAAGCTTTGCGTACTGCTGCCCGTCAACAGCAGCAGCGGGAACAACAAGTTTTAAACACGCAGGTCGCGGAAGAAAAAACTGAAGCCGAAAAAATGGCAGAGCTATTGGCTTCGTTTCAAAATCTACAGGCGGGATCTGGGCAACCACCCGCAAGCGCCCCTGCAGCTCCAGCTGATGATACGCCGCGGGCAGCACAGGCTATCCCCAAAGAGTTGCAACCGGTTCCGCAAGGGCCAATGCAGTCTCTGCCGCGAGAATCACTAGCCGAACCGCGCCCTCGCGATGTCCCGCAAAAGCCGGCAGTCCCGGTCACGCCACTTCCACAATCAAAAACTCCCCGGCAAGCTCCTGCAGCTGGGACGAGGGCGCAGGCAGGGGTAACTTCTGCTCCGGTAGATCTAGGGGAGCGGAAACCGCAGGCACCTTCACGTATATTTGCAGATGGCACCAGCAGGGTCACTAAACCGGTTTATTCTCCACCAAATGCCGGCGAAGATTTTTCTGTCCCTACTCCGGGCGCAGCGCCGGTTCTTGATACCGATACTACCCAGCCCGTGAGAGTAAGTCCGATTGACGCTCTAGCTGATAAGGCCGACGACCGGGCGCTCGCCGATAGTTTAGCTTTTGCAGCTACCAGTAAGAATCTTGCGGAAACTAGGTCAGCTCCGGCTCCGACTGCGGCTCGGGCTCCGCAGATGCCGGCTCACCTGCCTGCTAGTGCTGCCCCGGCGTCCTCAACCTCTGCTTCCTCCCAGGCTAGGGGACAGGAAAGAGACGTTCGTTCACAGGTAACTTCTCCGATGGCTCCAGCCGGGCCAGTACCGGCAGTGCCGGCCGCTACTAGCATGCAGAATCCCCCGCAAACCTCTGCGGGGGGATTAGCGCCCAACGCGGCTAACTTATCTCCATTAAATATAGCCGCCGGTGAAGCTGGTTCCGCTGCTGAGCTATTCCAACAGGCCTTGGCGCAAAGTAAATTGGGGGTAACCAAACCGGCTGCAGCCCCTTCCGCTTCGCTCACCTTAGCGGGGCATACCGGAAGTCAGGTATCTGTGCGTCCAGCTCCGGCGCCCCCGGCCGCTACTGCAGGGCAGCGTCAAGTTTCAGCTTTTCCCGCTGCTACTCAGGTCGAACCGCAAGTTTCGCGGGTGCAGGCCACTCCCGTTTCAGCTCCTGCGCCCAGCGCGCAGCCTAGTGCGCAGCCCGCCTCTCCAGCTCCTGCTGGTCCCGCTGTTCCCGCTGTTCCCGCTGGAGCCGATGTTGCTGCTCAAGCTAACGTGGCGCTGCCCCAGCCTGCTTTGGCGCGGCCAGAGGCAGCGCCTCAGACAATAGGTGCTACGCAGCCAGTGGTAACCCCTCCGACGGCACAGCCCGCGCAGCCAGTGCAGCCAGCGCCTGCGTCAGGTACAGGAGCTGTACCAGGAACGACTGCAGTGTCGTCAGCTAATGCGCAGCTACTCTCGCCGGTTATTTCCGCACCGGCTGCGGCGCCAGTTGCCCCAGCTGCTGCAGCCCCCGCGGCTACTGCCACAAGTCCGCTAGCGGTTCCGGCTGCGGCTGACAGTCCGACACTAGCGCCGGTAGCCGATTCCTCGGAAGCTAAACCGAGCGCTGCCTCGCCCGTTTTCGCCGAAAGCGAGTCTCCTCAAGAGGAGAAAACCCGGTGGTGGCAGCGGAAAAGGAAAGCAAAAAAAGCTGAGGCCCCGGAGCAGGAAGACACTCGCGCCGGGGCGTGGCAAGAATCCGCTGACGAGGAGGGCGAGGAAGAGCCACTAACGTTTATCCAAACGTTCTTGCGTTGGGTGCTTAGGCTATCTATCTTGCTGATTATTGCTTTGGGAATGGTGCTTACTATGGATCGACCAGTGATTTCTCAAACGATGGGGCAGGATATCTTCCAAGCCGGTATCGTAGATAATGTAACCGTTACTCAAATATAGGAGTTTTTCTTGGTCGAAAAGCTTGACCCGCATCAATTAGCTGAAATCGCTGCCCAGGCTGCCGCCAGTAAACTGGCTACCGATGTGGTGGCGATTGATGTTCACGAACAAACTATTATCACCGATATTTTCGTGATTTGTTCGGCCGATAATCCCCGCCAAGCGCGAGCGATTATGAATGAAATTGATCATGCCTGCCATGACGCAGGCGCTGATCCGACCACTATCGAGGGTAATGACGAATTCCGGTGGGTACTAATGGAGTTGCCGGGAGTAATCGTGCATATTTTCCTGGCTGAAGAGCGCGAATATTACGGGCTGGAACGGCTATGGAATGACTGCCCACGCATCGAATTGCCCGATTCGGAGGAAGCAGCCCAGGCGGAGCAGGCTCGGGTAGCTGCTCAAGGGGTGCGTGGGGACGCTGCGAGTTTGATTGTAGGACTAGATTAGGCAACTCATGGCGAAGAAGATTGTGCTTTGGCGACACGGTCAAACTGACTATAACCTGCAAGGACGGGTACAAGGACAGGTGGATATTCCCCTTAATCAGACGGGGGTAGCCCAGGCCGCGGCGGCCGCGGAAGAGCTAGTTAAGCTTAAGCCTGAGCGGATCGTATGTTCTGACTTGGGGCGCGCTCAGGATACGGGACAGGCTCTGGCTGATCTGTGTGGCGAGAGCGCTCAGTTTGGGGTTGACGAGCGCCTGCGCGAGCGTGCGTTTGGGGATTTTGAGGGTCTTTCGGTGAAAGAACTGCAAGATCGTTTTGCGGCACGCTATGAAGAATGGCGAGAAACCGGGGAATGTCCTCTGGCGGGTGTAGAGTCACGTGGTGCAGTGGGGTCGCGGGTTGCCGAATGCGTTAGTGACCATTTTGCCGAGGTAGAGGGCGTCTTAGTGGTGGTGTCTCATGGCTCAGCTTTGACGCAGGGATTGGTGAAGATATTGGGGCTGGATCCCCTAGCCTGGCAGGGGTTACGGGGTTTAGATAATTGCCACTGGTCCACGGTGATTCCTTACTCACGAAAGCCGGGATGGCGTCTGGTCTCACACAATATTGGAGCCCCCGAGGTTCCCGGTTCGGCGCTACCTTCCTTGGCTTAGGGCGTGTGGCAGGGTATGAGCTGTGGTAATAACGACTATGTCGGAATACACAGACGGGCGATTTGAAGTAAAGGCTCACTGTTAGTTAAAGTTATTTGGTGCCTACCGAGCAGGCTTGTGAAGGTAGGACATGGCTTTCGGGGCTATAGCGCAGTTGGTAGCGCGCTTCCATGGCATGGAAGAGGTCGCGGGTTCGATTCCCGCTAGCTCCACTACGAGCACACTGAGTTGATACAATTTCGCAAAACTAGGGTTTTGCGCAAAGGTGCGCGCAAAATTTGAAAACGCGCGCAAAATCTAAAAGTCCTGCTCACAGGCATAAAAACAGAGCTGACTACTTCAACGGTGGTCAGCCCTTTTGTTTTGCGTGGCTCTAATAGCTATCTGCTGGGATCTCTATTTCGGTGCCGTTAGCAAAGATTACGCTCGCCTCGCCTGTTGGTGTGATTTGAATGCGTTGGCAAAGAGCACGCAGGGTTGCTCGTGAAGCGTGCTGGGTTTTGTTCCGCTTCTTATACTGGGGTCAGCTTGCTGACCCG
>OBWS01000737.1_pt1 | contig 17550 bp, 10 predicted proteins | sample 1495291 | NCBI WGS metagenome assembly OBWS01 (sample SAMEA2580090, study PRJEB22360) | human gut metagenome | biome: human gut; feature: human-associated habitat; material: faeces | place: Denmark | collected 2008/2010 | reverse complement strand
CGCCGTAGTAAACCAGTTTCTTACGTCCCACTTTGTCGATGATGACAAGCGCCAGAACGGTGGTCAAGGTGTTAACTAGTCCTACGAGAACTTGGTAAAAATTGCAAGTTTGTAGCTTTGTTTGTTAAATATATGCTGAGAAAATCTTATCTTTGTCATCGTTATACTAACTAATACCCCCATTTATGAAAAGAAATCATTATTTACTTACCCTTGTTCTCTTGATAGGGTGCTCCCTTTATGTGAAAGCCTCAGACACAGTTTTTGTCCATCAGACACAAATTCCTATTTTAATTGAGCGGCAGGACAATGTATTGTTCTACTTTCGTTTAGATGCAAAAGAAAGCCGGATGATGGATGAGATCGTTCTTGATTTTGGCAAGAGTGTGAATTTGTCGGATGTACAGGCCGTTAAACTCTATTATGGAGGTACAGAAGCTTTACAAGATAGAGGAAAGAAAAGGTTTGCACCGGTCGATTATATATCCAGTCATCGTCCGGGAGGAACATTGGCAGCGATACCATCTTATTCAATTAAATGTGCGGAAGTACAGAAACCTTCTGCGAAAGTCGTATTGAAGAGTCATTATAAGTTATTTCCGGGTGTTAATTTCTTTTGGATCAGTTTACAGATGAAACCCGAAGCTTCTCTTTTCACGAAAATAAGTTCCGAACTCCAGTCGGTAAAGATAGATGGCAAAGAAGCTGTTTGTAAAGAACGGTCACCGAAAGATATAATTCACCGGATGGCTGTCGGTGTTCGGCATGCCGGTGATGATGGCTCAGCTTCTTTCCGCATTCCCGGATTGGTCACTTCCAATAAAGGAACACTGCTTGGCGTATATGATGTTCGTTATAATAGCAGTGTCGATCTGCAAGAATATGTAGATGTCGGTTTGAGTCGTAGCACGGATGGCGGCAAAACATGGGAGAAGATGAGACTGCCTCTTTCGTTTGGTGAGTACGATGGTTTGCCTGCTGCGCAGAATGGAGTAGGGGACCCTTCTATTCTGGTAGATACCCAAACGAATACAATATGGGTTGTTGCGGCATGGACACACGGCATGGGTAATCAGCGTGCCTGGTGGAGTTCTCATCCCGGGATGGATATGTATAAAACGGCACAATTGGTTATGGCAAAAAGTACGGATGACGGTAAGACTTGGTCGAAGCCGATTAATATAACCGATCAGGTAAAAGATCCTTCCTGGTATTTCTTGCTTCAGGGACCGGGACGGGGAATCACGATGAGTGACGGAACTTTAGTATTTCCTACTCAGTTTATCGATTCTACCCGTATACCTAATGCCGGAATCATGTATAGTAAAGACAGAGGAAAAACGTGGAAGATGCACAATCTGGCACGTACCAATACAACCGAAGCGCAAGTGGTAGAAATAGAGCCCGGAGTGCTGATGCTGAATATGCGGGATAACCGTGGAGGAAGCCGTGCCGTAGCAATTACAAAAGACTTAGGAAAGACATGGACAGAACATCCTTCCTCTCGAAAGGCACTGCAGGAGCCTGTGTGTATGGCAAGTTTGATTCATGTTGGAGCTAAAGATAATGTACTTGATAAGGATATTCTTTTATTCTCGAATCCGAATACTACCAAAGGACGTAATCATATAACTATTAAAGCAAGTCTGGACGGAGGAGTGACCTGGCTTCCCGAACATCAGTTAATGCTGGATGAAGGAGAAGGCTGGGGATATAGCTGTCTGACAATGATCGATCGGGAGACTATTGGCATCTTATATGAAAGCAGTGCAGCTCATATGACATTCCAAGCGGTGAAACTGAAAGATCTGATTCGATGAGAAGTCTTCGAATCTTTTTAGGAATTGCATTTTTATTCCATACATTATATATATTGGGAGCAGGTCAGTTGCATCTGCTTCCCCAACCTCAGCAATGTATTTTGGCAAAAGGATATTTTGTCATGGGTAAAATGCGGCTTTCTACTCCTGTGCTTTCACAGGAATGGAAGCAGTTTGTGACAGAGATGGGAGGTACTTTGGCCGATCAGTCGGCATCCTCCATAAATATAAAACTGATTGACACGATTGAAAATATACCTGTCAATCAGGAAGAGGCTTATCGTCTGACTATTACTCCAAAGACTATTACGGTAGAGGCTGTAGCAGAGCGTGGCGTATATTGGGCGATGCAGACACTTTTTCAATTGAAAGAAGCGGGTGGAAGAAGAAATCGTTTGCAATGTTGTACGATCACTGACTGGCCGGCTTTCCGGATTAGAGGTTTCATGCAGGATGTAGGACGCAGCTACTTGTCTGTAGAGGAACTGAAGCGTGAGATAGCTATATTATCCCGGTTTAAAATCAATACTTTTCATTGGCATTTAACGGAGAATCAGGCATGGCGTTTGGAAAGTAAAATTTTTCCAATGCTGAACGATAGTATCAATATGACTCGTATGGCGGGCAAATATTACACGTTGGAAGAAGCCAAAGACTTGGTAGCTTTCTGTAAGGCCCATCAGGTACTATTGATTCCGGAGATTGATATGCCCGGGCATAGTGCGGCATTTATTCGTACTTTCCGTCATGATATGCAAAGCCCGGAAGGAATGAAAATATTGAAGCTTCTGTTGGATGAGGTCTGTGAAACATTTGATGTTCCCTATATCCATATTGGTACAGATGAGGTGCAGTTTACCAATCCACAGTTTGTCCCTGAAATGGTGGCTTATGTCCGTAACAAAGGAAAGAAAGTGATTTCCTGGAATCCCGGATGGAAGTATAAGGCAGGTGAAATTGACATGATGCAGCTTTGGAGTTATCGGGGAAAAGCCCGGCAAGGTACTCCGGCCATTGATTCCCGTTTCCATTATCTGAATCATTTTGATACGTTCGGTGATATTATTGCATTGTATAATAGTCGTATTTATAATGCGGATATGGGAAGTGATGATCTTGCGGGAGTTATTATGGGCATCTGGAATGATCGTTTGATAGATAAGGAATGGAATATGATTCTGGAGAATAACTTTTACCCGAATATGTTGGCGATTGCAGAACGTGCGTGGCGGGGAGGAGGAACTGAATATTTTGATAAGCAGGGAACAATTCTTCCTGCGGATGAGAAGTCGGAAGTCTTTAGCAACTTTAAGGACTTCGAAAGTCGTATGTTATGGTATAAAGAGCACATGTTTAAAGGATATCCATTTGCCTACGTCAAACAGACTAATGTAAAATGGAATATTACAGATGCTTTTCCAAATGAAGGAGATCTGACTAAAGTGTTTCCACCGGAAGAGGAGTTGAAAGATTCATATATTTATGAAGGAAAACACTACGGAGTACGTCCTGCCATAGGAGCTGGTATTTATCTTCGACATGTCTGGGGCAAAATAGTACCGGCTTTTTATAAAGATCCGCAGGAAAATCATACAGCTTATGCCTATACGTATGTTTATTCTCCTAAAGCACAGGAGGTAGGTCTATGGGCAGAATTTCAGAACTATGGACGTTCGGAGAATGATCTGCCTCCATTACCGGGGAAATGGGATTATAAAGAAAGCCGTATTTGGATTAATAATCAGGAGATATTACCTCCGGTATGGTCTGCTACTCATCGGGTGAAAAATTCGGAGACAGCTTTAGGAAATGAAAATTGTGTGGCTCGTCCGCCGCTACGGGTTCATTTGAATAAGGGCTGGAATAAGGTATTGCTGAAACTGCCTGTCGGTAAATTCTCGATGAATGAAGTACGATTGGTGAAATGGATGTTTACTACGGTATTTGTTACTCTTGACGGAGAAAAGGCTGTGGAAGGACTGATCTATTCTCCGGAGAAGAAATTGTAAAAGCTTACGTTAACAAGAAAAATGAAGAAGTCTTTTATTATTTATTTGTTTCTGACTTTGAGTGTAGTACTCTATGCGCAGCAACATCGTATAAAAGTCGCTTGCATAGGTAATAGTATAACCTATGGTTATGGATTGCCCGACCGGGCTACACAGTCATATCCGGTGCAATTACAGAAAATGCTGGGAGAGTCCTATCAAGTTGAAAACTTCGGTAAGTCCGGTGCTACGCTATTGAATAAGGGGCACCGGCCTTATATGCAGCAAGATGAATATCACAGGGCTATTGACTTTGCCGGAGATATTGTGGTCATTCACCTGGGCATCAATGATACTGATCCTCGTGACTGGCCCGATTACCGTGATTTCTTTGTGAAAGATTACATTGCACTGATTGACTCTTTTCGGGTTGCCAATCCCGAAGCCCGGATTATGATTGCCAGACTCACACCTATTGCCGACCGTCATCCTCGTTTCCTGTCAGGAACACGTGACTGGCATGGAGAAATACAACTGGCGATTGAAAATGTGGCCCGCTATGCCGGGGTGCAGTTGATTGATTTTCATAAGCCGTTGTACCCTTATCCTTTTATGTTGACGGACGCTGTGCATCCTGATCCCGAAGGAGCATTTGTTTTGGCTCAGACAGTATATTCAGCCATCACCGGAGATTATGGCGGACTAAAAATGCCGTTGCTTTATACAGATAATATGGTATTGCAACGGGAGGTTCCATTAACGATTCAGGGAACTGCCAATGCGGGAGATCAAGTGACTGTAAGTATAGCTGACCGACAAATGAAAACAAAGGTAGGTCCGAATGGAAAATGGTCGGTAACGCTGCCTCCTTTAAAGGCAGGGGAGCCTTATACCCTGAAGATTTCAACCAATCAGAAGGTACTTCAATATCATAACGTATTAGCGGGTGAAGTCTGGCTTTGCTCCGGTCAGTCCAATATGGAATTTATGCTGAAACAGGCTTCGACTGCCCGGCTTGATATTCCACATGCCGCAGATCAGGAGCTTCGTCTGTATGATATGAAAGCGCGTTGGCGCACAAATGCTGTCGAATGGGAAACGACTGTACTTGATTCATTGAATCATCTCCAATATTATAAGGATACAGAGTGGAAAGAATGCGCTCCGGAAACCGTTTCTGATTTTTCGGCAATTGCATACTATTTTGGTAAGATGTTAAGAGACAGTCTGAAAGTTCCGGTTGGATTGATTTGTAATGCTGTTGGTGGTTCTCCCACAGAAGCTTGGATAGATAGAACTAGTCTGGAATATCATTTCCCTGCCATTTTAAAGGATTGGACCCAAAATGATTTTATTCAGGAATGGGTACGTGGACGGGCTGCATTGAATATAAAAAAGTCAGTGAACAATCGGCAGAGACATCCGTATGAGCCCTGTTATTTATATGAGTCGGGTATTCGTCCTTTAGAACAGTATCCGATACGAGGGATAATCTGGTATCAGGGAGAATCGAATGCTCATAATTGGGAAGCCCATGAGGCGTTATTTAAACTACTGGTGAATGCTTGGCGAAAGAACTGGAATGATGATTGCTTACCTTTTTATTATGTGCAATTATCCAGTCTAGATCGTCCGTCCTGGCCTTGGTTTCGTGATAGTCAGCGCAGAATGCTGAATGAAATCTCTGACATCGGAATGGCTGTGTCCAGTGATCATGGTGATTCTTTGGATGTACATCCTACTTGTAAACAACCAGTGGGAGAACGTCTGGCACGATGGGCTTTGAATAAGACATATCTGAAAGACATTGTTCCTTCAGGTCCCTTATTCCGTGGTGCAGATGTTCGGGGTGAGAAGGTTTATTTGTCTTTTGATTATGGACAAGGGATGCGAAGCTCTGATGGAAAGTCTTTGCGATGCTTTGAGGTTGCGGAATTTGAGGGTATCTATTATCCGGCAACGGCTGAGGTGGTAGGAGAACAAGTGAAGGTATACAGTAAAGAAGTACGGAATCCTCGTTATGTACGGTATGGCTGGCAACCTTTCACGCGGGCTAATCTGGTTAATCGTGCGGGACTTCCTGCTTCGACGTTTCGTGCTGAATTTGCGGTGAAATGAGATATTTTGTGGCTTCAATAGGAAATATTTGACAAAAAAGTAATATCTTTACTCCGTTAATATCTAATGCCCCCACTATGATCTTAAATTTGACAGAAAAGATAGCTCCGATAGCATGTGGATTGCTATGTTGCTGTAGTATGGTTTATGCTCAGGGAAATGACACTTCGGAAGTCATGCTACTGGATACCGGTTGGGAATTTTCTCAATCAGGAACAGAAAAGTGGATGTCAGCTACGGTTCCCGGTACGGTCCATCAGGATCTGATCAATCATGAATTACTGCCGAATCCCTTTTATGGAATGAATGAAGAGAAAATTCAATGGGTGGAGAATGAGGACTGGGAATACAGAACCTCTTTTATAGTTTCCGAAGAACAATTGAATCGTGACGGAATCCAGCTTATATTTGAGGGTCTTGATACTTATGCAGACGTATATCTGAATGGTTCATTATTGCTTAAGGCAGATAACATGTTTGTCGGTTATACGGTTCCTGTGAAATCTGTATTGCGAAAGGGCGAGAATCACTTATATATTTATTTCCATTCACCTATCCGGCAAACATTGCCACAATACGCCTCTAATGGTTTTAATTATCCTGCGGATAATGATCATCATGAGAAACATCTTAGTGTGTTTACTCGTAAAGCTCCGTATAGTTACGGTTGGGATTGGGGAATCCGAATGGTGACAAGTGGAGTCTGGCGTCCGGTCACACTTCGTTTTTACGATGTGGCTACCATATCCGATTATCATGTCAGACAAGTATCGCTGACGGATGAAACGGCACGCTTATCTAATGAACTCATTGTAAACCAGATCCTTTCTCAGGAAGTTCCGGCTGAAGTAAGAGTTTGTGTTTCTTTGGATGGCACTGCTGTTGCAGAAGTCAAACAGCAGGTGAAATTGCAGCCCGGAATAAATCATATAACTCTTCCTTCCGAGGTGACGAATCCTGTACGATGGATGCCTAATGGTTGGGGAACTCCGACTTTGTATGACTTCTCTGTTCAGATAGCTTGTGGAGAACGGATTGTTGCAGAGCAATCTCACCGGATCGGTTTGCGAACGATTCGTGTTGTGAATGAAAAAGATAAGAATGGAGAGTCTTTTTATTTTGAGGTCAATGGCATACCGATGTTTGCCAAAGGAGCCAATTATATTCCTCAGGATGCATTGCTGCCTAATGTTACTGCTGAACGATATCAGACCTTGTTCCGTGATATGAAGGAAGCCAACATGAATATGGTTCGTGTATGGGGTGGCGGGACATATGAGAATAATCTTTTCTATGACCTTGCTGATGAGAATGGTATACTCGTTTGGCAGGACTTTATGTTTGCGTGTACTCCTTATCCTTCGGACCCTGCTTTCTTGAAGCGGGTAGAGGCAGAGGCTGTTTATAACATTCGTCGTCTTCGGAATCACGCCTCTTTAGCTATGTGGTGTGGCAATAATGAAATATTGGAAGCATTGAAATATTGGGGCTTTGAGAAGAAGTTTACTCCGGAAGTTTATCAGGGATTATTGCATGGCTATGATAAACTCTTTCATGAATTACTGCCTTCAATGGTCAAAGAATTTGATGCAGATCGTTTCTATGTGCATAGTTCTCCTTACCTTGCCAATTGGGGACGTCCGGAATCGTGGGGGACAGGAGATAGTCATAACTGGGGAGTTTGGTATGGTAAGAAACCTTTTGAGTCTTTGGATACCGATTTGCCGCGTTTTATGAGTGAATTTGGTTTCCAGTCATTCCCGGAAATGAAAACTATTGCAACTTTTGCTGCCCCCGAAGATTATCAGATTGAATCGAAAGTGATGAATGCCCATCAGAAGAGTAGTATTGGAAATTCATTGATTCGTACTTATATGGAACGCGATTATATCATTCCTGAAAGTTTTGAAGATTTTGTCTATGTCGGATTAGTCTTGCAAGGGCAGGGGATGCGACATGGACTGGAAGCTCACAGACGCAATCGTCCTTATTGTATGGGGACATTGTATTGGCAGTTGAACGACAGTTGGCCTGTGGTATCCTGGTCAAGTATTGATTATTATGGAAACTGGAAGGCGTTGCATTATCAGGCAAAACGTGCTTTTGCTCCCATCTTGATTAATCCTATACAGCAGAATGACAGTTTATGTGTCTATCTGATTTCAGATTGGCTGGATGCGATGGAGCAAATGGCATTGGAAATGAAAGTGGTAGATTTTGATGGAAAAACATTAGGCAAGAAGGTGCAGATACATTCGTTGAAAGTTCCGGCTAATACTTCCCAATGTGTTTATCGCGTCAATATTGATGGTTGGCTGACTCCCGAGGAGTGTCAACGCTGCTTTTTACAATTGATACTTAAAGATAAATCAGGGCATCCGGTTGCAGAGGCCGTCCATTTCTTTAAAAAAACGAAAGATTTGCAGCTTCCTCCGGCATCAGTATCATATAAAATGAAACAGACAGATGGTAAATGTGAATTGACTCTTTTCTCGTCAACATTGGCAAAAGACCTTTTCATTGAGATTCCATTGCAAGGAGCCCGTTACAGTGACAACTTCTTTGACCTTCTGCCTGGAGAACGTAAAAAAGTGATTATTACTTCTCCTCAGATAAAAAAAGGGGAGGAGTTCTCTGTAAATATCAAGCACATTCGTGAAACCTATAAATAAAACTAATTTATTAACTACTAACACCTAATTTTTTATTTTATGAAACAACTCCTAAAACTAACCGGATGTCTGGCACTGGCAGGGCTAATGAGTTCTTGCGGTTCAGTACAAGAAGAAGCCAATTATCAGATTATCCCGTTACCACAAGAAATTGTCACAACGCAAGTAAACCCCTTTATTCTGAAAAGCGGTGTGAAAATCCTCTATCCGGAAGGAAATGAGAAGATGCAACGTAATGCGAAATTCCTTGCTGAATACCTGAAGACTGCAACCGGCAGAGATTTCTCGATTGAAGCCGGAACAGAAGGAAAAAATGCAATAGTGCTGGCATTGGGATCGGAAGTAGAAAACCCTGAAGCTTATCAGTTGAAAGTCACCGACCAAGGTGTTACGATTACTGCCCCTACAGAAGCTGGAGTTTTTTATGGTATTCAAACGTTGCGTAAGTCATTGCCTATTGCACAGGGAGCTGACGTAGCACTGCCTGCTGTAGAAATTAAAGATGCCCCCCGCTTCGGTTATCGTGGTGCACATTTCGATGTCAGCCGTCATTTCTTCACAATAGATGAAGTGAAGACTTATATTGACATGCTGACCTTGCACAATATGAATCGTCTGCACTGGCATATCACTGATGACCAAGGATGGCGTCTGGAAATCAAAAAATATCCGAAGTTGACAGAGATCGGTTCTCAAAGATCAGGAACTGTAATCGGACGTAACTCAGGCGAATATGATAATACGCCTTATGGTGGATTCTATACGCAGGAACAGGCAAAGGAAATCGTTGACTATGCTGCTGAACGTTATATTACCGTTATTCCGGAAATTGACCTTCCGGGACATATGTTGGCTGCACTTACTGCTTATCCAGAATTAGGATGTACCGGTGGCCCGTATGAAGTATGGAGACAATGGGGAGTAGCCGATGATGTGCTTTGTGCTGGAAATGATCAAGTCTTGAAATTTATAGAAGATGTATATAGTGAATTGATAGATATCTTCCCGTCGGAATATATCCATGTTGGTGGTGACGAATGTCCGAAAGTTAGATGGGAAAAATGTCCGAAATGTCAGGCACGTATCAAAGCATTGGGATTGAAATCGGATAAGAACCATAGTAAAGAGGAACGTTTACAGAGCTTCGTTATCAATCATATCGAAAAATTCCTGAATGATCACGGACGTCAGATTATCGGTTGGGATGAGATTCTGGAAGGCGGACTTGCTCCTAATGCAACTGTTATGTCATGGCGTGGTGAAAGTGGTGGCATTGAAGCTGCCAAGCAGAAACACGATGTTATCATGACACCGAACACTTATCTGTATTTTGATTATTATCAAGCTAAAGATACTGAAAACGAACCTTTTGGTATCGGAGGTTATTTGCCAATCGAAAGAGTTTACAGCTACGAGCCCATGCCGGCCTCTCTTACTCCGGAAGAACAGCAATATATAAAAGGTGTACAAGCTAATCTTTGGACAGAGTATATTGCTACTTTCTCTCATGCTCAATATATGGTATTGCCTCGTTGGGCAGCTTTGTGTGAAGTACAGTGGTCAACACCTGATAAGAAGAACTATGAAGATTTCTTATCTCGTCTTCCACGACTGATTAAATGGTATGATGCAGAAGGATACAATTATGCAAAGCACGTATTTGATGTGAAAGCTGAATTTAATCCGAATCCGGCTGATGGTACTTTAGACATTATACTTTCTACAATCGACAATGCACCTGTCCATTACACTTTGGATGGTACTGAGCCGACTAGCGCTTCTCCAGTTTATGACGGTGTCTTGAAAGTCAAGGAGAATGTAGATTTCTCAGCTATTGCCATTCGTCCCACAGGAAATAGTCGTGTCGTTTCAGAGAAAATCAATTTCAGTAAATCAAGCATGAAGCCGATTGTTGCTAATCAGCCTGTGAATAAACAATATGAGTTTAAAGGTGTGACTACTTTGGTCGATGGCCTGAAGGGAAATGGTAACTATAAAACCGGACGTTGGATTGCATTTAGAGGTAATGATATGGATGTGACCATTGATTTCAAACAGCCTACCGAGATTTCAAGTGTTGCCATTTCTACATGTGTAGAGAAGGGAGACTGGGTATTTGATGCAAGAGAATTTTCTGTGGAGGTATCAGATGATGGCACGAACTTCAAAAAAGTGGCATCCGAAAACTATCCTGCAATGAAGGAAACTGATAAAAATGGTATCTATGACCATAAACTAACATTTACACCTGTAACAGCACAATATGTGAAAGTGATAGCTTCGCCCGAGAAAAGTATTCCGGAATGGCATGGTGGGAAGAATTATCCAGGTTTTTTATTTGTAGACGAAATTACTGTTAATTAATGGATATAAGAAAGAGATACACTAAAGTTTGTCTTTTCTTATGGGTAATCGGGATGTGCTTTTGTGCACATCCCATAAAAGCACAGTCCGTAATACCTGTTCCCTTAAAGATGGAGCAGGGTACGGGCTCTTTTTTACTTTCTGAAAAAACTAAGCTTTATACAAACTTACAAGGAGAAGAAGCTGCTCTTCTTGGCGACTATTTGAAAACTGCCTTATCACTACAATTTAAGGAAGGAAAGAAGAAAGATAAACAGAATGTCTTGTCTTTACTAATATCAGAAAAGAATCCTCTGCTGGTGTCACCGGAAAGTTATATACTGTCTGTTACTCCTGAGCATATTTTAATCAAAGCTTCTTCTGGGGCAGGACTATTTTATGGAATTCAGACATTGTTGCAGCTGTCTCAACCTTCGGGTACAGATTATTCTATAACTTCTGTTGATGTGCAGGATACCCCTCGTTTTGCCTATCGTGGAATGATGCTGGATGTTTCCCGTCACTTCCTCTCTAAAGAATTTGTGAAAAAACAGATAGATGCACTGGCATTTTATAAAATAAACCGATTGCATTTGCATCTGACAGATGCAGCAGGATGGCGACTTGAAATAAAGCAATATCCTTTGTTGACGGAATTTGCAGCTTGGCGTACAGATGCTAACTGGAAGAAGTGGTGGAACGGCGGACGGAAATATCTTCGTTATGATGAACCCGGTGCTTCCGGTGGTTACTATACTCAAGATGATATGAAGGAGATTATTGCATATGCACGACAACATTATATCACAATCATTCCTGAAATAGAGATGCCTTCTCACTCGGAAGAAGTATTGGCTGCCTATCCGCAATTATCCTGTTCGGGCGAACCATACAAGAATGCTGATTTCTGCGTGGGGAATGAAGAGACATTTACTTTCCTGGAAAATGTATTAACTGAGGTAATGGAACTTTTTCCATCGGAATATATACATATAGGCGGTGATGAAGCTGGTAAGAGGGCATGGAAGACTTGTCCGAAATGTCAGAAAAGGATGCAGGATGAACATCTTTCTAATGTAGACGAGCTGCAGAGTTATCTGATTCATCGTGTAGAACTGTTCCTGAATGCTCACGGACGTAAGTTATTGGGATGGGATGAAATCCTCCAAGGTGGTTTGGCTCCTAATGCTACTGTAATGTCATGGCGTGGCGAAGAAGGAGGCATTGCTGCTGTACGTTCTGGTCATCAGGCAATAATGACACCCGGTAAATATTGCTATTTGGATAGTTACCAGGACGCTCCATATTCTCAGCCGGAAGCTATCGGAGGGTATCTGCCATTGGAGAAAGTTTATTCGTACAATCCAGTCTCAGATTCTTTAACCGTAGAACAGGCAGAACTTGTTTATGGTGCGCAGGGTAATCTCTGGGCTGAGTATATTCCTACACCGGAACATATGGAGTATATGATATATCCTCGTATCTTGGCTTTGGCAGAAGTGGCGTGGTCAGCTCCTGAACGTAAATCATGGCCCGATTTCCATAATCGTGCTTTAAAAGCGGTTGATGATTTGCAAGCAAAGGGATATCATACTTTTGATCTTAAAAATGAGATTGGAAGTCGTCCGGAGTCTTTAAAACCGATCAACCATCTGGCTGTAGGGAAGAAGGTTATTTATAATACTCCCTATAGTCCTCATTATCCGGCTCAGGGAAATACAACTCTGACTGATGGTATTCGTGGCGACTGGACCTATGGAGATGGATCTTGGCAAGGATTTATCGATAAAAAACGTTTGGACGTTATAATTGATATGGGGGCAAAGACTTCCATCCATTCGGTTTCTGCCGATTTTATGCAAGTAGTAGGAGCAGAAGTCTTTCTGCCTGAGTCCGTCCTTATTTCTGTTTCCGATGATGGGACCAACTTCACAGAGTTGAAACAATACGCTTCTAAGGTTAATAAAGAGGAAGCTATTAAATTTATTAGTGTTTCATGGGAAGGCAATGCTAAAGGTCGGTATATACGCTATCAAGCTTGTGCCGGAGAAGAATTTGGCGGATGGATATTTACGGATGAAATAGTTGTGAAATAATTAGATGTATATTTATGACTTTAAATATTAAGAATTTATTAGGAATAGCCGTGCTTTTTTCTTTCTCTGTGATCAGTGCGCAAGTACGTACCTCATACACTTTTGAGAAAGGATGGAAGTTTACGCGTGAAGATAATGCCGATTTTATTCAGCCTGACTATAATGACGTCAAGTGGCAATCGGTAGTAGTACCTCATGACTGGGCTATTTATGGACCTTTTGGTATAGATAATGATAAGCAGTTGACCGCCATTGCCCAAGACGGGCAGAAAGAGGCAATGGAGCATGCCGGACGTACGGGGGGGCTTCCTTTTGTGGGGGTAGGCTGGTATCGGCTGAATTTTGATGCTCCTTCTTTTGCTAAGGGTAAAAAGGCAACATTGATTTTTGATGGAGCTATGAGCCATGCACGTGTATATGTCAACGGTCAGGAGGCTGGCTATTGGCCCTATGGATACAATACTTTCTATCTGGATGTAACCCCTTATCTGAAAGAGGGGATGATGAATACTTTGGCTGTTCGTCTGGAGAATGAAACGGAATCCTCCCGCTGGTATCCGGGAGCCGGACTTTACAGGAATGTGCATTTGGTAGTGACGGAAGATGCACATATTCCGACATGGGGTACACAGTTAACTACTCCGGTAGTAAAGGACGACTATGCGAAAGTTAATATAAAGACTACTTTGGTTGTACCTTCCGGAAAACAATTTGATGCTTATCGTATTGTGACTGAACTAAAAGATAAAAATGGAAAGGTAGTAACTACCAATGAAAAACAAGGTACTCGTTTTGATGATAATGTCTTTAGTCAGGAACTTGTTGTTACTCATCCGGCTTTATGGAGTCCGGAAACTCCTGTCCTGTATCAAGCCGTCTCTAAAGTCTATGAAGGCAATACATTGAAAGATGAATATGTAACATCATTCGGTATCCGTACTATTGAAGTCATTCCCAACAAAGGATTTTTCCTGAATGGGAAGAGAACTCCATTCAAAGGTGTATGCAATCATCATGATCTCGGTCCTTTGGGAGGTGCCGTAAATGATGCCGCCATCCGTCATCAGATTCGTATCCTGAAAGATATGGGCTGTAATGCGATCCGTACTTCTCATAATATGCCTGCTCCTGAATTGATCAGAGCTTGTGATGAGATGGGAATTATGGTGATGGCAGAATCGTTTGATGAATGGAAAGCTATGAAGGTAAGGAACGGCTATCGCCATGTTTTTGACGAATGGGCAGTGAAGGATTTGACGAACTTAATACGCCATTATCGTAATAATCCGAGTGTGGTGATGTGGTGTATCGGAAATGAGGTTCCCGAACAGTGGGATGGGAATAAAGGACCTAAAATGTCTTATTTCCTGCAAGAAATCTGTCATCGTGAAGACCCGACCCGTCCTGTCACACAGGGGATGGATGCACCGGATGCCGTTGTCAATAATAATATGGCTGCAGTAATGGATGTTGCCGGATTTAACTATAGACCGCATAAATATCAGGAAAATTATAAAAAGCTTCCCCAGCAGATTGTTTTGGGGAGTGAGACTGCTTCTACAGTTAGCTCTCGTGGAGTATACAAATTCCCCGTTACCCGTCAATGGATGAAGAAGTATGACGATCATCAGTCTTCTTCTTATGATGTAGAGTCTTGCTCCTGGTCCAATCTTCCCGAAGATGACTTTATCCAGCATGAAGATCTGCCTTATTGTATAGGAGAGTTTGTTTGGACAGGATTCGATTATCTGGGCGAACCGACTCCCTATTATACAGATTGGCCTAGTCATTCTTCCCTGTTTGGTATTATCGATTTAGCAGGTTTGCCGAAAGATCGCTACTATCTCTATCGCAGTCACTGGAATAAAGAAGAGGAAACACTGCATATTCTTCCTCATTGGAACTGGGCGGGACGTGAAGGAGAGATAACTCCTGTCTTTGTCTATACTAACTATCCTTCAGCTGAATTATTTATCAATGGAAAGAGTCAGGGAAAACGTACCAAAGACCTTTCTGTAACCATCAATAATAGTGCCGACTCTGTTTCAATAATGAACTTGAAGCGTCAGAGTCGTTATCGTCTGATGTGGATGGATACAAAATATGAGCCGGGTACGGTGAAAGTTGTGGCTTATGATGCAAATGGTAAAGCTGTAGCTGAAAAAGAACTTCATACAGCCGGTGCTCCTGATCATATTGAATTGGTAGCTGATCGTGATGTTATTAAGGCAGACGGGAAAGATCTCTCTTTTGTGACAGTACGTGTAGTAGACAAAGATGGTAATCTGTGTCCAGATGCCTCCCATGAGATTAGTTTCAAAGTGAAAGGAGCAGGCACTTATCGTGCAGGAGCTAATGGGAATGCGGCTTCTTTGGAATCTTTCCAGCGTCCGAGGATGAAAGTTTTTAGTGGCATGATGACTGCTATTGTGTCTTCAACAGAACAATCGGGAAAAATAACCCTTGAAGCTACGGGTAAGGGCTTAAAAAAGGGAGTCTTGATCATTGAAAGCCGCTAGGAAGCTAAGAAGTAAGAAATGTCGTTGTAATATGTGTAATTCCTCTAAGTGTATCGCTATGAAACACTTAGAGGAATTTCTGTTGGCTCAGGCAAGAGTTTAACATCTTGGTGGGCAAAATAAAAGCTGTAAAAGTATGTTCTTTTATTAATTTGTATTACTTTTGCATCGTTTTAGTACTGTATCCGTTTCTCTATGAACCTTGGTTCTTATATGGAGATAAGATAAAAAGGCTAAATCCTTAAGAGATGCGCTACTGCTTCATAAATGGATTTCATTTGTGGAAGTCAGGGCGCTTTTGTCTTTTAAGTAAGTGATGAAATAAAAACAAGGGGTAATGGGTGATAATGAATGATTTGGACAAAGAACGACAAACAGAGGGAAGGAAGGCATGGTATGCCATACAAACCTTCTATTGTAAAGAAGAGCATTTGGGGAAATATTTGGAGGAAAAAGGGGTAAATTATTTTATTCCGATGCGTTTTGTAGAGTATGAGACACTCGATGGTAAAAAGCATCGGAAGCTGACTCCAGCTGTACACAATCTGCTGTTTATCGAGAAAGAATTTACGGAAAAGGAACTGTTAGAGAGGGTGAAGGATTGCACTATACCTTTTCTGCTTGTTCGTGACCGGAGTACACGGCGGTGTTATGAAATTCCAGACCATGAGATGTTGGAATTCCGTGCCCGTATGCGATCCTAATTATAAAGGAACTCTTTATGTCGATACAGTAACAGCAGAAGCCCGTCCCGGACAAGCAGTTCGGGTGATCCGTGGCCCGTTTGCCGGACTCGAAGGCAAACTTACGCAATACAAGAAGAGCTATTACGTAGTTGTTACGTTGGCTACTATCGGCGTCATGCTGCACATTCCCAAGTGGTATTGCGAAAAAATCAACTAATCATAACATTACGATCATCTGGTCGACACCTTGTCGTCGGACAACTTATGTCTGGCTTGTAGAACTATTTTTCAAATTCAGAAGATAATCTATTTATTTAATAAAATATTCAGTTTTTGAGTAGAAGGATATATCCTGCTATTCTAATTTTGAGTACTCATAACAAATCAATGAAAGGAATCGTTTTAGCCGGTGGTTCAGGTACCCGTTTGTATCCGATCACAAAAGGAGTGAGCAAACAACTGCTCCCTATCTTTGATAAGCCAATGATTTATTACCCTATTTCAGTGCTGATGTTGGCTGGTATCCGTGAGATTTTAATAATTTCTACTCCTTATGATCTTCCAGGCTTTAAACGCCTTTTGGGAGATGGTTCAGATTATGGTGTGCGTTTCGAATATGCGGAGCAGCCTTCTCCGGATGGATTGGCCCAGGCTTTTATTATCGGAGAAGAATTTATCGGTAACGATTCTGCTTGTTTAGTGCTCGGTGATAATATTTTCTATGGACAAAGTTTCACCCGTATGCTTAAAGAGGCTGTTCGTACTGCAGAAGAAGAAAATAAAGCTACTGTTTTCGGATATTGGGTTGCTGATCCAGAACGATATGGTGTTGCTGAATTTGATAAAGAGGGAAATGTCTTAAGTATAGAAGAAAAACCTGTTCAGCCAAAATCTAATTATGCAGTAGTTGGTCTTTATTTCTATCCTAATAAAGTGGTGGAGGTAGCTAAAAATATCAAACCGTCTTCGCGTGGTGAATTAGAGATTACGACAGTGAACCAGCAATTCCTGAATGATCAGGAACTTAAAGTGCAGCTACTGGGGCGTGGATTCGCCTGGCTAGATACGGGAACGCATGATTCTCTTTCAGAAGCCAGTACTTTTATTGAAGTTATAGAAAAACGTCAAGGTTTGAAAGTAGCCTGCTTGGAGGGTATCGCTTTGCGTCATGGATGGATAACTGAAGATAAAATGCGCGAACTGGCCAAGCCTATGTTGAAGAATCAATATGGACAATATTTGCTTAAAGTCGTAGATGAATTAAAAATGAGTTGTTTATAATCTATAATTGCTCTGATAAATATAATT